>Ga0208940_1004585_pt1 | contig 10799 bp, 9 predicted proteins | sample AD_JPNNA6_MetaG_FD_184445 | JGI IMG/M metagenome (GOLD analysis project Ga0208940, IMG submission 184445) | Active sludge microbial communities of municipal wastewater-treating anaerobic digesters from Japan - AD_JPNNA6_MetaG (SPAdes) (version 2) | ecosystem: Engineered > Bioreactor > Anaerobic >... | reverse complement strand
CCTGGAGCGCCATCACGGCGGTTTGCTGGTGTGCGTAGCGAAGCACCGTGTGGGGATCGCAGGGATCCTCGCCGGTGTTGAGCAGCACGAGCGTGGGCTTGAGGCTCAACAGGCCAAAACCTGCCAGACCATCCACTTCGGCGGGGGTGAGCGCCAGATCGCGCAGCGGCTGTCCGGCTTCGAGGCCCGCGTGCAGGCGCTCGAACAGCAGACGTTCTTCCTGATAGCGCGTGCGTTCCTCGCTGCGGGCGCCTTTGTGCAGCGTTTCATCAATTCGGGCGAGGCGATTCTCGACGGTGACCAGGTCCGCCAGCAGGAAGTCGTTGTGCAGCAGATCCAGGTCGCGCTGGGGGTTGATGCTGCCCAGCGGATGAGGGCTGACGCTGCTCTCGAAGCCGCGAATGACCAGCACGAAGGCGTCGGTGGTGGCAATTTGGTTGCGCAAGGGCCCGGTGAGACCGGTCTTGCCGACGTCTTGCTCCAGGTTGGCGAAATCGGTGTAGGTGACTTTGGCGTAGATGGTCTTGCGGGGTTTGAATAGGGCGCTCAGACGGTCCACGCGCTTGTCGGGCACGTCTACGATGGCGGTGTGCGTTTCCAGCTTGCCGGTTGTGGCCGTGGTGGGGGGAACGTCACTGCGGGTCAGCGCATTGAAGACGGTCGTTTTGCCGCTCAGGGGAAGTCCAATGATGCCTAATCTCATGCTGTGCCTCGTCTGAATTTTGGGCTGTGCTCTGATTATACCATATTACGCTGTCTGGCGTGCCTGGAGTAACGGCAGCAGCAATTCCCGCAGGCTGGTGAGGCTCAACACGGCGATGAAGCTGGGAAGCAAGATTAGCAGCAACGGTATCGCGACGCTCAGCGCCGTCGCCAGGCCGGCGGCACTGAGCAGGATCAGGGTATGCAGGGGGCGGGCCAACGCCAGGTACAGGCTGTTGCGCAGCGAGAGCCAGAATCGGGGGTCTAGCATTTCCAGCTGGAAACTCAGCCAGTAAAACACCATCCCCGTCCAGATCAGGGTCACGCCAAGCGAGATGACGGTGAGAGCGAGGGCGAGGTTGCCTGACACTGGCGAAACCTCGGGGGTGTTGTAGAACCACAGGTTGAGCGCCAGCATTCCATAAACGAGGAGGGCCACCAGGGCATTGAGGAGGTTACGTGGCCCGTAGCGCCGGAGCGCCTCCCAATAATCGCTCCATTGGATACCTTGACCTCGGACGGCTTTTTGGGCCACACCCCACAACCCCGCGAGCGCGAAAGGCCCCGGCAGCACCAGCAACATCGCCGCCAGGGTGACACAACCCATGAGGAAAAAGTGGAATAGTTCCTCGTAAAGCGTTTGCAGACTGTGCCAGATAATGCGGAAAGGAGCCATCGGTCAGGGTCGTCTCTGCCCCTAAGGGGCGATTTCGACGCTCACGTCGAGATACAAGGTGAAGTAGGTCTCGGTAGCCGGGGTGATGCGCACCTGCACTCCTTGTTGGGGATCATAGACCTGACGGGTCAGCTCGCTTTCCAGGATCAGCGGCGCCGTGGACGTAGGCGGCGGCTGTGATATCCACTTTTCCGTGGCCCAATTCCAGATCTCCAGGCCGAAGGATGGCAGCGCCCCTCCTTTCTCAAGGCTGAGGATAAGCCTTTGTGCAGAGAAGGCGTCGTCGCCTGTGCCTGAGTATAGCGGCGTGTAGATCAGCGTCACCGGCATGGTGCTGGCCAGCGCGACGCCTCCTGTCGGATCCAGCCAGCCATAGCCCTGATTCCCGGCGCCGAGGGCGGGAAGCAACGGCATACGACCACTTTCCCAAGCCAGACAGGGGAGGGCGAGGATCAGGCAGCTTTCCTCGACACGCTTCTGGCTGGCATTCTGGGTGGGATAGGGGACGCCGGGGGTCATCGCGACCAGATAGCAGAAGACGTTAGAGCCTTTTGGGGGAGGTGGGACCGGCGTCGAGGTCGCCGACGGGAAATAGAAATTTCCGCCACTCAGATTGGAGCAGACGGGCATGTGGGTGTTGAATTCCTCCACCTGGTAGATCGGCACGGAAATTTGAGTCTGCACGCCTGCCGGCACATGATCCGCCAACACCAGGCGATGGATCCCATCCCCCAGGATGAGCGTCGCTTCTTCCAGAGCCAGCTCGCTGCGCAGCGTCCCTTGCAACACCGTGCGGCCGGCGACGGTGCCGAAGGCCAGGTGCGCTTCGAGAGCAGGCAGCGTCATCAGTCCCTCTGCAGCCCAGCTGAGCGGGCCGGGGGGATGCGCCGCCTGGATCTGGCTGATCCCTTCAGCCCACAGCACCTCGGCGAGGAAAGGCCGGTTGGCGGTGAAGTAGTAGCTGCTGGCTGCCGCATCGAAATAGCCGACGAAAGGACGGGGCGCGAGCTGCGTGTTCCAGGTGAGGACGCGGGCGCGAGGCGCGAAAATGGCTGTCGTTTGCAGCACGCGCGCCGGGCCTCCCTTTTCATTGCCAAAGATCACGGCGATCTCGTGGGTGATGGGGAAGATTCCGCCGGCAATCGTGGTCAGCCCGAGCCACATACTCAGGGCGGCCACCCCAATCATCAGCGGCGTCAGCAGCCAGACGAGCCGGGGCCGGTGCAGGCGTCGCGCTAACCACCACATGCCCGGGCCGACGAGGAGGGCGTAGGCCGGCAGCAATCCCAACAGCAGCGCCGGCCGGGGAATCAACGCTTGCGGCACCGACATGAGCGCTTCGGCCGCCGGTGCGGGGGGAATCCTGAGGTTCGACCATGAAACGGCCGGGACGCGCTCTCCTGTCCAGTCCCCCAGCCAGGCCATGGAGTCTGTCGCGGCGGGATTCTCTGCCCGCACGCGGGAGAGGGTTCCCACGCCAAGGGAGGACGTCATCCCCACGGGGAGGGCCGCAAGGGCCTGCTGGAGCGCGCGGGGCAAGCCGGCGAGCGTTTGCGCGATCCCCGGCCCTTCCACGACAGTCAGGTGCCCGCCCAGGTTGACCCAGGCCCAGAGCGCTTCCTGTTGCGCCGCGGTGAGCGCGCTTGTCGCAACCTCGTGCAGGATCAACACGTCCACGCTATCCCATGCCATCGCGGTTTCTGGCAATGTCCCCAGATCGGCGAGCAGCAAACTGCTCTTACAGCCATTGATTGTTCCCGGCGCCAGGCGGCCCAGGGGGTCCACGGCGACGCAAAACCGCGTCTGCGCGTCCAACGCGCGCAAGGGCAGTGGTTGGCCGGAAGCGGGTGTTGTCCCCTGCTCGACCAGCGTCAGGGTGTAGTGACTGAATTCGGGGATGTAGAGTGGCAGGCGGAGGAATTGCCGGCCACCGGCGGGAAGGGTGAGCGCCTGCCGATAGGTGAGCTTCTGTCCGCGGTCCTCGAGGCGCAATTCGCCGCTCCAGGGGGTCTCTGCGGCGGTGAGGGTCACCTGCACCTCGGTCCAACCGGGGAAGCGCACCGTGCCCTCCCAGGGCAGCGTGATGTCGAGGCTGGGAGCGTCGGTCCGGCTGCGCGCGGAGGTCGCCGTGGAAACGGGCAACAGCAGGGCCAGCGCCATCAGCAAGCCGACGGCCCGTACGCCGAGGCGTCGCACATGGGGGTTGGAGCTAGGCGGCCACATAGCAGAGCAATCCTTTCAGATAGGCGCCTTCCGGGAAGGTCAGCGCTACCGGATGATCCTCGGCCTGCGTCATCCAGCCGACAAGTTGCACGTCCCGTCCGGCATCGAGGGTGGCGCCGAAGACGATCTTCTGCAACAAATCCGCCGAGATCGCCCCGGAGCATGAGAAGGTGAACAGATAGCCGCCGGCGCGCAGCAGATGTAGCGCCTGCAAGTTAATGTCCTTGTAGCCGCGCGCGGCTTTCTGGACGTCTTTCTGCGTGAAGGCGAATTTGGGCGGGTCGAGCACGATCACATCGAAGGAGCGGCCTTGCTGGCGCAGCGTCCGCAGTACCTGGAACGCATCGCCGCTGATGTCGGTCACCTGCTCCGCCTTGAGACCGTTTTGCGCCAGATTGGCGCGTCCCATTTGCAGGGCGTCGTTGGAGACATCCACATTGGTGATGCTGCGCACGGCATCGCCGCCGTAAGCCAGCGCGTAAACGGCAAAGCCGCCCGTGTAGGAAAAGACGTTGAGCATGTCGAGGAGCCGCCCCGCCCGCGCGAGGGCCGCGATCCGTTCGCCGAGCAGTCGCCGGTTGTCCCGTTGATCAAGATAGAAGCCGGTCTTGTGCCCGCGACGCACATCAACCCGAAAGCGCTGGCCGTTTTCCAGAATTTCCAGCGTCTCTGGCGGTTCCGCGCCATAGAGGATTCCGATCCGCGAGGGGAGATCCTCACGTTGCCGCACGTCCGCGTCGCTGCGTTCATAGATTGTCAGGGGGTGGAGCGCCTGCACGAGCAGCTCGCCCAGCAGAGCTCGCCGCGCCTCGATGCCGGCCGTGAGGGCTTGGAGCACCAGGACGTCGCCGTAGCGGTCCACGATGAGGCCCGGCAGGCCGTCCGATTCCGCGTTGACCAGCCGACAGGCCGTCGTGCGGCCGTCCGCGAGCAACGGCGCGCGCGCTTCGATGGCGTGCTTGAGCCGCGTCCGCCAGAACTCTGTGGCGTCGGGATCCTCGGCCGGGTCCCAGGAGAGCAGCCGCACGCGGATCTGCGAGGCGGCGCTGTAATGTCCCCAGGCGAGGAATTTCCCCTCGGCGCTGTGGAGGGTGACCAGCGCACCGGGCGCCGGCTGTCCTTCGACCCGCGCGATCCCGCCGGAAAACACCCAGGGATGTCGCCGTTGGATGGAGGCCTCGCGTCCAGGTTTGAGGTAGACCCGTGGATAATGGTTCATGGCCGGCCTTTCGTTGCTGTTTTCCCTTTCCCCACCGCGGGGAAAGGGAACGTTTCAGACACACCCTATTGAGCGCGCAATTGCACCAACACTTCTTCCAACGCCTCCAGGTCACCCTGGAATGTTGGCGGCGGGTTGAAGGCCTCTGCGGAGGTCGCCGGACTCTCGACCAGGTAGGTGAGGCATCCCAGCGTCCCGGCCGCCATGTCCATCGCCTCGTCGCCGACCATGAGCGCTTCCGCCGGTTCGCGGCCCAGGAGTTCCAGGATGTCGTAGTAATAGCGGGGGGCGGGTTTCACGGCGCGGCTGTTTTCGTAAGTGGTGATGTGACGATAGGGGAAATCCGCGATGGCAGCCCAGCGCAACCGTTCGAGTGTGGCGCTGGCGGGGAAATACGGGTTGGTGGCGATGACCACCTCATATCCCAGGGCGAAGGCCCGTTCCACGATGCGTCGCGCCGCCGGGCGGGGGCGAGCGAGATGTTGCAGGGCGGGGAAGGCCTCGCGGTAGAAAGCCTCGAACGCCGGTTCGAGCAGCTCCCGTGGTTGCTCCACCCGGGCGAAGAAGGCGACGGCGAAGGCTTCGGCGTTGGTCTGCCGTCCGTCATTGTGGGTGATGGCCTCGGTGCCCGCGTGCAGTGCCGAAACGAAGCGCTCCGGCGGCACGTAAGGCGACATCCACTCGGTCAGCGCGCGCAAATAGTGGGGGAATAATTCCTGAACCATGTCGAATTCCAGGAAAGTGCCGTCAAGATCGAAGAGAATGGTTTGGACGGGCATCGTGCCTCCTTTAGCGCCGATAACCTTCGACCGCGAATTCGCCGGGCAGCATGAAAACGCGCTCGATGCACACCTGGGACATCCACTCTTGTTGCATTTGCTCTTTGAAGGCTTCCTCGGCCAGGCTTCGCAGCGGCAGCCCAATTTTCCCGAGGCGCACTTTCTGCACCGTGAGGGTCGGGCGACATTCCGCCGCGCCCAGGGCAATTTGAAGCTCTCCCTTGATTTCCTGGCCGGTGATGAAGAACGGCAGCTGAACGCCCTGGCGTTCCAGCACCGAGCGCTTGACCGTCGCCGCGAGGGTGACGGCGCCGCTCTCAAAGGTGAGCGTGACGTCGTCGAGTCCCTGCACGTTTTGCACTGCTGTCTGCAAGGCTGCGTTGGCGTCTTCCTGGCCGACGATGACGCGGACGCGCGTCTCAGGTTCCAGGCTTTCCCATAGCGACTGCGCATCCTGGAGTGTCGTGAGGCGATGTTCGACATAGGTGGGATCGAACGCCGGCATTTCTGCGGGAGTCTCCTCAACTATCCCTAGCCAGCGCAAAATGGGACCGATGACGGGCCACTCGGGCGGCGGTGGAAGCTCCGGGCCATTCTGGTACGCGAGCGTGGCAGTCGGCGTCGTCAACGCCAACCCTATTGCCAGGATGGCGATCCCTAGACGCAAGTGTTTGGACATTTCTTGTCTCCTTTGGATGAGGTCTCATGGGTGTTTTTCAACTCGTAAAATGCTTTGATGTGACTTCTGCGGTGCAGCCTGAATGTTAGTCTTCATCAATGCCCCACCAGTACATGTCAGCGAGCTTGCGATGTTCCTCATGCAATCTCACGTAGCTCTCGTAGCGATGCCGGTCAATCGCGCCGGCCGTGAGCGCTGCCAGCACCGCGCAGCCAGGCTCCAGGTGATGACTGCAATCCGAAAATGCGCAGCGCGGCACGTAGGGCGCGATGTCAGGAAAGTACGCATCAATTTCCTCCGGCTCCAGGTCGAACAACGCCAGCGCGCGGATGCCGGGAGTATCGGCAACCCAGCCGCCGATCTCCAAGGGGATCATTTCAGTCACTGTCGTGGTGTGACGGCCTTTGCCGGTCGCTTCGCTCACCGCTTTGACCCGGCGCCCTAACCCCGGCTGGAGCGCGTTGAGCAGGCTGGTCTTGCCCACTCCCGAGGGACCGACCAGCGCGCTGAGTTGGTCTTTGAGGCTGGCGCGTAAGGCTTCGATGCCGCTGCCGGTGCTGGCGCTGGTGTAGAGCACCGGGTAGCCGATCCGCTCGTAGATGGCGAAGCGCTGCCGTGCGTTCGCCTCAGAAACCAGGTCCACCTTGTTGGCGCAGATCAGCGCGGGGATGTTCTGTCGCTCGGCGCCCACCAGCAGCCGATCCAGCATCCGCAGATGGGGGTCAGGTTGCGCACACGCCAGGACAAACACGACTTGATCGGGGTTGGCGATGAGGATTTGCTCTTTCTCGCGCAGATAGCCCTGCCGATCCCAGCGTCGGGTCCCGCGCCCGGAGGAGAGGGGCTTGAGACGGCTGAGTGCGCGGTCGCGGGGCAGCACCTCGGTGATGCTGAAGCCTCCTTCGGGGCAGGGCTCCCAGCGCACGCGATCGCCGACGGCGACGATTGTGCTATCCTGCTGCTTGTGTTTGAGTCTGCCGCGCACGCGCGCAACGATCATGTTGCCGTCGGCCGTCCGCAGCGTGTAAAAGCCGCTCTGCGCCTTGATCACTTGCGCTTCCTGGTTGGATGAGTCCATGGCCCCTTTCTGAGCTGTCTGGCTGAGCAGGTGCCGCCCCGGGATGAATGGGGGCTGCTGCCTTTATCTCCTGACCCATGCACACAATGACGCCTGATTGCCCCCCAGTTTACCATACTGCCTCACGGAAGCAAGGGAGGGAGATAAGAAATGGAGGCAAGGGAGCGGGAGGTTTGATCAGCACAAGGTTGACTTAGTGACCGCTTACGGTATAATGTCGTGGCCCTGGAGGCACAAAACCGCAGCGGGCGACCGCGCGGTTTTGTGTGTGTGAACAAGGTTCACGCACTTCGAAAAGATCCGGGCTTGAATTTTCGAGAAATACAAGGGTAAGGAGAGCATGAAGCATGGCGACGAAACGCACTTATCAACCCAAGAAGCGCAAAAGGATGCGCACGCACGGTTTCCGGGCGCGCATGGCCACTCAAGACGGGCGCAACGTTCTCAAGCGACGGCGCCTGCGCGGCCGCAAGCGCCTGGTGTCCGTGAGCCTCGGCGGCGCGAAGCGCATCAACTGGAAGGAAAGCGCTCAGCGTCCACGCCGGGCGTGAGGGCGCCGGCTACGATTGCATTGGGAGGGTATTCCTGGCACAAGGGAATGCGCCTGCGGCGCCCAGAGGATTTTCGCCATGTGTGGAATCACGGGCAGTCATGGGTGCATCCCTTGTTTGTGGTATGGTGCGTTCGCAACGATTTGTCGAGCTCCAGAATTGGCATAACGGCCAGCCGGAAGGTGGGCGGCGCAGTGCAACGCAATCGGGCGCGACGCTTGTTGCGCGAGGCGGCACGCCATCTTTATCCGCATCTAGCTCCTGGCTGGGATCTGGTGTTGGTCGCCCGCGCTACGTTGAGCACTTCCAGTGAGCCGCAGGTTGAAGCAGCGCTGCTGTCGCTATTGCAGCGTTCGGGATTGTGGCAGGATTGAGCGACGGTTATGCAGGCAATCGTATTAGCACTCATTCGCTTTTACCAACGGGCGATTTCTCCAGGTTTACCTCCCTCATGTCGTTTTACCCCCACTTGTTCACAGTACAGCTATGAGGCGATCAGTCGCTATGGCGTGTGGCGCGGCGGATGGCTGGCAGTGCGTCGGATCCTGCGTTGCCATCCTTTTCACCCGGGGGGCTATGATCCCGTCCCGTAATTTGGAGGATGCATGAAACGCTGGTGGGTCCTTTTGGGACTGAGTCTGATATTGTTGGCACTTTCCGGTTGCGTTGGCGGGCGGCAGGAAAGCTGGGCAGGCGCGGTAGTGGCCGACGGCGTGCTTTACATCGCCGATATGGACCACGTCCGCGCGCTGGATGCGGCGACAGGAGGGGAATTGTGGGCCTGGATGCCCGGCACGCGCGCTAACGCGGCGGCGACGGGCTTCTATGCCCGGCCGGCCTATGATGCGGAGCGCAAGTTGTTGCTGGTAGCGACGCTGCACGGTCAGGAAGTCTACGCTTTGCAACTGACCGATAACACCCGTGCGGTCCCCGGCGTCGCCTGGGTCTATCCGCGCGAGAAGGGGAGCACGATCCCCCTCATCGGCCCCTTGCTGCAGGCGCTGGGAGCCCTGCCTGAAGCCGAGGGCGCCAAGGGACAATATGTCGCGGGCGGCGCTATTGGCGGCGATTTGTTCGTCATTGGCAATGGCGACGGCAGCGTTTACGCGCTGCGGCTGGCAGATGGCACGTTGGCGTGGCGTTTTGTCACGCAGGAGCGCGTCTGGACGACGCCCCTGATTGTGGAGGATACTGTCTATGTTGCTTCCATGGATCATGGGGTGTACGCTCTTGCTCTCGCGGACGGGGCGCTCAAGTGGAAGTTCGAGGGGCGCGGTGCTTTCGGTGGGGCGCCGGTGTTGGTAGACGGCGGCTTGTGGATTGGCGATTTCGGCGACCGCGTCTATCGGCTCGATCCTGAGACCGGGGCCGTCCTGTGGACTTTCGAGGAAGGGGAAAATTGGTTTTGGAGCGCCGGCACACCGGGCGCAGGCCGCATCACTTTCGCTGACGTGGGGGGCAACGTGATCGCTTTCGACACCCGCACCCCCTCGGTGGTGTGGCAGCAGCGTGTCGAGGGTGAAATTTTCCGTGGGCAGGGTGTGTGGAGCTCCGATGGGAAGACCCTCTACTTGCCGGGATACCAGAGCGGCGTCATTCGAGCGCTGGAGGCGGCGACGGGCAGCATCTTGCCGCAGATCTCGGTGGCCCAGGGAGCGCGCCTTCCTGGCGATCTGATAACCGATGGGGAACGTATCTACGTCATGCCCATTATGGCCGCGACGCGCGTCCAGGCGTTGGACGCGGAAAACGGCAAATTGCTGTGGCAGTATCCGTTGCCGGAGTGAAGCGGTGAGTCTCAAACCTGGGGGCGAGTGTAGGGAGAAAAGCTGTGTGGGATTATCTCATTGTTGATCCGTTGACCAATTTGCTGTTGTTGTTCTACCAGCTGCTGGGGAATCAGACGATGCTGGCGGTGGCCGCCCTGACCTTGCTCGTGCGGCTGCTACTCACCCCATTGACCCTGAGCCAGCAGAAGATGGCGCGCAAACAGCAGGAGCTGCAGCCTCGCATGAAGGCACTGCAGGAGAAATACAAGAATGACCGCGAACGGCTGGCGCAGGAACAAATGGCTTTGTACAAGGAGCTGGGCATTAACCCTCTTGGCGGTTGTCTGCCCATGTTGATCCAGCTGCCGTTGATGTTTGCTCTCTATGGGGCAATCATTCGCGCGCTGGCTTCGACGCCGATCGCGTTGCTGGATCTGTCGGCGCACATCTACCGCTGGATCCCCGGCCTCAGTACGCTGGCTCCCCTCAATGGCCGTTTCCTGTGGATGGATCTGGCCGTGCGCGATCCGTTCTTCATCATGCCGCTGTTGGTGATGGCGACGACCTGGTATCAGCAAAAGCTACTCACCCCCGCGACTGCCAATGCCGATCCGCAGGCGCAATCCATGAGTCAGTCCATGTTGATCACTATGCCCTTGATGATGGGATTTTTCTCGGCGCAGTACGCGACGGGACTTTCGGTCTACCTGTTGATTTCAAACTTGATCGGGATTGCTCAATATTTCCTGTTCCGGCGTCACTACGTTGGAGCGCCGGTCAGCGGTGAGAAATCAGCCGCCAGCTCTGCACCGGTTGTGACGGCAAATAAGGCGTCGCGCAAGCCGCCTGCTAAAGCGCCGGTAAAAGCCAAAGGCAAATAGGCCGGCCTGATGTTTGCGAACGTGGACATGTGTGAAGGTGCGGACTGGCGCCAGGTAGCGAGACGGCGATGGATGGACCTTTGTGAGCTGTAGCTTTTGCCCCTCCCCTGTCCCCCATAAGCGTCAACTTAAGGGGAAAAAGGGCCAGGCGGCATCGAAATGCTACAGTTTCTGACGCGAAGAGGTGACTGCGGACAGGAGGAAGGGTAGGGCTTGGAGTTGTTGAGGGGCTGGTGTAGCCT
>Ga0208940_1004581_pt1 | contig 10805 bp, 9 predicted proteins | sample AD_JPNNA6_MetaG_FD_184445 | JGI IMG/M metagenome (GOLD analysis project Ga0208940, IMG submission 184445) | Active sludge microbial communities of municipal wastewater-treating anaerobic digesters from Japan - AD_JPNNA6_MetaG (SPAdes) (version 2) | ecosystem: Engineered > Bioreactor > Anaerobic >... | reverse complement strand
CGCTGATAATAATCCGCAGGCGGTCAGCCTGGAAAACATCTTTTACGGGAAAAATGTCCGCAGCTTGATTCGGCAGGCTCAGGTGCGCGGAGTCGTGATCTGTGCCTGCGCGGACCGGGGGCTTCCGGTTTTTGAATATTCGCCGCTGGAAGTGAAAAAGGCGGTGGTCGGCTACGGCCGGGCGGAAAAAAGACAGGTGCAGGTGATGGTCAAGGCGATTTTGAAACTTGACGGTTTGCCGCCGGCGGATGCGGCGGACGCGCTGGCCGCGGCGATCTGCCAGGCCAACTTCATGAAGGAGCAGCCGATCTGAATGATTGCCATGCTTTCCGGTAAAATCGCCTATAAGGGAATTTCCCACGTTGTGGTGGACGCGCAGGGCGTCGGCTATCGTGTTTTTATTCCGCTCACAACTTTTTATGCGCTTCCGGAAGCGGATCAGGCCATCACCCTGCATATCCACACCTCGGTCAAAGAGGACGCGATTCATCTGTTCGGTTTTTACACGCGTGAAGAACGGGAGCTTTTTCAGCTCATGATTTCCGTCAGCGGCATCGGGCCGAAAGTCGCGCTGAATATTCTTTCGGGAATTTCCTCCGCGGAGCTGCTCGAGGCGATTTCCGCGGGCAACCTGACCAGGCTCATGGCCATTCCCGGCATCGGCCGGAAAATGGCCGAGCGGCTGATTCTGGAGCTCAAAGAAAAGGTCATGAAAAAAATGGCCGCGGATGCAATCCCGGCCGCGGACGCGAAACAAAAACAGGCGGAGATGATGCGCGAAGACGCGCTTTCCGCCCTGATGAATCTGGGATACAAGGCAGGAGCGGCCCGGGATGCTCTGGAGAAAGCCGCGCGCGATCTGAAGGAAGAACCGGCGATGGACCAGCTCCTGAAGAAAGCGCTGAAAATTCTGGCGGGTTGAGGCCCGCCGGTTTGAAGGTAGAAACGCATGGATGCTCATTTGAAAAATCCGCTGATCGATCCGGCGGCAGCCGAAGACGAAGGAGCGCTGGAAAATTCGCTGCGTCCGCCGAAGCTGGCTGATTATGTGGGCCAGGACAAGGTAAAGAGCAATCTGGCGATTTTCATCGAGGCGGCCCGCAAACGGCGCGAGTCGTTGGATCATGTTCTTCTATACGGACCGCCGGGCCTGGGAAAAACCACGCTGGCCTATATCATTTCCCGGGAGCTGGGCGTGGACATCAAGGTCACGTCCGGTCCGGTGATCGAGCGTCCCGGCGATCTGGCGGCGATTCTGACCAATCTGCACGAGCACGAGGTGCTGTTTATCGACGAGATTCACCGGCTTTCGCACGTCGTCGAAGAAATTCTCTACCCGGCCATGGAGGATTTCCACATCGATATTCTGATCGGTCAGGGGCCGTCGGCCCGGTCGATGAAACTCGACATTCCGAAATTCACGCTGGTGGGCGCGACCACGCGAGCCGGATCACTCACCTCGCCGCTGCGCGACCGCTTCGGCATGCATTTCCGACTGGAATTCTATTCGCCGCAGGAGCTGGCCGTGATTCTGGCGCGCTCCGCCTCCATTCTGAATGTGAAGCTGACGGCGGACGGGGCGCGGGAACTGGCCCATCGCGCGCGCGGCACGCCGCGGATCGCCAACCGCCTGCTCAAGCGCGTGCGGGATTACGCGGAAGTGAAAGGCGACGGAACCATCGACGGCGATCTGGCCCGCCGGGCGCTGGACGCGTTCGAGGTCGATCAAAAGGGTTTTGATCAGATGGACCGCAAACTGCTGTTGACGCTGATTGAAAAATTCAACGGCGGCCCGGTCGGCGTGGAAAGCCTTGCGGCGGCCATCGGCGAGGAGCGAGTCACGATCGAAGATGTTTACGAACCCTATTTGATTCAGGAAGGGTATCTGCAGCGGACAGCGCGGGGGCGTGTCGCCTGTTCCAAAGCATACGAGCATTTCGGCCTGAAAGCGTCGGGGGCCCAAAAGGAGCTGTTTTAGCGGGTAAATAAAGTATTTTATAAACAAATCATAGCCTTACAATAAACAATCTCGATACGGGCCGGTGTGTTGTTTTAACCACAAAATAGCGAACCAGTCGATCATTCCCTCCGGAGTGACTCCTGTATAAAGTCAATAAATACAATAATATGCAATACAGGCCCCATGCTCTTTGCGCTGGTATGTTTATTGCTAAACGTAAAATTCAACTTAAAAAAGAGAGTAACATGCATTTACAGCGTACTTTAAAAAAAGAAATATTCTGCTCCAGCATCGGTCTGCACACGGGCCGCAAGGTCAATATGCAGATCAATCCCGCTTCCGCGGACACCGGCATTGTTTTCGTCCGGAAGGATCTTCCGAATGCCAGGCCGATTCCGGCGGACTTCAAGTCGGTTTGCGACACGACGCTGGCCACAACCATTGGCGATAACGGCAATACGGTTTCGACCATCGAGCATCTGATGTCGGCGTTTTGCGGCATGGGGCTGGACAATGCCGTTGTGGAAATCGATTCCTTTGAAGTGCCCATCATGGACGGCAGCGCCCGCCCGTTTGTCAATATGCTCAAAAAAGTCGGCACACGGCCGCAGGGAAAATTCAAAAAAATGCTGGTCATCAAAAAACCGGTTTCCGTAAAAGAAGGTGAGGGAAGCGCCATGCTGCTCCCCTCGAATGAATTTAAAATTACCTATGACATCGATTTCAAAAATAAAATCATCGGCCGGCAGTCTTACAGCTTCCTGTTTTCCGATAAAAACTACGAGGAGAACATCTGCTGCGCGAGAACCTTCGGTTTTCTGAAAGAAGTCGAATTTTTGCAGGCCAGAGGCCTGGGGCTGGGCGGATCGCTGGAGAATGCGATTATCCTCGATGAGGAAAAAATCATCAACAAGGAAGGCCTCCGCATGCCCGATGAATTCGTCAAGCACAAAATCCTGGATGCCGTGGGCGATTTGTTTTTGTTGGGCATGCCGATCATCGGCCATTTTGTGGCGCACCGGTCCGGCCACCGCCTCAACAACCTTCTGCTTCGGGAACTCATGCGCGAGCAGGACAGTTGGGAAATTATCAGCGAAGATCATCCGCAGCAATCGTCTCAATTCACAGCCTGCAACCTTCCGTCCTTCACGATTCTGGACGCCGTTCAAATATGATTTTGTCCCCGTTTTGACCTTACCAAATTAACCTTGATTTTTATCGATAGGTTACCTAGGATACCCGTATTCTTTCGGAAAGAAAACGGGCAGGTATGAAAAAGCATAAAAATGATTTCTGGGCGGCCGTCTTTGTTGGGTTATGCATGATGACCATGACGGTTGCCGCCGGGGAGGCCAGAGCCCAGATGGATCCCCGGATGACGGATATTCTGGTGACCGGCGGCACGGGGGAAATGCTCCTGTACGCGAGGCTGGTGGACGGTTTCAAGAAGGAAATGGAGGAGGCCATCCTGGCGGGGGTCCCCGCCGTTTTTACGATAGAACTGGACGTCTATCAGGAAAGGCCCTACTTTTGGGATCGGCATATCCTCCACAGGGAAATCCGCCGCACCATTAAATACGACAATTTGAAAAAGAGTTTTCTGATTGCCACAAACGGCCTGGGGCAGCCGGCGATTCTGACGAATTTTGAAAGCGCGCAAAAAGCCATGGCGGAGTTGAACGGAATTCCCGTGGTGGCCTTTTCCAATCTGTCCAAAGGCGAACGGTACTATGTTCAGGTCCGGGTCAAAATCGACCGCGTGCGCCTGCCGTTCAAGATGGAATATGTGTTGTTCTTTGTTTCTCTGTGGGACTTTGAAACCCCCCTGTACAAGATCCGGTTTGCCTACGAGTGATCGCCGGCGCGGGGGCGGGAAAGGGTGATGCCGCGAGCGCATGAGTTTGAAGAGAGACGCCAGAAAAAGCTATCTTGACGAAGGGGAGCTGAGAAAACGCCGGCGTGAGCGCATCATCATGCTGGTGGTCGGCTGTCTGGCGATTGTATTTACGATTCTGGCCAGTCAGTTGTCCGACCGGCAAGAACTGCCCATTTCGGCCAACATTCTGGTGTACGGCCTGACCAGCATCAACATCATCCTGATTCTGCTTCTGCTTTTTCTGATTGTCCGCAATGTTTTCAAGCTGTTTTCCGAGCGTCGCAAGGGATTGATCGGCTCGAAGCTGCGCACCAAGCTGGTTGCGGCGTTCGTGGGCCTTTCCCTGGTTCCCACCATTTTGCTTTTTTTGTTTGCCATCAACTTTCTTTCCTATTCGATCGAGTTCTGGTTCAACATCAAAATCGGCGACGCCCTTGCGCGGTCGCTGGAAGTCGCACAGGTGTATTACACGCAGGCCGAGGACCTGGCCAAATTCAACGCCCGTCAAATCAGCGCGGAAATCACCCGCAACCGCCTCTACGAGGTGGATCGGGCCGATTATCTGAACAATTTTCTTTCCCAGCGCCAAAAGAACTACAAGGTGGCGCGCGTGGAAGCGTATTTTGATTTCAACAACAAAAGCATCGTCTTTGCCGACGGCGAAGAAGCGGCGTCCACCGCCATCCAGTTGTCGCCGAAGATGCTGGAAGACATTTACTCCGGAAAGGAAATCTCCACGGTGGCCGCCACCCAGGGCGGGGAGGCCATTGTCGGCGTCGCGCCGGTTTTTTCCTATGCCGTGGCGACGGAAGTCATCGGGCGGGTATGCGTCAGCAACAGCGTTCCCCAGGGGCTGGTGGACAAGCTCAGGAGCATCGCCAACGCGTCGGAGCAGTACGGACAGATCAAGCTTCTGAAGAATCCGATCAAGTTCAATTACATCGTGACCCTGTCCATCGTGACGCTGGCGATTATTTTTCTCGCGACGTGGTTCGGCCTGTCGTTGGCCAAGAGCATTACCAACCCCATCCAGGACCTTGTAACGGCGACCAACCGCATCACGCGGGGGGACCTGACCAGCCGAATTGACATTGAAGCCGACGACGAGGTCGGCCTGTTGGTCAAGTCCTTCAATTCCATGACGGATGATTTGCACAAAAGCAAGATGGGCCTGATCGAGGCCAATACGTCGCTGGAGGAGCGGCGAAAGTACATGGCCGCCATTCTGCGCAATGTCTCGGCGGGCATCATCTCCATCGACCGGAACGGAACCATCACGACCATCAACCGCGCCGCGGAATCCATGTTCGGCATTGACGCTTCTCCGTATCTGTTCCGGAATTACCGGGAGCTTTTGCACGAGGATCATCTCGCCCTGGTCGATTCCTTTTTGCAGGAAATGAAGGAAACCCGCATGCGGGTTCTGGAAAAGCATCTGGAACTGACGCTGCGGGACAAGGTGTTGACGATTCTGCTGACCCTGACGACCATTGAGGACGAAGAAGGCAAGGACTCCGGCATTGTCGTTGTGTTTGAAGATTTGACGAAGCTGCAGATGGCGGAGCGCGCCGCGGCCTGGCGGGAAGTGGCCCGGCGCATGGCGCATGAAATCAAGAATCCGCTCACGCCCGTGCAGCTCTCCGCCCAGAGGCTGCAGCGGAAATACGGGGATAAGCTGGGGGAGGAAGGTTCGGTTTTTAAGGAATGCACACAGACCATCATCGATCAGGTGGACGTGCTGAAGAATCTGGTGAATGAATTCTCCCGCTATGCGCGCATGCCGGTGACGACGCTGGCCCCCAATGATCTTAACGCGGTGGTGTCCGATGCCGTGGCGCTTTTTGTGGACGCGCACAAAGACATACACTTCGAATTCCGTCCGGCGGAGGGGCTGCCGAGGTTCCATCTGGATGCCGAACAGATCAACCGGGTCATGGTGAATCTGCTGGACAACGCCGTGGCGTCTCTGAACAAGCAGACGGGGCATGTCGGCGTTCTGATCCGGTATGATGAGGCGCACAGAAAAGCGGTGGTCGCCGTAGCCGACGACGGGGTCGGGGTTCCGGCGGACTACAGGCGAAAAGTGTTTGACCCGTATTTTTCAACCAAGAAGTCGGGAACGGGATTGGGGCTGGCCATCGTCAGCTCCATTATCTCGGACCACAAGGGAACCGTTACCGTCAGCGACAACCACCCCACGGGAACGATTGTATCTTTTCAGTTGCCCGTGAACGAAGTTTAATTTATAGAAGACGCGGCATGGGTGAACATCATGAACGAAACCATTCTGGTCGTAGATGACGAAGTCAGCATCTGTCAATCGCTGAAGGCCATTCTGGAAGACGAAGGCTATCAGGTGCTCGTGGCCGGCAGCGGCGAAGAGGCGCTTCGGGTTGTGGCCGATGAAATGCCCCAGCTCGTTCTGCTGGACATCTGGCTGCCCGGCATGGACGGTCTGGATACCCTCAAGGCCATCCGCGCCGCCCATCCGAACATGCTGATCATCATGATGTCCGGCCACGGCACCATCGAGACGGCCGTGAAAGCCACCAAGCTGGGCGCTTTTGACTTTATTGAAAAACCGCTGTCGCTGGACAAAGTGATGATCCTGGTGAACAACGCGCTGAATCTGGTTCGCCTGGAAGAAGAAAATATTCTGCTCAAACAGAAGGTATCGCACCAGTACGAATTGACCGGAACCAGCCCGGTCATCACCGAACTCAAGGAAATGATCGGCATTGTCGCGCCGACCAACGCGTGGATTCTGATCATGGGCGAGAACGGCACGGGAAAGGAGCTGGTGGCGCGCTCCATCCACCACCTGAGTCGACGCTCCCACAAGCCCATCGTGGAAGTCAACTGCGCGGCCATTCCCGAAGAGCTGATCGAAAGCGAGCTGTTCGGGCATGAAAAGGGCGCCTTCACGGGGGCGACCGAAAAGAAGCGCGGCAAGTTCGACCTGGCGCACGAGGGAACGATCTTTCTGGATGAAGTGGCGGACATGAGCCTCAAGGCCCAGGCCAAGATTCTGCGGATTCTCCAGGAAAAGAAATTTGAGAGGGTCGGCGGCAACAAGCTGATCGACATGGACGTCAGGGTTCTCGCCGCGACCAACAAGGACCTGGAGAAGGAAATGGAGGCGGGCCGGTTCCGGCAGGATCTTTACTACCGCCTGCATGTCATTCCTCTTCGTGTCCCGCCTCTGCGCGACCGGAAAGAGGACATCATTCACCTGACGGAGCGGTTTCTGCTGGACTTTGCCGCCAAGGAGGGGCAGCAGCCGAAGACCCTGAGCACCGGCGCCCTGGAAAAGTTAATGGCGCATGACTGGCCGGGCAACGTCCGTGAGCTGAAAAACATCATTGAAAGGCTGATTATTCTGACGCCGTCCAATGAAATACGGGCGGAGGACATTCCCGAGCTGAGCATCAAGACCGAGCCGGATGCGTCTTTTCAGGAAGCGCCCGCGGCAGCCGGAGATTCGCTCAGGGACGCAAGACTGGATTTTGAACGGCAGTTTATTTTGAAAAAGCTGGAAGAATACGACGGCAATATCTCCAGGACCGCCGAAGCCATCGGCCTGGAGCGCAGCAATCTGCACAAAAAACTCAAGAGCTTGAAGGTGGCGACGAAGGAATAGGGATAAAGGCTGAAGGTTACATGGATGTGCCCCGCACTTCATCTGGAATAAAAAATAGGGATCTTCCGGTTGATGCGCCCTTCCTGAAAGGGAGCATCGTGCAATTTTGACGGGCATCCAACCTTTCAGTCCGAAATTAATAACGAACATTTCTATGGCGATCCTCTTTATTGAAAAGCTTTATCTCTTTCTTCATTCCTCTTTTGATTTTCTCTCTTCTTTGCCAGCCAATAGCACATCCAGTGGGCTTTTCGGCGCATGGGACATATCCCGCAGCACGTGCGTGTAAATCATCGTCGTTTCCACATTCTTGTGGCCGAGCAGCTCTTGCACCTCGCGGATATTGACACCATTCATCAGCAAATGCGTCGCGAAACTGTGACGAAGTGTATGAACAGTGGCGAATTTGGGAATATCGGCCTTGCGGATCGCTTTTTTTATAACATCCTGTATTGCTGTATCGCTGATATGATGGCGCCGGACTTTCCCGGAACGCGGATCAACAGAAAGGTTGTTCGCCGGGAAAACGTACTGCCATGCCCACTCCGTGCCAGCGTTGGGATATTTTTTGCCAAGGGCGTCGGGAAGATGGACGTCGCCATGGCCGTTGGCAAGATCACTTTCATGCAGCTTTTTCACGTTTATTAAATGATTTTTTAATAGCTCTTTCACGGTTGCCGGCAGAATAGTCGTCCTGTCTTTATCCCCCTTTCCGCTACGAACGGTCAACGTATTCAAATCCATATCGACATCCTTCACTCTCAGGCGCGCAAGCTCCATCAATCGCAGTCCCGAACCATAGAGTAAACCGGCAACCAGTAAATCCCTGCCGGTCAGACAGGCCAACAATTTCCTGATCTCTTCAACCGAGAAGACAACCGGCAATTTCTGCCCGCGTTTTGCGCGAACGGTTTCCGCCATATTACCTATATCCTTGCAAAGCACATGACGGAAAAGAAATAGAATGGCATTGAATGCCTGGTTCTGCGTTGAAGCGGACACTCTTTCCTGAAGCGCGAGATGACTGAGGAAATTTTTGCAATCATCCGTTCCAAGTTCAGCAAAGGGTCCCTGTCGGCCGGTTTGTTTGGCATAATCCAGGAACCGTTTGATCCATTGTAGATATGTTTTTTCCGTGCTGTAAGAGTAGTGTTTAAGCCGGATCAGACGTTTTGCCTCTGTGAGCAGTTCCGGTGTAAAGTCTTCGGATTTCTCCGCCGGTATATTTATCGGTTTGAAGCCGCGGTAATGAAAATAATATAAACGAATGGCGTCGCCTGCCTGCCGGATTTGCCAGTCGGACATGGCGGAATTTGATTTCAAAGATTCGATAAATTCTATGACGGCGTTTTCCTGATATTGATCGGGCGGTATTTGCTTTCTGTTTGCATAATTTAAAAATTTGCTGGCCCACAAAGCATAAAAAAAGACATTCTTTTCCTGCGCCAGTTTCTTATCCAAAAGAAAGGCTTGAAAATCTGGAAGAACGTCGTTTTTCCTGCTGTCGGACAAATTTTCCATAATATACCAACTTGGCTCAAACGGTATATTACCACAAATTGCCAAGTGTAAAAAGTTCATTTTAATTGATTTATAAACACTTTTTTCTTTGCATTCTTTTCAAAAAAGAGTAAAACTACGCATCATATCGGAAAAAACAAAGTTGGCATATTAATTGTTAGCATTGGAGGATTTTAAGAATGAACCTATTTTGTTTCGCATGCCGCAATATTAAAAACATACAAATTGGCATTGATCATCAATTGTGGGCTGTATCATCGTTATCGAATCAGCAAGCAATGGCGCAGCGTGCAACTAGAGCACGCAACTATTTTCATCCAGGTGATTATGGCTTGCTTTATTGTAATCCCCTACATTCCTTCACAACACCTTTCATTGTTCGTTCGCACGCTGATCCACATAGAATTGTAAATAATGTATGGCCTGAAGCTTGGGCCTTACCATTCAAAATTGAAACTCTTGGAAATATGTCGAAACTTGTATCTGCTCAAGAAGCAGAGCTAAATTGGTCAATTGTAAATAGAAGAATGGAAGCTATCAATAGAAGGGGCGGAGTGAGCGCAGCAATGAATATGACAGGGGCTACCGTGTTTGCTCCTGTAGATATTACGCAAGAAGACTGGCGGCAAATTTGTGATGATCTATGTAAGTAAAATGCTAACCAGGCGCTAAAGCCGATCGCCGCTTCGCGGCTCCGGCTTAGCTTTTCGTTAGCCTTCCATAAATTTATGAACAAAGAGGTATTATGAAAAAGTTGGTTTTTAAAAAAATTGATGCCTTTGCAACAGATAAATCTGCTGGGAATCCGGCAGGGGCAATCTATCTGAATTCAGAAAACGAACTTGATCCAAGAGATATGCAACGTATTGCCGCTGAGCTAAAAGGATTTGTCAACGAGGTAGGTTATATAAGCAAGATTGATACTGACACCTTTAATCTGAGGTATTATTCGTCTGAAAGGGAAGTCGAATTTTGCGGGCATGCCACAATTGCAATCATGTATGACATTCTCAAGAATGATTCCGAGCTTCTAATGAAATCAACCATCAATATTGTTACTAGCAAAGGCAAACTGCTTGTCCAAAATAGAATTGCAGATGAAGATGCCGTGTTTATATCTGCGCCTGTTCCTCATTTCTCTGATAAATCTATTCCAAAAGCTCAGATAGCAGAAGCTCTGGGCATAAGCGTTCAAGACGTGGGTGAAGATTACCCTATCGAGGTTGTTAATGCCGGCTTAGAAACGCTTATTGTTCCAATCCGGACATTACAGACGATATTAGCAATATATCCTGATTTCATGCAGTTGAAACTATTCTGTGAAAATCACTTTATTGACATAGTATTAGTGTTCTCCGCAGAGGTCTCTGATAAATCAAATCGATTCCGCACAAGGGTCTTTGCTCCTCGTTTTGGCTATCTTGAAGATCCCGCAACCGGTTCGGGAAATGCAGCATTTGGGCACTATTTGCTAAAACATGAAAAATGGAATGGTGAAGTTATTTCTCTTGAGCAAAATGATAAGGTCGATCAGTCAAACACTATAAAACTACTAACAAGACAAGATGAAATAAATCATATAGAAGTTGCCTTTGGTGGTGGTGCTATTTTGAGAATAAAAGGAGAATACTTTTTAGTATAAATTAGCTAACAAAAGCAATACAGCCGATCGCTACGCTCCGGCTGATTTTTTCGTTGGGCTATACCAAGGATTTATAAATATGACATTTCCTATTCTTGAATACGACTCAACTCGTATAGCTTTTATTGAACCTTCAAAGGTCATCAAACCTCTGGACATGCCTGAG
>Ga0208940_1004579_pt1 | contig 10810 bp, 11 predicted proteins | sample AD_JPNNA6_MetaG_FD_184445 | JGI IMG/M metagenome (GOLD analysis project Ga0208940, IMG submission 184445) | Active sludge microbial communities of municipal wastewater-treating anaerobic digesters from Japan - AD_JPNNA6_MetaG (SPAdes) (version 2) | ecosystem: Engineered > Bioreactor > Anaerobic... | reverse complement strand
AGCCCGGTCCGGCGGGCGCCCCGCCGTACCCTTCGCCGACGCGCGCTCTTACTCGGCGCTCGCCGGCGCCTCACCTTCGGCGGCCTCAGTCGCCGGCGCGGACGCGGACACCGGCCGTACATTGACGGCCTGGTTCCCCTTGCGGCCCTGCGTGACCTCGAACTCGACAAGCTGGTCGGTCTCGAGCGTCGTCACACCCGCGGCGAGACCCGTGATGTGGACGAAGATGTCGTTGTCGTTGTCCTGCGCGATGAACCCGTAGGCCTTGTCGGTCGAGAACCACTTGACTTTGCCTTGAGGCACTGCTTCCTCCTGCTGTTCTGCGAAGCGGGACCTCGACGGCGCTCGGGCCACGGGGCGCGCTCCCCTTGTGTGTACGGGGGTTTATACCCGTCGGCCGCCCACTGTGCGACCCGACGCCGTCAGCGGCGCGTGTCGCGCCCGTCTTGCGGCGACACGACCCGGCTCAGCAGCGCGACACGGCGAAGATCGCGATGCGCGCCGTCAGATTGGGCGCCAGCGGGCGGGCCGGCGGGGGCGCGTCGACCGAACGCAGGTAGAGCTCGTGCTCGATGCAGAGCCCCTCCTCACGGCAGAGGGCGCGAAAATCGCGGATCGTGCAGAGGTGGATGTTCGGCGTCTCCCACCACGGGTACGGCAGATCCTTCGACACCGGCATGCGGCCGAGGAAGAAGAGCCGCCCGCGGACGCTCCAGTGCCCGAAGTTGGGGAAGCTCACCACGGCCAGCCGGCCGACGCGCACCATCTCGCGGACGATCATCCGCGGCCGTCGGAGCTGCTGCAGGCTGAGGCTCAGGATGACCACGTCATGCGAGTCGTCGCCGAAATCGGCGAGGCCCTCGTCGAGGTCGCCGTGGAACACAGAGAGGCCCTTGGCGACGCACGCCTCGACGGCGGCTTGGGAGATGTCGACGCCGCTCCCCCGGACGTGCTTCTCGCGGACCAGCTCGGCGAGCAGCTCGCCGTCGCCACAGGCGAGATCGAGCACCGCCGCCCCCTCGGGGACGAGGTCCTTGATCAGCTTGTAGTCGATACGCGACACGGCGACTATCTTACGACGCGCGCACGCTCAGACGGACCGCGCGTACGAGCGCGCGCCGCTCGTGAGGAAGGCCGAGATGACGCCCTCCATCTTGTCGCGCTCAAGGAGAAACGCATCGTGACCGAAGCGCGTCGTCACTTCGTAGTAGCTGACGTGTTTGTGCGTCGCGCGCAGCGCGCCGACGATCTCCTTGAGCTGGTACGGCGGGTGCAGCCAGTCGCTCGAGAACGAGAGGACGAGGAAGCGCGCCCGCACGTCGCGGAACGCGGACACCAGGCTGCCTTGACGACGGGAGAGATCGAAGTAGTCGAGCGCCCGCGTGATGTAGAGGTACGTGTTGGCGTCGAAGCGGTTCGTGAACGCGAGGCCCTGATGGTGCAGGTAGCTCTCCACCTCGAAGTCCGGGTTGAAGGTGAACGTGTAGTCATGGATGTCCTGGAGCCGGCGGCCGAACTTCTCTTCCATGGCCTCGTCGCTCAGGTAGGTAATGTGGCCGATCATGCGGGCGACGGCGAGCCCCTTGATCGGCGGCTTGCCGCCGTAGTAGTGCCCGCCGCGCCAATCCGGATCGGCCATGATCGCCTGCCGGCCGACTTCGTTGAAGGCGATCGCCTGCGTGGGCTGCCGGGCGGCGGTCGCCATCGGGACGGCGAGGTGCACGCGCTCCGGGTGCGACACCGCGAGATCGAGCACCTGCATGCCGCCCATCGAGCCGCCGACGGCGGCGAGCAGCTTCTCGATGCCCAGGTGGTCGAGCAGCAGTAGGTGGGCCTCGACCATGTCGTGGATGGTGATCATCGGGAAGTCGGTGCCGTACGGCCGGCCGCTGGCCGGATCGATCGACGAGGGGCCGGTCGAACCGCCGCACCCGCCGATCACGTTGGCACATACGACGAAATACTTGTCCGTGTCCAAGGCCTTGCCCGGGCCGATCAACATGTCCCACCACCCGGCGCGCCGCTCGTTGGCGCTGTGTCGGCCGGCGACATGGGCGTCGCCCGACAGGGCGTGGAACACCATGACGGCGTTGTCGCGCGCCTCGTTCAGCGTGCCGTAGGTCTCGTAGGCGATGGTGACCGGCCAGAGGCGGCCGCCGCCCTCGAGCTCGAGCGTCCGGCCCGGCTCGTCGAACGTGACGCGCTTCGTCCTCACGATGCCGGCCGAGCCGGCGTCGGGGTCGAGGCCGACGGGGACGTCCCCTATCTCCAGTCGCGTCGTGTGCGCTGCGTCACCCATGGCCGACGATTGTAGCTTGGGGGCGCGACCGGCGACGCCCTGGACGGGAGTCTGGCTTCCGCGGCGCCGCCTCAAGCCTTCGCCAGAGCCTGGTCGATGTCGGCGATGATGTCGTCGAGCGTCTCGACGCCGATCGAGAGGCGGACGAAGTCGTCGGTCACGCCGGCGGCGAGACGCTCGTCCGGCGTGAGCTGCGCATGCGTCGTCGTCGCGGGATGGACGCACAACGATTTGGCGTCACCGAGGTTGGCCAGATGCGAGAGCAGCTCCGTGCCTTCGACGAAGCGCCGCCCTGCTTCGCGCCCGCCGCGGATGCCGAAACCGATCATCGCCCCGTAGAGCCCCCGGTAGTGGTACTTCGCCGCGAGGTCGTGCGAGGGACACGACGACAGGCCCGGATACGCCACCCAGTCGACCTTGCCGTGGCCCTCGAGGAACGCGGCCACCGCCTGGGCGTTCGTCGAGTGGCGCTCCATGCGCAGGGGCAAGGTCTCTATCCCCTGCGTGATGAGGAAGGCGTTGAAGGGCGACAGCGCGGCGCCGACGTCGCGCAGCAGCGTCACCCGGAGCTTCACGGCGTAGGCGAGCGGGCCGAAGGTCTCGACGTAACGCAGGCCATGGTAACTGGAGTCGGGTTCGACGAGGCCGGGAAAGCGGCCGCTCGACGCCCAGTCGAAGCGGCCCGCATCGACGACGGCGCCGCCGATGGACGTCCCGTGGCCGGCCATGAACTTGGTGAGCGAGTGGACGACGATGTCAGCCCCGTGGTCGAGCGGTCGCACCAGATACGGCGTCGGCATCGTGTTGTCGACGATGAGCGGTAGCCCGGCATCGTGGGCGACCGCCGCGTAGCCCTCGAGGTCGGCGCTGTCGAGACGCGGGTTGCCGACGGTCTCGACGTACACGGCCTTCGTCTCGGGACGGATGGCGGCGCGCACGGCGTCGAGGTCGTCCGTGGGCGCCATCGTGACGCCGATGCCGAGCTTCGCGAACGTATGCATGAAGAGGGTGTGCGTCCCGCCGTAGAGGCTCGCCGCCGAGACGATGTGGTCGCCCGACCCGGCGATGTTCAGGACCGCGAACGTGATCGCCGACTGCCCGGACGAGAAGGCCACGGCCGCGGCGCCGCCCTCCAGGGCGGCGACGCGCTTCTCGAGCACGTCCGTCGTCGGGTTCATCATCCGCGTGTAGATGTTGCCGGGTTCCTCCAGGTTGAAGAGCCGGGCCGCGTGCTCGGCGCTGCGGAACACGTAGGCCGTCGTCTGGTAGATGGGCAGGGCGCGCGATCCCGTCGCGGGATCGGGTTCCTGGCCGGCGTGAAGGGCGAGGGTCGCGAAACCCTGCGGCGCGGCGTTCTGGCTGTCTTCCGTCATGGCTGCTCCTGTGGACGTGACCCACGAAGCATACGCCCGCGCGGGCTAGTCCGCGGACGGCCGCGACCGCAGCGGGCGCGCCCGCACGAACGACGGCCGGGATCGCGGCGGGCGCGCCCGATCAAGGCCAACGTCACCGGCATGGGCGACACGACAGCCGAGCTCGCAGCGGGCGCGCCCGCACAAGGACGGCGGCCGGCAGCGCCGGAGGGGGCGCGATGCTACGATGCGACCATCGTGGACGACGTGCGCGAGATCTTGCGGCGCGAGTTGCCCGGCCTCGAAGAGGCCGTGCCTCTCGCGCCGCTCTGCGCCTACGGCGTCGGCGGCCCGGCGGAGTTGCTTTATGTGGCGCGCGACACCAACGCGCTCGCTTTCGCCGTCCGCCTGGCCCGCCAACTCGAACTCCCGCTCACCGTACTGGGGCGCGGCACCAACGTGCTTGTCGGCGATGAAGGCCTGCCGGGGCTCGTGGTCCTGGCACGCGGCGAGCGCCGCACGCTCGACGACGACGTGCTGCGCGTCGAGGCCGGCGCCGAGCTGCCCGGACTGGTCGCCGATCTTGCCGGGCAGGGCCTCGCCGGCCTCGAGTTCGCGGGCAACATCCCCGGCTCGGTCGGCGGCGCCATCGTCGGCAACGCCGGCGCCTACGGACGCGCGGTCAGCGACGCCCTCCTCGAGGTCCAGTTCCTCGACGGGCGCGTCGAGCGCCGCGCCACGCCGGCCTCGCTCGGCTTCGGCTACCGCACCAGCATCTTCAAGTCGCGACCCGACCTCGTCGTGCTGGCAGCCACGTTCGCCCTGTCACACAGCGACGCGGCGGCGTTGCGCGCCGAGATCGCTCACGACGCCGAGCGGCGGCGCCGCAAGCACCCGTTGGGCTGCGCATCCTGCGGGAGTTTCTTCAAGAACCCTTCGCGCGAGCTGCCTGCCGCCCGTCTCATCGAGGACGCCGGACTGAAGGGCCTCACCATCGGCCGGGCGCAGGTCAGCGCCATGCACGCCAACTTCCTCGTCGCCCTCGAAGGCGCGACGGCGGCCGACATCCTCGCCCTTGCCGCCGAGGTCAAGCGGCGCGTCTTCGAACAAAGCGGCTACCGCCTCGAAGAGGAGGTCCGCCTTCTCGGCGTCGAGCCGCCCGGCAAGGACATCCCCGCCGGCCTGCTCGCCGCGCCCTGACGACCGGGACCGGGCCGGCGCCGTCTCGGGGAGAGTGCGCCCTTGACCCGACGCGCCGCCACCCGGGGAGAGCGCGTCCCTTGACCCGACGGGCCGCCCCTCTCCCGCCGGCCGCCGGCGCCGCGACTATACTCCTGGCCATCGCGGCGAACCTGCGCCGCCAGTCAGGCGTCACTTCCGCTGGAGGAAGAGAGATCGACGAGCTGCCGTCCGGCCTCGTAGACCGAATGCGCCGAGCGCAGCCCGAGGCGCGGGCCGAGTTCTTCCGCCGCTACGCGCCCCAGGCCCGCCGCATCCTCTTCCTGCAGGGCCTCTGTGACGAGGTCGACGACGCCGTGCAGGAGGTGTTCATCAAGGTCTTCCGCGCCGACCTGCCGGACGAGCGACGCTTCCTCGCCTGGTTCTACCAGCTCATCCTCAACACCGGACGCGACCAGGGCCGCCGGCGCAAGACCCGCCGCGGTCTGGTCGAACGGCTGGAACGACTGGCAGTGACAGCACAGCGCACTGAAGACGAGGGGGTGGCTCCGGACCCGGCTATGCAGCTCGCGGCGGTCGACCCTGCCCTACGGGTCGCCCTGGATGGACTCGCGCCAGAGTCTCGTGAGGCGGTCGCCCTGCGCTTCTTCGCCGACCTGTCCCTGGAGGACATCGCGAGCGCGCAGCAGGTGCCCTTGGGCACCGTCAAGTCACGCCTGCACACGGCGTTGGCGCGGCTACGACGGGCGCTCGCCGAGGCGGGATACGAGCGCGCGAGTGTGACGACGACCGAGCGTGACGACCACCGAGCGTGAGTGTGAGTGCGACGACGACCGAGCGTGACGACGACCGAGCGTGATCATGAACGAGCGTGACGACATAGCAGATGGCGTGCCCAGTGGCCCCGACGGCGTGCCCAGTGGCCCGGGACAGAGCGACGTCCCGGGCGGTTACGGGACGCCGGGCGGGAGCGCCGTGCGGAGCGAGGACAGCGTCCAGGAAGAAGAAAGACCGCCGGACGAGCGCCGGCCCCAAGATGAGAGCGCCTTCACCGACGAACGCGTCCTGGCGTTCGCGCTCGGACCGGACGACGACCCCGAGCTGCGGGCGGCGGCCGCCGGAGACGCCGGGCTGCGTGCCCGGATCGAGACGACGCGCGCCGACGTCGACGCGATCGGCGCCGGCCTCGACCGCATCGTGCCGGCGCCACCCGACGGCTACACCGACCTCGCCGACGAGCGCTGGAAGCGGCTGCGCGAGCACATGACGACGCCGGCGACGGCGCGCCGGCGCCCCCTGTGGGTACGCGTCCTCGTCCCGGCGGCGGCGGTCGCCGCCGTGCTCGTCGCCGGCGTCGTCGGCCTTCAGCACTTGAGCGGCGGCGCGACGACGCATGTCCGGAGCGCCGCCGAGCAGCCTGTGGAGAGCTTCAGCGACCAGACCCGCTCCGCCCAGGACGGCGTCCCGGGCGGTGCCGCGACGGGCGGCGAAGGCGCATCGCGGGAACCCCTCCTCCTCGGCGCCCCCGACCCGTCCGGATACGCCGCGGTGGTCGTCGCCCGCGCCGCTTCGCCGGCGGACCTGAGCCAGCGCTTCACGGTCGTCCGCGTCCTGCGCGACGCCGGCGGCGACTTGGCGGTCGGCGATGGACTGAAGCTCGTCGTCGTCGACCGCGCGATCGCCGCCGACCGGCTGGTCGTGCTCTACCTGGACCCCAGGTCGACGCCATCACCTTCCCGCAGCGCGCCGCTGTCGCCAGTGCCGGCGCCGATGGCCGCGGGGACCGAGGCGGCGGTCGTCGCTTATGAGTACCGCGGCCAGAGCGCTTTCGCACTCCGGCTGCCTCCCGGGACCGACCCTGATGCGGTGAAGCTGCCCTGAGCGTTCCGGGCGCGGACCGTTCGCTCTGCCCGTGTCCGCGAGTACACTTGCCGCGGAGCAGCTCGCGAGGGACGCGGCAGGCGCGACGAAGGCGCGGCAAGCGCACGACAGAGGAGGAGGCGGTGCCAGCTCTTCTTGCCGGCAAGAACATCTTCGTCGCCCGGATACCTGTCCTCCACGGCGTCGTCCACAGCATCGCCTGGGCGCCGGCCGAGGACCTCCACGTCAGGTTCGTCGAGACGTCGAGGGACGGCTTTGCCGCCGCCCACGACATCAGCTCGTACTCGCTGATCGCCCTCGCCCGTGAGACGCAGCGGCTCATGACCGCGGGCGGGGCGATCGTGACCATGACCTACGCCGGCGCGCGGCGGGTCGTCCCGAACTACAACGTCATGGGCCCTGCCAAGGCGAGCCTCGAGAGCTCGGTGCGCCACCTCACCGCCGACCTCGGGCCGGCCGGCATCCGCGTGAACGCGGTCTCGGCCGGCCCTGTCGCCACCGTCGCCGCGCGCACCATCAAGGACTTCAGTAGCATGCTCGAGCCGCTCGAGAGCTACACGCCGCTGCGCCGTAACGTGAGCGCCGCCGAGGCCGCCGCCGTCGTCTTCCTGCTCAGCGACCTGGCGCGGCCCGTCACCGGAGAGGTGTTTCATGTCGACGCCGGCGCCCACGCGGTGACGTGAGCTCGGACATGCCGTGATCGCCTACTGCGCCAGGGACCTCGCTTCGGGCCGCGAGCTCACAGCGCACGGTGACGTGGTCATGCCGTCGTGGAGCACCATCAAGGTGTTGCTCGCGGCGGCGTTCTGGCGCGCCGTCGAGGCCGGAGACCTTCACGAGGCCCGGCCGTACGCCTTTCAGCCCTGGCAGGCGGTCGGAGGCTCAGGCGTGCTATACGGGTTCCGCCACGCCGCGAAGATCACGCTCGCCGACCTCACGCACCTTTCCCTCGCGGTCAGCGACAACGACGCCACCAACATCGTGCTGAGCTTCGTGGGCCTGGACCGGGTGAACGCCCTTGCCGACGAGTTGGGACTGGCGGCCACGCGCATGCGCCGCGCGATGATGGACGCGGACGCGCGCACGGCCGGCCGTGACAACACGACGAGCGCCCGCGACATGGCCGACCTGCTCACGGAGCTCGCGCAGGGGCCGCATCTCGGCCCGGCCGTGCGCGCGCCCATCCTCGCCGCGCTGGAGAAGACCGAGCACCGCGACGGCGTCGCCCGATACTTGCCGCCGGACGCGGTCTATGCGGGCAAGCTCGGCGACGACATGCCCGACGGCCGCTACGCCCACGATTGCTGTCTCGTGCGCCGCGGCGGGCGGACCCTGGCCCTCGCCGTCCTCAGCGACGGCCGGGAGGGCTACGAGGCGGTCTCGCGCCTCGGCGCGGCGCTGGTCGCCACGTTGACCGGCGGCACGGACGTGCCGCCTGCGCCAAGGGATCGACACCACCCGTAGGGGCGACGGCGCAGGCGCGCCGCACCGACCGCATTCACCGGCGACCACCGAGGCCGCGCCGCAGGCGACCGGGGGGCCGCGCCGCAGGCGACCGGGGGGCCGCGCCCCAGGCGGCCGGGGGGCCGCGCCCCAGGCGGCCGGGGCTGGGTCTCTTACTCCTCGCGCAACCGCACGCCCAGGCCCGGTTCGTCCGACGCCGTCAGGCGATCGGCCCGGATCCGGATGCCGACATACGGGTCGGCGGCCAACAACAGGGCGCCGTCAAGGTCGACGTGGTCGGCAAGGCCGGCGATCTGCAGCGCCGCGGCGATGCCCAAGCTCGACTCGACCATGCAGCCGAGGAGCACCTGAAGACCGCGGCCGCGGCAGGCCGAGACCAGTGAGAACGCGTGTGCGATGCCACCTGCCTTGCCAAGCTTGACGACCACTCCGTCGTAGAGCTCGCCCACGGTCTCGAGGTCGGCGAGCGTCAGCACGGCCTCGTCGGCGAACAGGGGGACAGGCGAACGCTCGTGCAACCAGAGCTGGTCGTCCGCCGCAGCCGCCGGCAGCGGCTGCTCGACCAGCTCGGCTCCCAGCCCAGCCAGCTCCTCCAGGGCGCGCGCCGCCCGCTCGCGGTCCCAGCCTTCGTTGGCGTCGAAACGGAACGTGGTCCCCGGCAGCTCGCGGGCAACAGCGCGCGCCAGCTCGAGGTCGCCCTCGAACCCGAGCTTGACCTTGAGCGTCTGGAAGCCGTGCGCGGCGCGCGCCTGCGCGAGCATCTCGTCGCGAGCCCCGATGGCGATCGTGTACGACGTACGCACGGACGGCCTGACGAGGCCGAGCATGCGCCACACCGGCTCGCCGGCCTGCTTGCCGGCAAGGTCCCAGGCGGCGGCGCTCAGGGCGGCGCGGAGGGCCGGCCACGGCAGGACGCCGCCCGTGGGCGCCGCCATCCCACCCGCCAGCGCCGCCGCCTCACCCGCCAGCGCCGCCACATCACCCGCCAGCGCCGCCGCGTCGCCCGCCAGCGCCGCCGCGTCGCCCGCCAGCGCCGCCGCCTCAGCGCTGAACGCGAGCTCGTCGCAGAAGGCCTCGACGGCCGCCGGCCCCTCGAGGTCGGCGATCTCCGGGGCGAGGCGCTCGAGCAGGGCCAGACCACTCGCGCGGCTCTCACCGTAGCGCCGGTTGGGCGCCGCCTCGCCGGAGCCGCACACGTCGTCCGGCGTGCGCAACGTCACGACGTAGTTCTCGAACGTGGAGTGCGTCCAGCGCGAGATCCCGAACGGCACTGCCGTCCGCAGGTCCATCTCGCGCAGCGAGAGGCTGACAGTCATCCCGGGGCTTCCGTCGCCTATCCGTCCCGGCGGCAGCCTAGCACCGCCGCGCGGTCCGTGTCGCCGTCGGGCGCACGCGGCGGCGTCACCTGCGCCGCGCGGACACGCAAGGTAGCGCCTGACGCCCCGCGCATCGAGCGCCTCGGCCCCGCGCCTCCAGCGCCTCGGCCCCGCGCCTCGCGTCCAGCGCCCTCCCGCCGCGCGCCTCCGACAGTCGTAAAGGGGAGCTCCGAGGATTAGACTGCGCTGCCATGGAGTTGACGACGTCACGGCTCCTCGACGTTGACGACCTCACCGTGGATTTCGCCTCGATGGAGGGGACGGTGCACGCCGTCGACCAGGTGAGCTTCGCGATCGCCCCGGGCGAGCTCGTCGGCCTGGTCGGCGAGTCCGGCTGCGGGAAGAGCGTCACGGCGACCGCCGTCCTCGGCCTCACCCGGATGCTCGCCAACGCCACGGTGAGCGGCCGCATCGAGTTCGAGGGCCGCGACCTGCTCTCCCTCGACGAGAGCGAGGTGCGCAAGGTCCGCGGCAAGGAGATCGCGATGATCTTCCAGGACCCGGTGACGAGCCTCAACCCGGTCCTCTCGATCGAGCGCCTCGTGACCGAGGGCATCGAGCTCCACATGGGCCTCTCGCACGAGGACGCGGTGGCGCGCGCCGTCGACATGCTGCAGAAGGTGGGGATCCCGAAGGCGGCGGAACGCATCAAGGACTACCCGCACCAGTTCTCGGGCGGCATGCGCCAGCGCGTGATGATCGCCATCGCCCTCTCGTGCAACCCCAAGTTGCTGCTCGCCGACGAGCCGACGACGGCGCTGGACGTGACGATCCAGGCCCAGATCCTGCGCCTCATGAAGGAGCTCAGCCGCGAGTACGGCGCCGCCGTGATCGTCATCACCCACGACCTCGGCGTCGTCGCCGGCATGTGCCGGCGCATCCTCGTCATGTATGCGGGACGCATCGTCGAGGAGGGGCCGGCGAAGCCGCTCTTCCACCATCCGCGCCACCCCTACACGGTCGGGCTCCTGCGCAGCGTGCCCCGCCTCGACCGCCCGCGCCGCGCCCGCCTGCCCTCCATCGAGGGCCTGCCGCCCGACCTCAGCCACTTGCCCCCGGGCTGCGCCTTCGCGCCCCGCTGCTGGCTGGCGACGGACGCCTGTTGGCAGTCCGCGCCCCCGCTCTTCGACAGCGGCGAGGGACGGCGCAGCGCCTGTTTCCATCACCACAGACTCGTCGAGCGCCTCGCCGCGGAGGTGAGCGCGTGACCCCGGAGCGCGCGGCAGAGCAGGGCGACACCGCGGCGCCGGCGCCCGCCA
>Ga0208940_1004576_pt1 | contig 10820 bp, 6 predicted proteins | sample AD_JPNNA6_MetaG_FD_184445 | JGI IMG/M metagenome (GOLD analysis project Ga0208940, IMG submission 184445) | Active sludge microbial communities of municipal wastewater-treating anaerobic digesters from Japan - AD_JPNNA6_MetaG (SPAdes) (version 2) | ecosystem: Engineered > Bioreactor > Anaerobic >... | reverse complement strand
CGCCTGCCACCACATTGCTCATGCGGTAGTTGTACCCGATGACGCTGTGCTGGTAGTGTGGTGCCGGGTCACGAGCCTGTGTGGCAAGGAAACGTGCACGCTCAATCATGGCCGCATCATCCGAGAGCAGTGCCCCGCCGCCGCTGGAGGTGATTATCTTGTTGCCGTTGAACGACAGAATACCGAACCTGCTGTTGCACCCCACACGCCTGCCCATATACTCTGAGCCCAACGCCTCGGCAGCATCCTCAACCACAGGAATGCCATACCTGTCTGCCACAGCCATTATCTCCTTCATCCTGGCCGGCATTCCGTACAGATGCACCACCACAATCGCCTTAATCCTACCCCCTCCCCCCTTTTCTCTTTTATCTTTTAACTTTCCAATTTTATCTTTCCACTTTTCATTTTCAACTTCCCACTTTCCACTTACCTCTTTTATAGCCTGTTCAAGCAGTTCCGGATCCATATTCCACGTCCCCGGCTCACTGTCAACCAGCACCGGCGTGGCCCCCAGGTAAGCTATCGGGTTGACTGTTGCGGAGAAGGTGAATGACGTGCCAATCACATAATCACCCGGTTTCACACCGAGCAGAACCAGCGCGAGGTGAATTGCCGCCGTTCCCGAGGAGAGAGCAGCAACATGCTTCGCCCCTGTGGCAAGGCTGAGCTCATGCTCGAATGCATCTACATTCGGCCCGAGGGGAGCAACCCAGTTCGAGTCAAATGCCTCCTTCACATACTTCATCTCCCCGCCCCCCATGTGCGGACTGCACAGATAAATCTTTTTTGCCATACTAACTCAAATAATCAACTCTATATAGGAAACTCTTTACAGAGTCCTGACAGTATGATCAGGTTCTCTTTTTTTTCAGCAAACGATGTGGACATGCTTTATTCCTTCATCTATTTCCCGCTTTATTACCTGTTCTTTTTTGTTGTTATAACCATAAAAACAGATGATTTTTTTATGTTTTTATGGTTATAGGCCTAAGAAATCATCAACTCCTAATAAGTCGACCCTCAAGAAGTCCTTGGTTTTCAATAATTCTGTAAAGTGGCATATTTTACTGATCAACTGCCGGTCAGAGAATCCAGGACAAAATATGCGAAATAGGTTCAATTGTGGATTGTTGTCTGTTTTACATGTCATTTTGCAGACATTCAGATACCATTGATATCTGAAAGAAACTCATGATAATTATCCGGATTAATCACTTCAAACGATTTTACCGGATATGCATTGGTAAAAGTCTTTGAAAGAGCCGCCTTCTTTTCAGGATTCCATTTGAACTCATAAGCCCGGAACACTCCTCCCACTTCTTCGATGTAATCTATTTCCTGTTGCCGGGTTGTTCTCCAGAAAAAGGCCTCTGGCCTTGCCTCCATGTTCGAAGTAAATTTAACCCGTTCACTGATCAGGTAATTCTCCCAGAGAGCGCCGGTATCCACCCTTGACCGCAGAGGAAGGAAGTTGCCAAGTATCGCATTTCTTATGCCGTTATCATAGAAACAAATCTTCTTTCCCTTCCTGATCTCATTCCTCACATTCCTGCTCAATGCAGATAACCTGAAAACAATTTAAGCCTTCTCCAGAAGATCAATGTACCTCTCAACCGTCCCCTGATCAGAACCACAGATCTGTGCAACCTCATTGAAAGAGACCTCACTGCCAACCTGCAGGGCAAGTGCTTTTACGGTTTTTTCAAGCTGGACAGGTTTTTTGATACCGCCAATGGCCAGGATATCTTTAAAAAGATAATCTGAGGTTAACTCTTTCAGAATCCTTTTCTCACGACCCTGATTAACCACTACGTCAGGATATGACCCGTATATCAGCCTTTGTTCCAGGGTTCTCCTTTCTTCCAGGAAACCATTGTGTTTTGACAGTTCCCCGAAAGAAAAAGGATATAAATAAAATTCATACTTCCGGTCTGTCTTGCACCGTATAAAACAATCGTTTTATTTTGAAACAAATGCTCCAGTAATAAGATTTCGAGATATCATTCAACTATATATTAATCCCAAACAAACATTATATTTTCCGGTTGTAATCGTAAATCATTATGTTTTTGTCCTGAAGCCACCCTCAGGATAACTTGATAATCTCATCAAACCATCTTGTCACTGACTCCCGGTGTGTCACGAAAACAATCGTCACCCGCTCCTTCAGCCGTGCCAGCACCTCCATCACGGTAGCCTCGTTCTCTGCATCAAGTGAAGATGTTGCCTCATCCAGCAGCAGCACCGACGGTTTCCGGAGCAGCACCCTCGCCAGCGCCAGCCTCTGGCACTCTCCCCCCGAAAACGATGTGTGCCAGTTCACCACGAAAGCATCGAGTCCCTTCCTGAACCGCTTCACCAGGTGCGCAGCGTTGACCTGCTCCAGCGCTGCCATTATCTCCTCGTCACTTATCCCGGTGCCGGCGTCGTCACCGCTCACTCTGTTCCGGGCTCCGTCGTCTGCGCTGTTACTCCTTGTACCTCTTTTGCCCGGCAGCCCGCTTCCCCCGGCTGCAGGAGCGCTGTCCCATACCAGGTTCTCCCTCATCGTCCCGTCAATGAAGAAAGGATCCTGTGGCAGGTATCCCAGCCCTGCCTTCCACCGGGGCAACAAATCCTCATCGAGCGCCACGCCGTCAATCAGTACCCGCCCAGCATCAGGCTTCTGCAAGCCCGCCACCAGGTCTATCAGTGTTGTTTTACCCCGACCGCTCTGCCCCACAATCCCCGTAATGGTATTGGCCCTTATCTCTGCATTGAAATCATCAAAGAGCCTCTCTCCGTCCGGATAAGAAAAAGTTATCCCCTCCAGCCTTATCCCCTCCGTCAGCTCAACTCCCCTCTCCGGGCTCCTCTCTCTACGCTCCGCGCTTTTCGCTCTCCGCTCTCCCTTCTCTCTGCTCACCCCTCTGCGCTCTCCGCTTATCCCTGCATCCGGCAGATCAGCATCCAGTTGCATGACCAGCTTTACCGACGGCACGTTTGCAATTATCATGCTGAGATCAGTGTTCATCGCTATCATCTGCGGGAAGATGCGCGAAAAGAGCAGTATCAGTATCACAAACGAGGCCATCGGAACGGCACCCGACCTGTACCCGGACCACACCACGCCCACAAGCACCAGCAACCCGGCAATCTTCTGTATCAGCTGTGGCAGCGACCAGTTCCTCTGCATTCTGAACTCCATGTCAAGCAGTGAGGTGCTGGCCTCGTTGAAGCGGTTGTAGTAATAGTCCTCTGAGCTGTGCACCTTGGCTATCTTCACCGTCTGCCAGAAGTCGTCAATGTACTTGAGCAACCTGTTATAGGAGTCAACGTATCCCTGTCCGAGGCGGAATGAGCGTGAGAGGAACCTGCGCAGCAGGAAGAACAGCACCGCGCCCACGCCTATGATCACAAGTGTGAACCGGAGGGAGATGAACAGTGCATAGAGAGTATATGCTCCGGTCATTATGACCGTGGTGAAAAGGCGCAGGTAGTAGAAGTAATAGTTGGCCAGGTTGGGTACCTCGTTTGTAAGAACTTGTAAATGATTGGTTTTACTGCGATTGTTCAGAAGCTGCCAGTCGGCCATGATAATCTTGCGGAACAGTCGGCGGCGAAGCGTATAGATGAATGTCTGCTGGTATCGTGCATCCAGGATCGCCTTCCAATACTGTATCAGCGCACTGAATGTCAGCAGCACCATATACACCATCAGGATGCTGCCGATGGTTATCTCTATCCCTGCGCCTTCGGCGAAGTTGCGGATGGTCAGGGCGATGCCGTCAGGCTCCCCGCCTCCTATGCTCAGCAGTTGCAGCAGCGGTATGAGCAATACAATGGAGAATCCCGATGTCACCCCCTGTACCAGTGTGAGCACGAATATGAGCACCAGCTTCCAGGGCTGGTGCTCTTTCAGTAATCCAAAGGTCTTAACAATGAACCGATAATGTTTCATCTGCCGGTTACAGGAATCCTTCCTCTTAGAAGGAGATTAGAAGTAACTATTAAAAAGCTACCACTCCCTGTGCAGCTTTCGGTTTTTACAGGGAGGGGTCCCGTCTGTCATTTGACAGTCAGAATTTAGCAATTTCTGCTGGTTCTTTTCTCTAAATAACAGCTATTTTACGTGTTGTGATCTTGATTCCGTCTGTAACCCTGACCATAACAACCCCCTTCAAACCTGCCGGAAGGTCAATAGTATTCATTCCTGTGTCAGTCAGTTTCTTCTCAAGCATCTTCTTTCCGTTCAGATCATAAAGCTCACATACAGCCTGTTCCGTGACTTCCCCCTCGATGATCACCTTGCCATTTGAAGTCCAGATGCGTATTCCTGAATCATCCGTCCCCGGTCTCTCAATTCCTGTCGGAGTGTTGGTCGAGGCTATTATGAAGAATCTGCCGGTACCGTATGTCTTCTCCGGGAGGTTTACGGTATAGGTATTCGTGCCTAAATCCGTATAAATACCTGTTTTACGATCTTCAAGCCAGAACCTGAGATTCTTCAATGGCTCAACATCAGCCGAAAAAACCACGTTGCCTCCCCTGGGGAAATCAATTCCTACCGGAATTACATCTTTGGCATTCACATTCTCTGGCAAAGCCTGCCGTGTCAGATTCACTGCTATGCCTTTTTCAATCATCTTTGAATAGATCTCAATATCAGTTCCTGAGCTCATCAGTCCTATATCATAACCTGCATCCAGTCCGGTCGACATCTCCTGATTAAACACCAATAATGTTGAACTGCTGACATCTCCGCACGCCACATTAAGTTTCAATCCCGGCCACCTGTTGCCAGTTTTTGATGACTTCAGTAATACAGCATCGGAACTGTGTGCCTGCATAGCCCTGGTGAAAGTAAACTGAGTGTTGTCTTTCTCGGCAAGAACAAAAAATCCCTGCCCCGCCTGGATATTCTGGGACAATTGATTCGGGTCATTGAGATCCCAGCCTTCTACTGCATTGCCTATGTAATTATAACTGTCCCCATTATACAGGTAAACCGCTTTATAAAATGGATCAAATACTTCATCGTTCTGAGCTATGAAAGCGGTTGCACTAATTGATGAAGTATAAGGATTTCCCAGCAGGTTAAATCCGCCTCCGCCATAATTGGTGCGTGTCCAACGGCTGGCATACTCTTCTTCTGTTCCCGTAACCACATCAGTTGTATATGGAGAGGTAACATCGACAACAACATCTGTATTGACCACCATCCCGGTAAATGATATTGATCCGCCGCCAATAACTGTATAGCCTGTGCCGCTTTCTATGGTTGTGGTAGCACTACCCCAGTCGCCTGAGGGTTCATCATAAGGATAAAAATCTTTATCAGACTCTATGCTGACAGGAGCAACAGGCGAAGCTATATAATGCCATAATTGGATTTCTCCATCATCTGGTATTGTACGTTCATAAGTTACATTGCCTGTGCTGGTGCCGTTGACGATCAATGATCCGCTTGAGGTTGGTCCGGATTCTATTGTAAGCGATGCACCTGTGGCTATTGTTAGATTTAAACAATTGGCATTGGTTGTACTGGAAATAACCGGATAATAATTAGTCGAACCAGGTATTATTACATCAGTTCCTGCCCCGGGTACTGCGTTCCCATGCCAGTTGGCCCCGTTGTCCCATTCTGATGAGATTGCGTTTGCCCGCCATGATCCGGGAGGCATTCCGGTACCTACATTTATGATGCCACTTGACGATGCAAAATAAACAGGATCAATATTTTGAGCACCAGACCCCATGCCGCCGTAGGACTGACCTGATGCTGCAACAGTTCCCCCTAAAGTCAGTGAGCTTGTTGTATGTGTTAAACCTGTTCCCAGGTTAGCTTTCGAATTGGTTGTGATTGAAAAATTGTTGGTAATAGTACGTGCAGAGTTGAATGTTACATCTCCCACGGTATTATCAAAGGTAAGGTTACCAACAGTAGCTGGTAGTCCGTTACCTGTATTCTGTGCAACAGTACCATTGTAGATATAGTTTGCCCCTGTATCAAAAGTGCGTGTTCCTGTTACCTGTATATTGCCAACAGTGCCTGATGCTGTAATGCCGTCTGGTGAGGTTATTCCCAGTGTAGCGCCGCCTGCAAGTGTGAACGTACCTCCACCAGTGATAACTGTATTGTTTGCTGCCATCTGCAGGTAAGCACCGCTGCTGACATTGAAGTTCACAGTGTTTGAAACCGTTCCACCTGAAGTATATATCTGCTGTCCGGTTCCAATAAAATCAATCATGTTGTTCCCATCCTGAACCTGACATCCTTCAATAATTGTTGTGCCTGCCTGGTGTGTAAAATCACCCTTGATCCTCAGGATTCCGAGATCTTCATCTCTCGGGGCCCGGCCATTTTCTACAAAATTCAGTGTTCCGCCATTTGTTATTGTAAAATCTCCATCTACAGTTGCGGTTCCGATACGGCCTCCTGACTGCCCGCCGTTATCACTGGAATTCATTACTAATGTACCCCCGTTAATATTAACGTTTCCCAGAACGTTCAAAGTTGCGGAATAATTATAGCACACTCTATACATACCGCCGGTGAGAATATTTAAATCCCCTCCAACAGTAAAATCATTAAGTGCCGGGTCAGTGTTATTACTAAAACCGATATCCTTACTCCCTGTACCTTCAATTGTAAGGTCACCAAGAATCTTCATACTTGTTTGCTGAAAGCCGTTCCCCCAAAGGTTGCTACCTGCTCTGTAATTCCATGTGAAATGCCAAAATGTCTGATCAACACCACCAGGATAGGCAGTTGCATCTGTTTCCGAATCGACATGACATGTAGAACCTGAATTCCAGGTAGCTAATGGTATGGTACCAATGATACGTCTGTGATAATAATGGCTTTCATCGTTGAAAACAAGATTTCCTTCAGTAGCAATGATGCCGGAAGTACCTGTCAGTTCCAGTGTACCATTCACAACAAAATCATCTCCCTCTTCATCAGCAATTGTCATTGTGACATTGTTTACTGTTACCTTACCCCCTGATTCCACAATCACCTGGTCAACTGTGACAGCAGCAGTTACAGTAACAGTATGTCCGTTCCGGACAGTAATAATATTGTTACCTGACGCAGGCCCGGATGAGGGAGTTGTCCATGCAGACCCCGTATAGTATTCCCAGGTGGTAGCTGTAGCCCAGTTGCCGTCCTGAACTGACCGATAATCACCAATTGAAGGCTCATAAGGTGTCGTGGAAATTGTTGTCCCGGTACTCCAGCTGGTTCCTGAACGAGTAAAGAATGTGAAGAAATATGTTGTTCCGTTAGTCAGTGCAGTTATTGTCTGAGGGGAGGTAACTCCTTTATACACAACATATCCTCCGCCGAATTCACTTCCTGAGCCAAAGACGGGATTTGGGTTATATGACGTGCCATCGCCTGAAGGTGCAACAGTTACGCGATTCCCGGCCTTTCCAACAATCATTATTTCATCGTAACAGGCAGGAGGATTGGTCCAGGTAAGGGTTGCTTCCCCATTGCCTGGAGATGCTGCAACTGATGTGACATCTGTAGCTCCATTGATTACAACTATGGCTGAACTTTCGCTTCCGGTTATTTCAGGATCGTCGCAATCAATCCTTATTTTATACCCTGTGCCGCTGGCTGTTCCGGCAGGTATGTTTATAGTTATTGCACCAAATGGATCGGTTCCGTTAACAGTAGTCGACCCTATGGGATTAGGACTCGAAAAACTACCGAAAGCATCTGAAAGGTAAGCAGTAAAAGCAGTACCGTTGCTGAATGTTCCTGATGAAGTAAAAGCAACTGTGCCACTTGCGCTGCTTCCCGGGCTTATACAGAAAGGTGGAGTGGATACAGCACCAGTAGTAATACTACTAGGAGTAAGAGCTATTAATATACCTGCCCAATAATAATTATCGTCAACATCTACCGTCCTATTGCCTGTTGATCCGGCTGTAGACATGATCCCCCAGGCTGCGCCAACTGAATTGTTAGTGCCAGGACCCGTGGAAAAATCCATTGCCTCAGTAAAAGTGGGTATAGTACCACTCCAATTGGAATAAACGTCTGAGTCTGAACCACCAGCACCAGCTAAAAATACTATTGCTGCATTATTTGTGGCTGTCGTAATTGCATCTGCAGTAATTCGATTACTTCCACCTGTTCTAAATGAACCTGGTGCTACATCAAACACTGAGGAGGCAACACCTGAAAAAGCTATTATTGATCCAACTGCCCTGGAGAGGCTGTTCCCAAGTGAAAATGAAAAAGATGTCCCTTCAGTGCCATCAGCCACCCTGTATAGAACAGTACTATAGCGGTTTCCGTTTGATTGTCGCCTGCCGGCAACCAGGGTCCAGCCAGTTAAGCTGGCATTTTTATTATTATTGCCTGTTTGGGTTATATTAACCAGCATCACGTCCCCGGGTACTACCCCTGCAGGTTTATTGATTGTAAGTGTTTTGTTCGTAGTGGTTGCTGATGTGGCAGTTCCCCGTAAGGCAATTTGTGCTCTTGCTTCCGGGCCATTTATCAATAGTAAACCAAATACAATAGATAAACATACTGCATGTCTGAGTGAAATAAATCTCCCTCTTGTTCTTTCGGGATTTCGACCAGGGTTGATTTCCTTAGTTATCGCACCAGAATTGACGGGGTACATTTTTTTCATGATTTTTGGTTTTTCTCAATATTGGTAATCTGAAGATATTATTTACCTAACCTGTTTTAGCAAAATTAGAAAAAATAGTTAGAAGGGCGATTTTTAATGTGAAAACGGATGCCTTTTAAAACAGGCACATGACTTGTTAACAATTAATTGAAATGACTTTATCTGGTTTAATACGATTATACGGATAATTCCAGTCGAATTTCTAAAGTCCGCCAGAGAAAACTATAAAACATAGCATCATAGAGACAAGTTCTTTTCTAACTCCGCAATAGCAGACCCAGCCTCACCATCTCCGCCAAATGCTCTTCAACCTCGACTTTGCAACGCTCTGGCTCAACATCATACTCATCAATGAGCACAACACATAATTTATCCACTGCAAGAGGACTCCCAAGCAAATCCCAGATCCGTGTGGCCACAGGGTTCAGTGAAAAATACTTCCCCTGCTCAATATCCATCATCACCATCTCGTCATGGAGACGACCGGAGATGGTTTTGCTGTTTCTGACATATTTTGTCTTGCAGTCCTGCGAGCCCGGGGTTTTGCGGGCTTTGAAAATATCATTCATATAGTGACACTTTAATCTTTTTACCTTCGCCTTTGAGTTTTTGTTTTTCCCCTTCTTTTACCTTTACACTTTTATCTTTCATCTTATTTCATTACATACTTCTCAAACTCCTCCGCCGGCATGAAAGCCTTGATCAACAGCGCCTCCAGGATATTGCACCTGATCAGAAGCATCTCAAAGTCACCGGCCGGAACACCATTCAACGGAACCTCGGCAGCGGGACCACCAGTCACCGAAGTCTCAGATGCAGTAACACCAGCCGCCGGACCACCCGCCAATGAAACACCATCTGTCGCAGCCCCGGCTGCAGAATCATCACCCACCGCACCGGACCCCTTCAACTCCTTCATCACCGCCCCCAGGTCAACCAGCATCATCCTGAACCCGGCAACGGCATCCCTCCCAGTCACCCGACGATACTCAGCAATAACCTCATCCCGCATTGCCACCGCCTCCCTGACGGTCCGCAGAGCATCCTCCTGGCTGATCCCACCCCCGGCAAAAAGCTTCAGCAAACTGCATCGGTACGTAGAACATACATCGGCACGCGGCAGCTCATAAATAGTACAGGAACCTGAAAAATAACCACAGGGCAGCAGGAAATAATCACCTTCCTCCCCGGTGCGGCCAGCCTCCTCTATCTTATCCGGCAGATGCCCTCTCTCGCCCGGCAGCAGCGTGGCATGCATGAAGAGGGTGCCGTCACAGCATAAACCGCATGTCACACATATCTGCTGCTCCCCTTCCGGAGCCTCTACGTTACCGTATATCTTCGTCATACGTCAACCCCTTACCTGATCTGCTCACTCCTGTAAGCCTTCGTGAAACTGTCCATCGCCTTTATCCATACAACACCCCTGAAAAGCCGTTCATCATCCTCCGTCCTGACCCCGCCCTGGTACATCTCAATATCTGTCAGCAGCCTGTCAAAATCAATAAAGCCCAGATCCGGATTACCCCTCCATTCTTCAGCCTCTTCCATAAAAGCCACTGCGGCATCCCTGAAAAATCCTGTCATCTGATCCTGGTAAACCGGGTCGACCTTCGACATGTTAAGCCGCACCTCATCGGGAAGCAGCTCCACACCGGCCTCCCTCAGCAACGGCCGGAAATAATCAGTGGCGCACAGCAGCTCCGAGGGAATCTTCATCATGAACTCAATGATACGCCTGTCAAGCAGCGGATAACGATACTCAACCCCGTGCCGGTAACCCATCGTGAACCAATTCTCACAACGGTCCTGTAGATGGTAAAATTCAAGCATCCCGAGATGATGCCCCCTGCGCGATGTGTGAAAATAAAACTGTCTTACCGCTCTCCTGTCGCTCTTTTGCCACTCCGGGCGAAGATATCGCGCATCATCGCAAAACGATTTCACCATGCCTCTCTCATGTATGCACAACGCCGGCATCACGATATATCTCACCACGTTCTTCAGGAACCTGGCTGGCCGCCGAAGCTCATTCCTCCGGAAAAAGAGCCGCAGCCTGCATCCACGAAGAAGATCCGCCTCTATGGATGGTGCGGCAGTGCTTACGAACTCATCCCCGCCCCATCCGCTGAAGAGCAGATTTACGCCCTCTGCGGCAGCCTGTCTGAGAACAGCCTCCTC
>Ga0208940_1004567_pt1 | contig 10847 bp, 8 predicted proteins | sample AD_JPNNA6_MetaG_FD_184445 | JGI IMG/M metagenome (GOLD analysis project Ga0208940, IMG submission 184445) | Active sludge microbial communities of municipal wastewater-treating anaerobic digesters from Japan - AD_JPNNA6_MetaG (SPAdes) (version 2) | ecosystem: Engineered > Bioreactor > Anaerobic >... | reverse complement strand
ACATAATCACACCCCAAAAAAATGTTGGCTATCCTAGGCAGCCGTCGCACCGTTGCCCAAGCCCTACACCCAGTCCAGCACTTGCCCCTGTCCCTGATCCTGTCCCTGTCCCTGATCCTGTCCCTGCCCCTGCTCCTGCCCCTGGTCCTCATATCGCTCCACCGAACCAACTGGGACGGCATTCGCCGGGGCGGTTTTTACTGCACTCACAGGCACAGTCTCTTGGCTACTCGGCTTCTCCTTTCTGAGGCCCAGAATTGCTGGGAAATCAAATCCAATACCAAGCAGCAATCTAAAGTCCCAGGTGTTTCGCTGTATGATACCGATGCCGACATTTGGCTCATACAGGTCCTTACCACATTTAGCCCAATCACCATCCATGCAGGCCGGGTTTCCAAATATTCGCTCGGCCCACGATCTGGGCTGCGTCACGTCATAGGAGGCTCGGATATCAATGGGCAGATAAATCCCCTCAGCCAATCTAATCGCAAGATTGATACCAAAAGTCAGCCTTGTAGTAGTCGGCGATGATGTCTGAAAGTTGTAGTCCTTGAATTCTTGCGGCACATAGCTCTGCTCTGCCCAAGTCTTAAATGGCAGCACAAACTCGGGGCCAATCACCAAGCCCAGCCTGATTGGCTTAAGTGGCAAGATGAACTGCACCAGCAAAGGAAGGCGCACATTTATCCTTTGAGCGTTGATCTTCCAATCGTTCCCTTCTAGTGGATGCTCCCAGATTTCGTCATTCTCAAACAAAACATCTAGTTCAAGTCCAACAAATTTAAAAAACCGCAGTTGCAGGTACAAACCGCCACCAGCACCAAATCCACTTCTTTCATTACCAAACAATACATCCTGATTAACCATATCCAACGGGCTATCTGCAGGTTTATTCCAGTAGTTATAGCCCCCCATTCCCTTTAAACCAAACTCAAACGAAAAAATGTCGCCCCAAGACGCCTGGGCAGGAGCCGCCATCAACAAAATTCCCATCGCAGCAAAAACGATTAGAGCCCTGTGTTTCATATCAACCTCCAACGTGATACAGCGGCATATTCTAGCATAAAGATGCGACACATGATGGAAATGTGGAGTGAAGGCTGGGACAGGCTCAGGACCAGGGACAGGAGGCAGGGACAGGGACAGGGACAGGATCAGGACCAGGGACAGGAGGCAGGGACAGGGACAGGATCAGGACCAGGGACAGGCTCAGGGGCAGGCCTAGGGCGAAACTACTTGGACCTGGAACGGATCGTGCGCCGGATGTCTAGGATGATGAAACCTACGAAAAATGACAATGACCCAGCGATCAAGACCCAATAAATATTCTGAACTAAACCAGTTACCCAGTGACTCTCCTGAGCTGTCGATTGATGAATCTTGCCAATCGTCATCCAGGATGAGGGGTCGTCAGACTTGTGGCACTTGGCACATGTCTCATGCAGATTCGCAGCATGAGTTGCAGCCTTTGGATCGTCAGAACGCCTGATGTCATGAGCCTCATGGCAACTGGTACAGTTGGCGACAGTTTTGTCGCCCAGCCTAGAAGCAGCCCCATGGTACGAGCGGTTATATGTCTCAGCCCGCATTTCAGTCATGCCGTTTCTGACAATCATGGCCTGATCAGCGTGGCAGTTCAGGCAAAGCTCCGGCACGTTGGTAGCATAGGACCCCGACTTCGGGTCCCATTTGCTTCTGATAGCATGGCTCTCATGGCAGTCAGTACACACAGGGACATCATCGTTTCCCTTCTCCAAAATCGCACCATGAACGCTTTCTCGATACAGCTTTTCAACCCCAGCGTGACATTTACCACAAAGCGCAGGGATATTTACTCTTGCAAGAGGAGAATCCTCATCGTCAGGACCAAACACGTGGTGCGAACCATGACAATCAACACAAGTAGCAGAAACCAACAGGCCAGACTTGCTGACAGCCAAGCCATGAACACTCATGAAATAATCAGCCACCTTCTTCTGGGAACCAACTGGAAGATCTGTCCGCTGCTCATCCATGTGACAGGCAGCGCATGTCTCGGACTGATTCAAGCGAAACACCCTAGAGCGCGGGTCTGCATCATCAAGGATGTCATGTGAGCCGTGGCAATCAATGCAAGCTGCAACAGTGGGACTCTTGGATTTTCCATGACGGCCAGCCAAATATTCGTCCATGGCGTCATCATGACACTGTGCGCACATTGCATTAGTAGCCAGATGGTCTTTCGGATCACCCAAAGATTTTTTCAATTCATGCGCATTACCGTGGCAATCCAGGCAGGCCACCCCACCCGACTGTCCCTTTACAGGAGGATGGTGGATGCTGCCTTGCAGAAGCTTGATGGAATCTTGGTGGCAGGCCCCACAGTTGACCGCGTCAGGGGCTTCATGGCCATCATCATCGACCTCGAAGTTGCCGTGACAAGCCCTACAGGCTTTATCTAGGTTGTCAGCATCACCACCACCATGAGCTGATTTCAAGAAAGCCTCTTCTTTGATGTCATCGTGGCAATCAATACAGTTGGGTTGAGCATTGGCTGAAAAGGCAAAGCAAAGAAAACTCAAAAGCAAAGCAGCATTAAATAGCCGTACCATCACGCCACCTCCTCGTCATGAGCGTCATGGTCAATGCGGGCAGATCTGCCTGTAATTTCTTCGTATTCAGCCGGATGGTGCTTAATCATATATTCCCTGCTGATGCGACCGCTCCACCAGACCTTGCTACCTGGAAAAACCCCAGCCTTAAAATGAACGTTGTAAGTGTGCCAAATCAAAATGACTGAAATCGCAAGCACCGCCTCCCAACGATGAATAATTCTCATCGTATCTAGGACCCAGAATGGAACAATGGCGAACAAGCGGTCTGAAAACCATAAAAACAGCCCGGAAATAACCATGACAAACGTGCCCCAAACCACCGCAAAATATTCGAACTTCTCGAACACGTCATAGCGGCCTGCAAAGGGCGGGTCCTGCCTTTTACCAATCGTGTAAAGAAGCAGGTGTTTAAATTCCTTAAGATCAGCTGGAAACTTTGGCAAAATTGCCCTGAAATTGCGGTTTCCTTCATCACTCAACAGGACCCAACCTATGTGGATAAACGACAACAACATCAAGGCAACAGCTGAAATCCTGTGAATCAACCCGCGCAATAAAGACGAGTCTTCGAAAAAGAAAACCCCTTTAAAAGTTTCAGGAAAAAGCAAAGGGATACCCGTGATGGACAGCAAAATAAAAGTCGTCATCATCACAAAGTGCTGCGCCCGAATCGACCAAGTCCAGCGCAGGAATCCTTCAGCCTCCTCGGTTTCAACCAAGCGGCCATGACGCACGCGCTCAACTTTTCGAACTATAGCCAGCAGTTCATCGTGGGTAAAAGGTTTCAGGATGTAGTCCAACGCCCCAAATTTCATGGCGTCAATGGCGGATTCTACAGTTGAAAAACCGGTCATCATCACCGAGTTAACTGCTGGAAAGCGTTTTTGAACCTGCTCCAGAAGTTCAAGCCCATCCATTTCAGGCATTTTCAAGTCGGTGAACATCAACTGAAAATCACCTTCCTCAAGCGCTTTCAGGGCCTCTTGCCCAGAATTGACACCCACCACCTCGAACTCGTCGCTGTGACGCCCCAATGCCGTCGCAAACGCTCTCAAGATAGCTGGCTCGTCGTCGACCACTAGTATTCTAGTCATCAGTTCCCTCCAGAAATGGGCAACCTAACTGTAAAAGAGGTTCCCCGACCAACCACAGACTGGACCTCGATATGACCTTTATGTTGTTCCACAATCCCCCACGCTATGGCCAAACCAAGCCCAGTTCCCCTGTTTTCCTTGGTGGAAAAGAAAGGTTCAAAAAGCTTGGCCTTGGCCTCAGGTGCAATCCCAACACCTGTATCAATCACTTCAACCGCAACGTGGCGATCTTCAAGCCTGGAAATAACAGTAATTACACCGCCTTCAGGCATAGCATCCAGGGCGTTGACCAACAGGTTTAAAAATACCTGCTGCATCTGTTTGTCGTCGATTAAAACGTTTGGAACTTCCGCAAAGTCAGTTTTAATGGGAATTTTTGCCAAAGTCGCTTGGGGTTCAACTATCTGAATGGCTTTTTTCACAACGTCGACCAGGTTGCTTGGTTCAGGCTTGAATGGAGTTTGCCGAGCGAAATCTAGTAGGCCCCTGACAATGTCGCGGCATCGTTGAGACTCACTGACGATTAGCTCAATATTTTCACGATACTTACCGGATAAATCCGAGTCGGCCTCCATCGTGCTGGCGGTCAGCAAAATCCCAGTGATTGGGTTGTTGATTTCATGTGCAATACCAGCAGAAAGGCGACCAAGCGAAGACAAACGCTCAGACTGCAACAACTGTCCGCGAGTTTCCTCAAGTGATTGGGTCATAGTGTTGAACGAATCGGCTAACTCACCAAGTTCATTATTGATTTTAATGGGAATTCGATGATCAAGTCGCCCGGAGGCAATAATCCTGGTACCGCTTAAAAGCCGACCTATTGGTCGTAGGATCAGTAAGCGCGTAAGCAGATAAATAACTAATGAAACCAGGATAATAGTTATTACAGTGGTAATTATAACTTTGGCTCTGCTAGTGGCAATCTCCCCATCAATTCTTTCAAGGGATATCACGGACTCCATCACCCCTAGGACTTTACGATCAGCTGAGTGAGCATGGCACTCGCCGATGCTGCAGGCTCGCTCGTTGTATATTGGGTCAATCACCTGAAAGCGCCTGATGCCATCTTTCCCAACGTATATGTTTGTGCGCTCGTTGCTTTCCAATTGATCCAGGGGACGCCCGCTTGAATGGCAGCCCCTGCAGGCGTCACTGGCAACGTCTACCTGCTTGCCAATCTCGGCATCCCATGAAGAGAACATGACCTCGCCATCTTTGTTAAAAATGCGAATACCATCAATCCCTTCTTGACGCCCAACAGTTTGAATTGTTTGGGTTATTGCAGACCGATCATCCTGGAGCATGGCATAGCGAAGGCCACGCTTTATAGTGTCCGAGGTCCGATGCAGCCCATCAAAGGCCTCACTGATTAAGGCCCGTTCCAAGGATTTCGAGGTGTACCAAGCCTCAATCCCCAATACCACCACTAAAGCCAAGGAAACCAGCAAGATCAAAGTGAATGCAAGGCTTTGCCGCTTCATGCACTGCACCCAAAGAGGCTGGGTGATTTTATCGGACATTTATGGTCTAGGTCAATCAACCTTTCCTGGGGCCTAGTATCCCCCCGGCTGAAAACCTGGTCTCTTCAACGGTGTAAAATGCTTTTGGAGCAAGCTCTTTCACGATTTTTACGAATTCCGGTACGCTTCGTCTCTTTATTACAGAAATCAATACAAACACCGGTCCATGCATCCCCTCACCAGGAACAACGGTGACCCCAAAGCCAGCTTCACGAAGTTTATTCACCAAGGCAAGGTTTTCAAAGGTCGTGATGACGCGAACTAAGCGAGTACCAAGCCCAATGATTCCTTCAAGTTTCACACCTGTAAGCGTCCCAACGGCAAAGCCTCCAGCATAGGCAACCACATAAGCTGGACTTTCATTGATTGAAAGAATCGTTTTGCTGATGGCAAGAATAAAGATGGTAAGCTCAAAAAAGCCAGTAAAAGCAGCGAGGTAGGCCCGCCCTTGAACCGCCATTATCTGGCGAAAGGTCCCCAAGGTAACATCACAAACACGCATGAAAAAGATCAGCAACGCCCCACCCAAAATCGACCACATGAAAAAGCAACCTCCAGAAACGATCCGAATCGAACTTACAGCAGAAAGGAAGAATGTCAACAGGGACGGGGACAGGGGCAGGGGGGGGGGCGGGGAGTAGACCTTCCCCATTGTAGTTGTGTTCGTGGTCGCCGAGCGTGTACGTTTTTACTTGGATCCTGGCTCTAACTTCAATGAACTACAACGCTAATCCTTACCAAGATGGATTCGGTGCCGTAGTGATGGAGGATACTTCAACAAGTGAGAACGGAACATCGCCATTTTTTTACCCTAAGAAAGTTCAAATGCCCCTGCTAAGCCGCCAGTGTGCTAGCATGCTCGCACCCTTACGCGGAGTTTTTAAATGCTGGAAATCCACATGACTCGTGTTGCGCGGCTGTTTGCCGTCTGTTTACCCCTAGTTATCTTGCCTGCTGGACCTTCCTTGGCTCAGTCTGAAGAAATGAATGAAGGGAAAAAGTCAGCAACCAAGGTTGAGCTGGATCATTCTCCGGCCGAGCTTGTTTGGGTGCGAATTCCAGGTGGTACTTTTAAGATGGGGTCGAGTGTCATAGCGGAGGAAAAGCCCGTTCATAAAGTGACGATGCCCACCTTCGAGATGACTAAGACTGAGGTGACGGTTAGTCAGTATAAGGCTTGTCTTGAAGCGGGAGCTTGCACACCTCCTGGTGACGATTCAGAATACTGCAATTTGAATGCTCCAGATCGTGGAAATCACCCTGTGAATTGTGTTGATTGGAAACAAGCCCAAGCCTTCGCAAAGTGGGCTGGAGGTCGGCTGCCAAGTGAGGCTGAGTGGGAGTATGCAGCGCGTAGTGGCGGGCGTAAGCAGGAGTATCCTTGGGGCAACAAAAAACCAACCTGTTTACATGCTGTGATGGAGGATTGTGGCCATGATGGAACAATGCCAGTTTGTAGCAGGCCAGATGGTAACACCGCTCAAGGCTTGTGTGACATGGCTGGCAACGTCATAGAGTGGGTCGAGGACTCCTGGCATGATAATTATAAAGGCGCTCCAAGAGATGGTTCAGCATGGGTGTCACGAAAAATCTATCGCAAGGTTACACGAGACGGCGCTTGGGATAGCTCAGCCGCAGCCATGCGATCAGCAAGCCGTGGCCCCTGCTCGCCAGACGGCCAAGGTTCCGGCAGCGGCTTTAGAATCGTAAGAACCCCACGCTAGCACCACTTTCCCCCACTGTGGGATGGCGTGTTATCCACGACTGATTGGGCCGTCGGTCCGCCGGCTTCCTGGTACCTAGGCGGTCGGTCATACGACGGCCCGCGAGTCAGGCCAGATGGCGAAGGTCTACGGACAGGAGACAGGGCGACATGGGCTGGGACAGGGACAGGGGCAGGGGCAGGGGCAGGAGGCTATGAATCCTCTTCCTTCATTTGCATTTTGGCGCCCCATTTGGCCAGGACGAAGGTTATGACACCAAGGCCTACGAACATCAGGAGGCCCAGTAGTTGACCCCAGATTCCGGTGTACCAAGCTGCAGGGGTATCTCGTAGGACTGTCACGCCATCAGCCACTGTTTCAAGGTTGAATTCTTTGCCGATGCTGATGAATCGAATTGCAAATGAAGTCCAATCGAGACGTAGCACTGCTGACACAATCCCGATGATTGCAGCACCTGCGATCATGCCTGACGCGATCAAAGTACCCTGATTGGCACGAGCTTCCTTCTCACGCTTCGAGCTGCCACTTCTAGCAACCAACCATGCAGTAAAACCACCAGCCAAAACCGCGGCGTTGATACCAATTGGCAGATACATACCAAGTGCAAATGCAAGGGTCGGAATCTTCAACAAGGTAACCACAACCGCAATCAAAGCCCCAATTCCATAAAGCAGGTAAGGCTGCTGCCCGCCAGTCATCAAGCCCTTGATGACTGCCGCAATCATGTTGGCCTGTGGGGCAGGCAAAACGTCTTCGTTAGAAACCATCGCACCGTTCTTTTCCACCAGGAAATGGAAGGCTTGATCCATGATTGGAATAACAAAGGCAACCACCAAAGCTGCAACAGCAAGACCCACGAATTTCCAGACTTGCTGCTTTCTTGGGGTGGCACCAATCCAGTAACCAACTTTAAAGTCCGAGATCAAGGCCCCAGCAACCGAAAGCGCAGTACAAACAGCGGTTCCAATGACCAGCGCCACAAAAATGCCAGTCTGGCCAGACAGACCAACTGCCATCATCACCAAAGATGAAATGATAACTGTCACCAAGGTCATCCCCGAAACTGGGTTTGTTCCAACAATCGCGATTGCCTCGGCTGCAACTGGGGTAAACAGGAAGCAAAGCAAAAACGAGATGACCATTCCGATTAAGGCGTACAAAATGGACTGTCCAACGGTAAAGTCCTTGGCCAAAACGCAGACTACGAAAAACAAAATGCCCATGCCCAGCGTGGCAAGAAGCTGAATCAAAAGGACATTCGCCGGCTTCATGTCCAAGTTGGTCCTGGCGACATCCGAAACGCCGCCTTTCTTACCAATACCTTTGAAGCCAAGCACTACGGAACTGGTGATTATCTTTCGCATTCTGATAAGACCAATGACGCCAGCGGTCGCGATAGCTCCAATGGCGATTGGCTTGATGAAAGCACTAAAAATGGCACCAGCGTTCATCTCGGCAATGTTGTAGGAAACACCTGCATATACCAGGGGTTCTGGACCGCCAAATATCACACCCATTAACGGCACAAAGATCATGTACGCAACTACAGAGCCAGCAAAAATGATGGCCGCATACTTAAGACCAATGATGTAACCAAGGCCAAAAAGCGCAGCGATGGCGTTTATCTTCAGTTCAACTCGGATTTTGCCCAGCCATTCACCGACTGGCCCCAAAACTGATGTGGTGGAAATGCCAGGATTCCAAGCATTTACTGTTTCCGCCAAAAAGTCGTAAGCGGCGCCTAACCCAAAGGAAGTCAGCAAAATTTTGCCAGCGCTGCCACCAGAAGACTCACCTGAAACCAAGATTTCATTGATGGCAGTCGCCTCTGGGAAGGGCAATTCCCCATGGCGGTCAGCTACAAAGTACTTTCGCAAAGGAATAATCAGCACCACGCCAAGTGAGCCGCCAAGGAAGCAGGCCAGGAAAATCTGCCACCACGTTGGTTGAATGGCGTTGAGGTAAAGCGCCGGAATAACAAAGGCAGCGCCAGCAGCAACAACGCCTGACGCTTGGCCGATGGACTGAACCATGACGTTTTCGAGGATGGTCGATTTCTTGGCCCTCATCCTGCCAAAAAATATCGCCGCAACCGCGATTGGAATGGCTGCCTCGATTCCAGAACCAGCCCTTAGAGCGATGTAAAGGCAGGCTGCAGAAAAGATTAAAACCATCACCAGGGCCATCAAGACAGACCACACCGTGATTTCAGGTATGTTTTGCCCAGCCCCGATTATTGGACTGTAGGACTCGCCTGGCTCAAGTTTTCGATAAGCATTGGCAGGTAATAACCTACTACCCTTAATTGGAGCGTTCATTCGGCCTCCTAAGGTCAAGTTGGGCCGATATTAGCCTGATTCAGCGACTAAATAAACCTAAATAGAGGATATTTGCGGGGTATATTTGTCATGTACTGGAGTTCAAGGGCCAAAACCAGCGCGTGGTTGATATGTAAGGCTCGTAATACAGGCCAGGTTTTGGGGGCAAGGAGCAAAACAGGAGTTTTAGGGAGCATATTTGGACAAAAGGCTGCCACTGATGTGTTGGATTTGAATGTCTGCCTGTGCCAAGTCAGTTTTCGCCCGCTCTACTCGCAGCTTGGCTTGGCGCCATGCATCTTCAGCCTGCTCAACTTCTATTGCTATTGCAGTTCCAATCTCGTAACGACGCTTGGTGGCCTGGACTTGCTGGGCTGCAAAACCGAGCGTCTGTTGCGCCAATTTCCAACGTTGCTGGGCCGAATCTAGCTTGCTGAACGCAGATTCCACGTCAGTTCGAATCTGCTGAGCAGCGGCCATCAAATTGGCCTCAGCAACCTCAACTGCCATAGCCGCCTGGGCCCGCTGCGCACGTTTCCGGCCGTTAGTCAAAGGCATCTCAAAGGTAAGGCCAACAAACGCACCACCTGCTTGCGCCTTTCCAAACTGCTCAAAGGCTGGAACCATTGACTGGTTGCCAAGCCCTTCTCCTTGAATCCAGGCCAACAGGTCGAGCTTTGGTCGCAGCGCCTCGCCTGCTATCTTGGCTTGGTCCCTGGAAATGTCTGCAAGCACCGTCAATTCGCGAATCCTATAGGAATTTTCCAAGGCCAATTCAAGGACTTTTGTTAAATCTGGCTTCAAATCAAAAGGAATCAAGGCTTGCGCCTGCGCTTGGTCAACCGACACATCCGCGCCACCAGGCTCACCCAAAAGCCGCGTCATTTCAAGTGATTGCCTGGTCAGACTATCTATTGCTTGTGCCAGTTCTTCTTCCCTTGAGGCCATCGCTGTCAAAAACGTCAAAGCCTCGACTGGCGCTACCGTCCCCTTATCGATCCTCGATTGAACCTCCGCCAGCGATTTTTTTGCCAGTTCAACTGCCTCCTTCCTGATTTCAACAACACCCGAGTTGTAAGAAAGCTCCCACCAGGCCATCAAAACAGCCTGCAAAGTCTCGCTGGCAACGCGATCTGCCTTTAACTGCGCGGCGGACCAAGAAAGCCTGGCCTGGCGCAAGGATGCCTCGCCAACCGTCTTACCCAGGCCTCTAATCAACGATTGAGACAAGGTCAATCTGCCAGAAAACCCATATCCTGGCCCCATTTTTCCACCTGCGATCCCAGTTGAGGAGGCCGTAAAATTCTGGGCGTTGATCGACCCAGCAAGGTCTAACGCAATGGAAGTGCCAGTTGAAAACGCCTTTGACACTCCGGCTGATAGGTTGAAAGAATCCGAGGTTGAAGTCGCGATACCACCAGCTGCCAAGCTCAAACTTGGTTTCGTCTGACGGCCATAATTTGTGTCAGCGTAGAAAATAAACGGGTAAAGGTCCTCTTCAGCCAAAACAGACTGATGTGCCTGCTTTGCCTCAATCATAGCGGCAGCCAAAGTTGGGTTTGCAGCCATCGCCCGTGCCACAGCGTCGCGTTGGCTC
>Ga0208940_1004561_pt1 | contig 10859 bp, 6 predicted proteins | sample AD_JPNNA6_MetaG_FD_184445 | JGI IMG/M metagenome (GOLD analysis project Ga0208940, IMG submission 184445) | Active sludge microbial communities of municipal wastewater-treating anaerobic digesters from Japan - AD_JPNNA6_MetaG (SPAdes) (version 2) | ecosystem: Engineered > Bioreactor > Anaerobic >... | reverse complement strand
AGAGTCCCATCTGGACTATAGGATTAGGCCTATGCTCCTTTGAGACTCCTTTAGCCCTAAGGCTATCGGACTCATCGATCTCAAAGTAGTAGTTCGTCACATCGTAGTAGACTAGGAGCGTATCCCTCTTATAGTTGGTCTTCATCCGTTCATGCAGCTGCTCTAAGAGTGCTGGCCGCCACTCAAGGAAGTAGTCGAGTGAGCGATAGACCTCCTGTTGAGAATAGTCTGTATTCTCAAAGAATATCCCCCTATTCTCCCATGCACCACGCTTAGAATCAGGATAGAGGGCCCTATTAAAGATGAGCATCTTAAAGATAGAGTTGAGGTTTGCCTTAAAGTTCTTATAGCGCTGGTGGTTATTGAGAAAAACGTCGATTCCCAGCTCATGGTAGAGTTTTGAAAGTGCGGCATAACCTAAGTTCTTGCGAGCTACTCCATCAGGGCTAAGATTCTCATATTTCGTAAGACACGCAGTTGGATCCAATTGGACATGCCGAGCCTCTTCTTTTTCTTTCTTCTCTAGAGTCATTTCTTTCGCGACTTCTTTGAAGTGGGCTATTGGGTCTGGATAGATCTTTTCTAGCTCATCTAGGTATCCCAAGTTTTGGATCATACGTTTCTTTGGTCTACCGTTTTCTCGGTGAGATTCGACGATCTTGAGAATCGTACGACCGGTCTTTTTGTCAAAGATAGTGGCCAGGAACATAGTGCCTCCTATGAGGAGAGTATAGCACACTTTAATTGGCGCACAATGGCCTACTACTTAATTCTTCAAATATTTTTAAAAAATATTCCCTTCAATTTGCACTGAAAGGAATTATTTCCCCTACTCCCTTATGTCAACTGGAAAAGTATGGAGACGTTTTTCGTTGACTCAGAATCCGAGTTTCCAGAATCTTCTGGTAAATCATATTTAACAAGGGAAGAAGCTTCTATCCGAGCCCTTCTGAATTCAGCCATCTTATATGGAGAATTTCCTCGGCGGAGAAAATCGTCAAATGCCTTTTCTTCAAAGTCTTTTCTAGACACAAGATATTGTAAACGCATAGAGATCTTGCGCCCGTTTTCTTGGGTTTCTTCGAACAGACCACCGAGCAATCTAAGATCCTCAATCGCTTTTAATCGATCTACAGAAATTTTATGTTGATTAGATTCTCCTTGAGATACATAGGAGTTTTGAAGCATAGATTTATAGAATATCTCAAGTGATTTTCCTTTTTTCTTGGCCTCCAATGCCAAGCCATTCATGCCTCCATCTCCTATCGAAAAAAAACGAACATCTTTGCTCGCACCAGCTTCCACAATACGCCCGTAAATACCCTCTGCATCCCATTCAAAGAAACCCTGTGCTCCATCCGCGCTCGAAATAGATACTAATGTGAAGCCTTCACTACGATTTTCCCATGCCTCTAATTTTGGATAAAATTGTACAAAGCCTTCCGGAAAAGATAGAGAATCACTGCTGCAAGTCGTCAATAAAAATATAAAACAGGCATATAAACAAAAAATGAGAAAGCTCTCTGGCCTTTTGTTCTTGCCAGCAAAATCGAATTTGCTATAGACTTTGCTCATAGAACTAGCAATCCTTGCCGAAACTATACTATAGAGAAGAAATTTATGACAATTTTATAGCAAATATCCCTGCTATGAAAGCTAGGAAGTGATATAATTAAAATTGGTTTGATATAGTTTTCGATAAATTAATTAGATATGAAGGAGGCGTCTTTTACAAAGAAATCTTGCTTTTCATGTTTACTCAATCTTGATATAGTTATATCATTGAAGAAAAGACCGAAATATCCGAGGAGGGTAGTAATGAAATTTGTGAAAAGGTTTCTCCCTCTGCTGGCTATAGTGGCACTTGTGCTAGCTTCATGCGCCACCCAAGCCGGTCAGGTACCAAAGGGAGCAGAAACTCCCCCGTCCGTAGCTGAAAGCGAGCCACAACAGCCTCAAGTTCAGCCAGAGGCTGAAGTTGAAAAGCCTTCTGTAGAGAAATCTGAGCTGCAAAGTCTATTCGAACAAGCAAATGATCTAAAAGACGAGGCAATTAAATTCGGCCTAGACTCAATACTTTCCGACAAATTCCAAGAAGCAAACAAAAAACACGATACTGTATCCGCAAAATACAAGGACCTCGTCGAAGCACCAGCTCAATACGATGGAGCAAAGGCATATCCTCTAAAGGACGAACTTGCCGAAGTCGTTTCGACATGGGACGAGCTCATTCAGGAAGGTAATCTGATATGCCCAGAAATGGTCAAAATGGAGAGAAATGGAGCAGAACTGATGCGCTCCATAGCTATGGATGCCGATGCGCCAATGATGGCCTCTGCCCAGTATGATATCGGCCTGCAGTATTGCGCTCAAGCTGAAATATATGCCGATGACTCCCGCTTTTTGGACGCTATTGATTCCTACAAACTTGCCTCTGCTGCATTCGAAAATTCAGCTATAGCTGCAGAAGTCAATAAGCTTAGAGAAAACATCGAAAATAATGGCTATTCGAGTTACGAAAGCATCCAAATGTACTTAGTCATGGGCGAAGAAAAATACAAAGAAGCGCAGGATCTATGGCAGAAAGGCAGTATCGAGGATATTGCAGCATCTACCTCAGTGCTAAAAGAAGCCAAAGAGTACTATTATGAAGTGAACTCCAAGGGTTCAAATTTTAAGGCACTCGAAGCCAAAGACAAGGCTATAGCAGCCCAAGATGAAGCTATAAAGGTAAACGCTGACCTAAATGCTCCTGACGAATATCAAAATGCCCTTGATTTATTTGCGGAAGCAGAGAAAAACATGGAAGAGGCCGACTATATCAGTGCCTATTCCAACTATATCGATGCAGCTACAGTCTTCGAAGCCGCACGCGATATTTCGCAAGCCATGGCCTTTGATGCCGCCAGCGCCATTGCAGAAGCCGAAGCCAGATTTGCAGAAGCAAAAGACAGGGCTTCTGAGCTTGGACTGGAAGATAATATTTATCTGATCGAAGCCAGTCTGCATCTCGATAATGCAAAAGCTCTTGAGAGGGAATTGAAATATAGCGCTGCAATATTCGAGACCAATGAGGTATCTAACTATATAGGTTTATCAGATTCCTTCGTCCAGCAAGAAGCAGAGATACGCGAAAAGGCTCGCCTCGATCAGCTTGAGAAAGACAAAGCTGCGTCAGAAAAGGCAATTGCAGACGCAAAAGCTCGCATAGCCTGGGCTGATCAAGTGGACCTTAAATCGGATTATCCAAAGCAATATGAAAGCGCCTCTAATGCTATGGCAGCAGCCGAAAAGGCCTATCAAATAGAGAAATATGCTGCTGCTAAAACCCTTGCAGAAGAGGTCTCAACGACTTTGTCCGATGATTTCCAAAAACAAGTTCTCGCTGCTAGGGAGCTAGCTAAGATAAAGGCTGCAGAAGCCGAAGAAGCAAGCCGCTTAAAAGCTGCTGCAAAGCAAGCCGCAGATGCAGCGATTGCTGATGCCGAAAGCAGAATGGCATGGGCTAATGAGAATCAGATTCGGGCTGACTATGAACAAGAATACAAGAATGCGAGTGTTGCTATGGTTAGCGCCTATGTAGCCTATGGAAATGAAGACTATCTGCTCTCAAAACAAAAAGCAGAAGAAGTTTCGAGTATTTTCTCAAATGATTTTCAAGCTCAAGTAGCGGCGGACCGGGCTGCAAAAGAACAACTAGCAAAGGATAAAGCAGCTGCCGAGGAGGTCATGCCAAAGGCGCGAGATCGCATGGTATGGGCTGATCTAAACAACATCAAAGCTGACTATTCAGCGGTTTACAATTCTGCACATTCTGCGATGGAAGCCGCTGAAAAAGCTTATCAGTTAGAGAAATACGCTGCTGCTACCCAATTGGCTAACGAGGTCCTCTCGACGCTCTCCTCTGAATTTGAGGCTAAAGTAGCTAGCGAAAGAGAAGCCAAGGAAATGGAAATCGAAATCCAAAAGGCTTCAAAAGCAGCCGAAGCTTTGGGTATTGCTCATAGCAGAATGGCATGGGCGGTTCAGGTTGATCTCGCCTCTGATTATCCCGACGAATACCGCGATGCTGACACTTCTATGCAAGCAGCAGACAAAGCCTATAGTGAAAAAGCCTACGATGCCTCTGTAGCGCTTGCCAATGATGTTGTCCGTATCATCTCCGATGATTTCCAAAAACAAGTTCTCGCTGCTAGGGAGCTAGCTAAGATAAAGGCTGCAGAAGCCGAAGAAGCAAGCCGCTTAAAAGCTGCTGCAAAGCAAGCCGCAGATGCAGCGATTGCTGATGCCGAAAGCAGAATGGCATGGGCTAATGAGAATCAGATTCGGGCTGACTATGAACAAGAATACAAGAATGCGAGTGTTGCTATGGTTAGCGCCTATGTAGCCTATGGAAATGAAGACTATCTGCTCTCAAAACAAAAAGCAGAAGAAGTTTCGAGTATTTTCTCAAATGATTTTCAAGCTCAAGTAGCGGCGGACCGGGCTGCAAAAGAACAACTAGCAAAGGATAAAGCAGCTGCCGAGGAGGTCATGCCAAAGGCGCGAGATCGCATGGTATGGGCTGATCTAAACAACATCAAAGCTGACTATTCAGCGGTTTACAATTCTGCACATTCTGCGATGGAAGCCGCTGAAAAAGCTTATCAGGTAGAGAAATATGCTGCTGCTACCAAGCTAGCCGATGAGGTCCTCTCAACACTTTCGCCCGATTTTGAGGCCAAGGTGGCCGCCGATCGTGCCGAAAAAGAAACCCAGGAACTCGTCGCTCAAAATAAAAAATATGCAGAGACAGCTATTTCTGATGCAAAGAGCCGCTATGATTGGGCAGCCTCTAAGAATGCAGCTAACAACTATCCAGATCTCTTCAAAGAAGGAGGAGATTTGCTAGCCGACGCCCAAACCGCATTCAATGCTCTCGATTATGTACGTGCAAAGGATCTCGCTGCACAGGCTTATTGGACCCTTATGGAAATTGGCGAATTTGCTCCTCTGCCGGCAACATATAAGGTAAGGCTCATTCCCGAACGCAGAGATTGCCTCTGGAGAATTGCTGAGTATCCATTCGTCTACAATAATCCATATAAGTGGCCAGTCCTGTACGAGGCGAACAAGAAGACTTTCAAGGATCCTTCTAATCCGAATCTCATATTCCCCGATCAAGTGTTAACAATTCCTAGCATAAAGGGAGAAGTGCGCAAGGGAGCATGGGATCCGAAAAAAACCTATCAACCGCTCTCTAAGTAAGTGCTTAGACAATAAAATTGGGCCGCCCATTCGGGCGGCCTTTTTTTTATAATAAATCTATGGAGCCGGGATCTAGAAATAGAATGCCCTAAGATAAGCTATCATATCCAAGTGGTCGGAGGCGGCAATAGTCTCTCTAATGGCATGCATGGCCAGCAAGGGATGGCCTACATCCACTGTAGGGACGCCTGTTCGGCTTGCCGTGATAGGACCTATCGTCTTTCCTGGCTGAATATCGGCACGGGCCATATAGAGTTGGGTTTTTATACCTGCTTTGCTAGCTATCGTATGACCAATTTGCCGAGAAGTGAAATCTGTTGCATAATTCATGTTGGCATTGGATTTTAGAGCAATACCCCTGCCTAAGAGCGGCGTATAGAAGTCATCAAATTTATCCGGATAGCCAGGATGCCATGCTTGCGCTCCATCTATTGAAACACAGGCTGAACAAGCTAGTGCTCTATATAAATCCTGACCAAGACTGCGTGAAGCAAGTGTAATTCTGGCAAGAACATCACGCAGGTAGGAGGATTGAGCTCCTCCAACAGTCATCGAACCTATTTCTTCTGCATCGAAAAAACATGCGACCTGCGTTGATGCTTGGGCTTGTACACTTATAAAAGCTTCTATCAATGCGGCACAGCCAGCAAGATCATCTAGCCTTGGTGCATTGATGAGCGAATTATCGAAAAAGCGAGAAGGTTCGGTGTCATAGAGCCTAAGATCGGATGAGATGATTGTTTTAGGGTCTACTCCGAGCTCTTGAGAAATACGCATCATGATTTCTGAATAGGAAGCGCTTGCAGTCTCGTTTTCTTTTTCAGATTCGCTTTCGGATTCAGACTCTTTTCTATTGAGAGTCGCTAAACCAAAAAGAGCTGGCAGTTGCTGGTTTAGATTGTATTCAAAACCCTTGTTGATGTCTCGGTTCAAATGGATAGCAAGATTTGGGATGACTGCAATAGGTTCATGACTTATATAAAAGCGCTGGTGTATATCTTTGTTTTCCAGCACTGCGAGAGCCCCAGCCACTCCAAGCGGTCTATCGAGCCAACCTGATAGAATTGGCGAGCCATAGGATTCCAGCGCAAGCCGGAGATAGCCCCTAGACTGAAGTTCTTTTTCTGGACGAATCTTGAGCGCAGGGCTATCGGTATGGGCTCCAGCGATAAGAAATCCGGATTCAGAAGGTGGTTTTAAACCCATTCTAAAAGCAACAAGAGAGCAGCTTCCTCGAACTACATAGTAAGAAACCCCGGGCTCGAGCTGCCATATTTCTCGCTCATCCAATTTAATGGCTCCATGTGCTTCAAGAATACCTGTAAGGTTATCTATAGCCTGAAAAGGTGTTGGTGATGCGTCAACAAAATCCATTAAGTTCTTTATCATCTGTTCCATCCAATAACTCCTTTCCCAAATTCTTCTCTACCGAATTTTCCTTTACCGAACTCTCTGCGGTAGAAACAGCTATTAGCTCTCCTAATGAGGCTTTCCATCGATCACAGTCCAACAAAAGACGAAATAGTTCTTCCCTCAATTGCTTGATATTTGCTCTAAGCTCCTGATCTTGATAAAGAAGCTCGTACTCTAGTATTCTCTGTGCACGACCAAGACCAAGTTTTTTATCCAGCGCTAGATGCTTGAGCCTTGCAATGAGAACCACTTCTGAGAGCGAGTAATTTCTGCGGCCGGATTTCGTTCTGCTAGGCATTAAAAGAGGTACCTCTTGTTCCCAGAAACGCAGAGTGGACGCAGGAATCGATAACATTCGCTCCAATTGTCCAATGCTCAGGTATATCATTGATCAGCTCCGCAGTCTGTCTCTGCGTGAAGCACGCAGTTCCACCTGAATCGGAACACCATCGAGGCCAAAATCGAACCGTATCTTGTTTTTTAGGAAACTCTTGTAAGATTCTGGTACTGCCTCTGGGCGCGTTACGAAGAAGATAAAACGCTGAGGATTTACCGAACTCTGCACTGCATAGCGCAATTTGAAACGAGTGCTTGGTCCTGCCGGAGGTGGAGTTTCCTGTATCCATTCCGCGACTGCTTGGTTTAGGCGCGAAGTCTCGATAACCTTGTTTGCCTTAGCATACAAAGAGACCACCGTAGACATAAGCTTATCGAGTCCCTTTCCTTCTTTAGCGGAAATCGCCACGACGGGAGCATATGCCATTTGCCCGAAAAAAAATCGCAGCCGATCGCGAGTAGCTTCGAACGCATTCTTTATATCAGGCATCTTATCCCATTTGCTCAGCGCAAACACCACCGGTCGGCCCGCTTCCACCGCAAAAGCGGCAATCTTTTTATCCTGGTCAGAAAGACCTTCTTCTGCATCTATGAGGAGCACCACTACATCCGCCTGGCTCACAATGCGGATAGATCGGGTGACCGAATAATACTCGACATTGTCTGTAACTTTCTTCTTTCTTCGGATTCCTGCGGTATCGAGCACGACAATGCCCCTACCCCTATACTGAAATCGATCTTTTACTATGTCACGAGTTGTCCCTGGCTCTGGAGAAACAATGCTCCGCTCATAGCCAACTAGGGCATTGAGCAATGTCGATTTCCCAGTGTTTGGCTTACCCATTATTGCTAAATGTATGTCGGCTTTTTCTACTTCTACTTGCTGAATGTTCGAGAAATCCAAGCGCGCCACTATGGCTTCTGCAAGCTTGTCTATGTTTCTATTATGTTCCGCCGAGATAAACAACATCTGCCCGAGGCCCCAGCGAGCATGCTCCCATACCAGGGCATCGCGCTCGGGACTATCGGCTTTGTTTACGACAAGCAATAGCTTTTTGGCATAAGGCCTAAGAAATGCAGCGAATTCTTCATCTTCTGGTGTGATCTGCGTAATATCTACAATGAATATTATTAGATCTGCTCTCTGAATATAGGCTAGAGCTCTAGCCACTACAAGTTCATCCAGGCCTTCACGCTCAAGCTTGAAGCCTCCAGTGTCGACCAGGCATATCTTTTTGTTGGTCCCCAATAGCTCGCATTCTTCTTCGATAGGATCTCGTGTTACTCCAGGCTTCGCATCGGTTATTGCCTTCCGCTTGCCGATCAATCGATTGAAAAGCGTAGATTTGCCTACATTAGGCCTCCCTGCAAGAACCACAAGAGGCAAGTTTTCATAGCGAATGTTTGGTGAAGACTCTTCTTTCTCTTTTGATTGTGATAAAGCGCCTTTTTGCTGCAAGTCTATCTCAAGAGGCTCTACAGTCTGTTTTTTTTTGCTCATAAGAATAATTATAGATTGAGCCTAGAATTCAGCAAGGCAGTAACCTGCGATGCCGTATTCATAGATAGCGCTTGCTGAGCCAGGGAGGAAGCTTCTTCCATCGTTATGGACATCAGCGCTCTCTTAACCGCTGGGATAGCTGAGGCTGACATAGAGAGACTTCTTAAGCCCAATCCTACTAGGAGCACCGCGCTAGCTGGATCTGCTGCCATCTCTCCACAGAGACTCACGCCGATATTTGCCTTCTTACTAGATTTTATTGTCATACTGATAAGGCGCAACACTGCTATATCGAACGGATTATTCAAATAAGCTACTTTTTGATTACCCCTATCAACAGCCAGCGTGTATTGACTTAGATCGTTTGTTCCTATCGAGAAGAAATCACAAGATCTTGAGAGTACATCAGAACAGATAGCTGCAGATGGTACCTCGATCATGATTCCAGTCTCTATGTCTTCATCTATCTTATAACCCTGCGATATGCATTCTTCCTTCGCCTTGTCGAGAAGAGCTTGAGCACGGATCAATTCATCTATTGTGCTAATCATAGGGAACATGATATTCACTTTCCCCTGATCTGAGGCACGAAGAATAGCTCTGAGCTGTGTTATAAAGAGATCGGTCTTTTCAAGACAAAAACGTATAGCCCTCCATCCCAGCAGAGGATTTTTTTCGCCCATAACTCCAAGTTCTGGCAATACTTTGTCTCCACCAATATCGAGCGTGCGTATAGTAACGGGCTTACCATTCATGGATCTAGCCACCTGGGCATAAGCATTATACTGCTCTTCTTCTCCTGGTATATGACCACCAAGAAAGAAAAATTCAGAGCGAAACAGTCCAATTCCCTCAGCGCCATATTCAATAGCGTTTGTGACTTCTTCAGGCATTCCGATGTTAGCTAGGAGCATGATGCCCGTACCATCTTTCGTGTGCGCTGGGATATCTCTTAGTTCTTTATTCTCTTTTTCCTGCTTGAGACGAGCAGCGCGCGCTGCTTTCTCGCTCCGAATAATCGAATCGTCGGGCTCAATAACAACGGTTCCACTGTCTCCATCGACATAGACCGCTTGGCCTTGTTTTACTTGCTGGACAAAGCCTGGACCTACACCTAGTACGGCGGGTATTTCGAAGGCTCTTGCAAGTATAGCCGCATGACTAGTCCGGCTTCCTGTCTCTGTTACTATGCCGCGAACCATGCTGCGCGACATCATAACCATTTCCGAAGGCAAAAGGTCCTTGGCAATGAGAATTATCTCGGTTTGGATATCGGAAAGCGAAATCCTCTCTTTTTTTAGAAGATGACCTAACAAGCGCCTTACGACATCGTGAATATCGGATACTTTTTCCTGTTTAAGTGGATCTTGCGATGAAGAAAGCTTATTGACCATCTCACTCTCAAAAGAGAGAACCGCTGCTTCTACATTGAACTGCTTTTCTTTAAGCGATAGCTCTATTTGCTCAAGCAGTACTGGATCGTCCAGCATCATAATATGCGCATCGAAAATGGCTGCTTGTTCTTCGCCCGCTTCTTTCTTTGCTCTATCTCTCAGCGCTTCTATTTCCTTTTTAGCCAGCAAAGATGCTTCATGGAAACGAGCCATTTCACTCTGCACATCCTCGGCGGATATATGGTACTGAGGTATTATGCCAGAATCATCTATATACACAAAGGCAGGAGCGATTGCCACGCCAGGAGAAACACCTATTCCTTTTATTATCGTCATGATGAAACAATGTATCAGATATTTCTATATGCGTCAAATAAGATGCTCCCAAGGCTTCGATGTGTCTCATTTCGAGATCATGAGGATATCAAGGCAGGTAATTCAGCGGATTGACTAGAACCCCATTCTTTATAACCTCAAAGTGCACATGAGGACCTGTACTATATCCAGTTGTACCAATCCTACCAAGAGTCCGACCTTGAGAGATATACTGGCCTTCCTGAACCAGAATTTCGGACATATGGCCATATAATGTCTTCCACCCGCCTGAATGGGACATCATTACATATTTGCCAAGAATTGGCGAATAGCCTGTTTCGACCACCTTACCTTCCATCGGAGCAGCTATTGGCGAGCCATAGGGCGCTGCTATATCGACAGCGTTGTGGAAAGATCTCCTTCCTGTAAAGGGATCTTTGCGCCAGCCAAACCAGGAGGTGAGACGACCTCTCACTGGCCATTGGAAGAGCGTCCCAGCAATTTCTCGCAATGTGGCGGCCGGTAGTTTGACATCCGGAAGAAATAGAGGCTTACCTGCCGGAATCGTCTCAGAAAGCAGGCCATTTGTATCTATAAGACGATCGATATTGATATTATATGATTCCGCAATTTCCTGAATTGTTGTCGGCTTT
>Ga0208940_1004556_pt1 | contig 10864 bp, 13 predicted proteins | sample AD_JPNNA6_MetaG_FD_184445 | JGI IMG/M metagenome (GOLD analysis project Ga0208940, IMG submission 184445) | Active sludge microbial communities of municipal wastewater-treating anaerobic digesters from Japan - AD_JPNNA6_MetaG (SPAdes) (version 2) | ecosystem: Engineered > Bioreactor > Anaerobic... | reverse complement strand
ACAACGAGAGGCGGTATCACTCAAGCATTGGAATGGTACAGCCGTTGAAGTTCACGAAAGAACAAGTTCGGCATCTCACAATAAATCGTTTGCAGGTGGTTTCCTAAACGGGGCCCAGAACCGAATGACGTACAAGCAATACAGGAATTATATAGAGTACTAAAACCAAATGGCTATGCCGTAATAGCAGTACCCATTTATGGATCTACAACCTTTGAAGATTCAAACCTTGACGAAGAAGGAAGAAAAAAAATGTTCGGGATTGGCGATCATAAAAGGTTATATGGGCTAGATTTAGAAAAGAAAATGCATTCAATCGGATTTAAAGTTGATCTATTTTCGATAGAAAATATTACTGGTAATTATATTGATAGAAATGTTGAGTCGCCCCATGTTGACAGCGATAAATACTTGTTTCTATGTAAAAAAGTTATAGCTGAGTGACTATCTTCGTAAGATATTGTTTTTATCGCAGATTATTGGGTCAAATTATTGATCTTTAAGTAACATGTCAAAAGAGCATTAATTTTTTCATTTAAAATATAAAATCATCAAAAATTGCTTCGGCTCTTTGCTCCTAAAGACAACATTAATTCTATGGCACGTGAAGAAGATAGAATATGATTACATTTTTTTCCATACCAAAGGCATTTAAAGGACATATCAGCGTAATCCAGCAAAATGCCATAAAGAGCTGGATGGCATTAAGACCAAGACCTGAAATTATTTTATTCGGAAGAGACCAAGGGATTGAAGAGACTGCCGCCGAGTTCAATATCATGCACATTAAAGACGTTGAATGCAACGAATTTGGAACTCCATTCTTGCATTCAATCTTTAAAAAAGCTGAAATTGTAGCATCGAATGATATAGTATGTTATATTAATGCTGATATCATCGTAATGAGTGATTTCATCGAAGCAATTAAAAGTATCACATTAAAAAAATATTTAATGGTCGGGTCGCGATGTGATATAGATATTAGAAGACATATTGACTTTACTGCATTTGATTGGGAAATGCAATTTAAAAAACTTTTAAAAAAACAGGGGACAGTGCATCCTCCCGCTGGCAGTGATTATTTTGTTTTTAAAAGAAAAACAATAAAGGATATGCCGCCTTTTATAATTGGAAGACCGTGCTGGGATAACTGGATGATTTTTGAGTTTCGAAAAATTGGAATCCCTGTCATTGACGCAAGCAAAACCGCTATGGTTGTTCATCAGAATCATAATTATAAGCATATAAAAGATGGCGATGGCGCGTGTTATAATGGTATTGAGGCAGACTCAAACAGAAAGTTGTTGAATAACCCGGATCATCTGTTTACGTTATCAGATGTATCACATCTCTTGATTAAGGGAAAATTGGAAAAGGTTTTCGGAAGAATATATGATGATCGTAGTAAAGAACATTTTAGAATCTTTCATCCTCATCTTTGGAAGTTAAAAAAATATTGTTCAGATAAGATTGACCTGTTAAAAAAAAGATTTCCAAAATATTGAATTAGCCTTTTCAAATGATCAATTACAATACAAAAATAGAAAGGAAAAAATTAAATAGATGACAGCGCCAATCATATTATTTGTATTTAATCGCCCTGAGCATACAATTCAAACTGTTCAGTCATTGCAAAAAAATAAACTCGCATATGATAGCGATTTATATGTTTTTTCCGATGGGTGGAGGGTATTTTCAGATAATCCTGAAAATACTAAAAAAGAAAAAAATATTGTTCATGAGGTAAGGAATTATATTAAAACTATTTCCGGATTTAGAAATATCACTCTGGTAGAGAGTGATACAAATCTTGGATTGTCACATTCAATTATATCGGGTGTAACCGAAATTATAAATAAGTATGGATCGGCAATAGTTCTTGAGGATGATTTAATTACCTCTCTCCATTTTTTAGATTACATGAATGCCTCGCTGCGATTTTATGAAAATAATAAGCAGGTAATGCAGGTCTCGGGATATATGTTTCCCGTCGAAATGCGATCAGATTACGATAATGTCCTGTTGCCGTTCACGGCATCATGGGGATGGGGTACCTGGAAAAGAGCCTGGGAACATTTTGACGCAAAAGCAAAAGGGTGGGAAAAACTTGATCATGATATCAAACTAAAAAAAAGATTTGATTTTAATGGGACATACCCCTTTTCTGAAATGCTTAAGGCTCAAATGAAAAATGAAATCGATTCTTGGGCCATCCGGTGGTATTGGACCGTGTTCAGAGCCAAAGGACTAGTTGCATTTCCAAAGTCAAGTTATGTGGTTAATATAGGCATGGATGGATCCGGTGTCAACTGTGGTAATGATTACGGGTGGAATAATGGAAAAAATTTTAAAAATGATATTTGCGATTTGATCAATTTTAATTTTCAAACCGAAATTTTTCCAACTGAAACTGTTTATCCAGATATTAAAAAATTTTTTTCAAAAATACATGGATGTTTTATAGATAATATCCAACAATCTGTGGATATATGAATATTAAGCAGAATTAAACGAGAAACAAACAAGGCCGCATATGAGTTCAGTTGCCGGTAAAAATAAAATTACCTGGGAAGAAGCGGTAGTATGGATGAGAACGCAGCCCGATATGCAGGATATCGTCAGGACTTGTTATTTCGACGATCCGCTGGAGGAATCTGCAAAAAGATTTTATCTTTCAAGGGAATGGATCGCTGTACAGAGCATACTCGCTGATGTAAGGCGTGGGACGGCTCTCGATATCGGTGCCGGGAGGGGTATTTCATCGTATGCACTGGCGCGGGACGGATGGAGAGTAACAGCTCTCGAGCCGGATAACAGCGAGATAGTTGGTTGCGGCGCAATCAGGCGACTAGCCGTCATGGAAAAGCTACCTATCGAAGTGATAAAATCATTCGGGGAACAATTGCCTGTCGTTGACGAAAACTTTGATCTTGTGTTCGTCCGCCAGGTATTGCACCACGCGCGGGATCTCGCCCAATTATGCAGGGAAATATATCGTGTATTGAAACCCGGAGGGACCTTTTTGGCAATACGCGAGCATGTCATAAGCAGGAAAACCGATTTAAACGCATTTTTACAAACGCACCCGCTGCATCAACTGTATGGTGGGGAGAATGCGTTCCTGCTGCGGGAATATAAGGAGGCGATGACTGCGAGCGGATTAAACATCAAAAGAGTAGTGTACCCGTTCGATTCAGATATTAACCTTTCTCCATTTACGCTGGCTGACGTAAAAAAATTTTATAAAGATAAATACTATATTTCGATTCCTAATAGAATTTACAAAAGGATTGTGCCGCTATTATCTATAACTAATGGTACGCCGGGAAGATTGTTTTCATTTGTCTGTCAGAAAAATAATATATCGAGAATCGCATTATGCAGTCTGTTCTGATTACTGGGGCTCATGGCTTCCTGGGCAGGTATACTGCACTCAGGTTCAAGATGAATGGTTACCATGTCATCGGTATGGGCCTAGGCTCATGGGAAAACGAGAAGCCGTCTGACTTCGGGATCGATGATTGGCGTGAATCCGATATTACTCTTGAAGCGTTGTCGGTAATAAGTAGAGAGATTGAGGGGATTGTGCACTGCGCAGGCAGCGGATCAGTTGCGTTCAGCTTTGAGAACCCCGGTATGGACTTCTCACAGAACGTGCAGACCGAACTTGCCGCTCTGGAATTCATCAGACTGAGCGGATCGCCGATGAAATTCATTTATCCGTCAAGCGCTGCGGTATACGGACTTCAGGATGACAGGGAACTATATGTTACCGACGTTCCCCATCCCGTGTCGCCCTATGGATATCACAAGCTGATCGCCGAACACCTGTGTGAATCATATGCTGCCAACTTCAAGGTACATGCCTCTGTCATAAGATTTTTCTCCATTTATGGCGAAGGTCTCAGAAAATTGTTGCTCTGGGACGCATGCCGTAAATTTGATGGTCCTGGCGACACGCTTATGTTTTTTGGTACGGGAAACGAGACAAGGGACTGGATACACGCCTCGGACGCAGCTGGCCTGATATTCACAATTTTTCAAAAGTCGGAAGGTTATTCATTATACAATGGCGGGAGCGGTACCCGCCACTCAATCATGGATGTGATAACTCTTTGCGGAAAGGCGCTGAAAAGCGATAAAAAAGTGGTTTTTAACGGCGTCCAGAAGCAGGGAGATCCGAAACATTATTGGGCTGATATGTCCCCTGCAAGGTCAATTGGTTGGGAAAATACGGTTTCCTTTGGAGATGGTTTAGAAAGATATATCCGCTGGTTCAGGGAAAAAGCATGACAAGAATCGGTTTTTTTATCACGGGCTCGCGGGAATGGATTGCCGGCTTGAATTATCTTAAAAACTTGCTAATAGGTATATCGAGCCTCGAAAGTAAAACCATCCAACCTGTTGTTTTAATAAAAAAAGATCAAAAAGATATAATACCGATGTTCGAACCATACGGGGAGATTTTACCATATTCAGTTAACCGGTACAGTTTGTCACGGCTGGTGAAAAGGGTCGCCAATAAAACGCCGATGTTCAATTTCGATATTTTAGACGGTAACGGGCTGTTTATTAAAAGGAACAGGATCGATGTTATGGCTTATTCAGGTATTTTTCTCGGACGTCGTTCTTTTAAGGTGGTAAACTGGGTGCCTGATTTTCAGCATCTCCATATGCCCGAGATGTTCTCTCCCGATGAAATAATCGAAAGGAATGTCGGTTTTAGGGATACCATCCAGCATAGCGATGCCGTGATTGTCAGCAGTCACGATGCGCTGGAGGACTTTACCCGGTTTTCTCCCCAGTCCTTGCATAAGGCGTGGGTGCTTCCCTTTGTCGCTCAAATCGACCCGCTGGTATACGAGATGGATAGCATTGACGAACTGCAAAAAAAATATCATTTCATGGGGAAATATTTTTTTCTTCCGAACCAATTATGGAAACATAAAAATCACATGGTCGTTTTTAAAGCAGTTAAATATTTAAAGGAACGGGGGGCCGATGTTTTGGTAATCTGCACCGGACATCTTAATGATTACAGGCATAAGAATTATAAAAAAGAAATATCATCGTTCATCGCCAAAAACAAACTGGAATCGAATATACGCCTGCTTGGTCTGGTCGATTATTCAGATGTTATACGGTTATTCCGTCACTCAATCTCAGTGTTGAATCCTTCATTGTTTGAAGGATGGAGCACTTCGGTTGAAGAAGCGAAAAGCATGGGTAAGGGCATGATAGTTTCTGATATCAGGGTACACCGGGAGCAGGATCCTCCGGGGAGCGTATTTTTCAATCCGAATAATCATATCGAGCTTGCCGAAATAATGATGAATGCCTGGAAATCCAGTGACGGCGGTCCGGATTTTGTCCTTGAAGAAAATGCCCGTAAAGCCATTGCTGGCAGAACCAGGGAATTTGGCGTTTCATTTCAGAATATCATCAATATGGTATTATAAAGTTTTTCATATGCGATAACTCCAGGAAAAGATGAGATCACAATCATGAACACTGTTAAAAGTCTTATTAATGGCATGTTCCGGTTTTTCGGATACGAGATAATCGATATTGCTCAACCGGATACGGCCGAGCAAAATATATTGCCGCTTGAATTTATCGCAAGCCGCTTGCAGAGTATAAGGAATATTCAATATGCTTGCAGTGAAAATATACTGCAGGGTTGGTTAAATGTGGATGCATATCCCTATACATATGAGGAGAAAGATGCCTTGATCAGAATTGACCTGCTCATGAAAAGAAAAGGTAAATAAAAATACTATTTTGGCAAAGGTAACGATATTGAATAATATAATATCGGTCATTACTCCATCATATAACCAGGGTGAATTCATTTCAGATACAATCAAGTCAGTTTTAAGCCAGAAGGGAGAATTCTACATTGATTATATCATTTTAGACGCCGGCTCAACTGATAACTCTGTATCGGTTATTAAGAACTATGAGTCATTATTGAAAAATGATTCCGATACCGTCATGTCCGGGGGGCTGACATACCATGTTAATCGTGACCCTGATGCTTCGTTGAACAGGTGTCTGGGCATCAGTTACCGCTGGGCCAGTGAAAAAGACAGGGGGCAATCACACGCGATAAATAAGGGACTTGCAGCTTCAAAGGGCGATATCATTACATGGTTAAACTCCGATGATGGCTATACCAGTGATGATGTATATGACATGATTTTTCAGGAATTCTTAAAACATGAAAACCGGTTCGTTTTTTATGGAGGAGCTATAGCCGTGGATGGAAACAACAAGGAGTTGTGGCGGCACCTTCCGGGCCAGGTGACTCTATATAGCTTGTTATACCGTGAAGGCGTGGCTCAGCCTTCAATATTTTTCAGCCGGGATGTGGTGAAGTCCGTGGGATTTTTGAATGAAGAATTGCATTATTTTATGGATTATGATTACTGGTTCAGGTTCCTGTTTGCCGGATACAGGTTTTATAGAATCGATCAATTCATTGCTGTCCAGAAGTATCATGGTAAGTCCAAAAGCAATGAAGGCGGAAAAATGTTCGAATCGTTTTATCCAGAAGCAAGTAAATGGAAAAACCATTATAAAAAGAAGCTGTTGCATGATAATCCGGTCCGCTATTTATTTTACCGTTTGAAAAGCATATTCTAAAACAGGTCGTCATATTGCATACAAAAATGTATTGATTTATTTGGTGAGCCTTTAATCATATTCCAGTTTGAACATATAATCAAGATCAATGATGATCTGAATACAATCTGATGCAACGTGGAAATCTGCACGGAATAATTACATGTCAATCTTTTAAAATTAAAATTATTCTGGATTGTATCCGATATAAACATACAATGAAAAAGTAAAAAAGGACTATGCACTTAATTAAACGAGTACTTGTAACCGGGGGCGCCGGATTTATCGGCTCACACTTATGCGATGCATTGCTTAAAAAAGGATGCGAAGTAATATGCCTTGATAATTTTTTTTCAAGCAGCAGGGAAAATGTATATCATCTTCTGGATAATACCAGTTTTGAATTAATACGCCATGATGTTGTGCACCCTATCTTTGTGGAAGTGGATGAGATATATAACCTCGCCTGCCCGGCTTCCCCAGTGCATTACCAGTATAATCCGGTGAAAACCATTAAGACCAGCGTCATGGGAGCCATCAATATGCTCGGTCTGGCAAAGCGAGTGAAAGCAACAATTCTGCAGGCTTCAACCAGCGAGGTATATGGCGATCCTGAGATTCATCCTCAGCCGGAAACATACTGGGGGAATGTAAATCCGATAGGCATCAGATCATGCTATGACGAAGGGAAACGGTGTGCTGAAACACTGTTCCTCGATTATTTCCGGCAAAACAGGTTAAAAATTAAGATTGTCCGCATCTTCAACACGTACGGTCCCCGCATGCATCCCAATGATGGAAGGGTCGTCAGCAATTTCATCATCCAGGCCCTCAGGGGCGAGGATATTACCATATACGGCGACGGGAGTCAGACCAGGTCCTTTTGTTTTGTGAGTGATCTTGTCGAGGGCATGATGTCAATGATGGAGTCGCCTGACGAGATTGTCGGGCCGATAAATCTCGGCAATCCAGTCGAATGCAGTATTAAAGAATTGGCAGAAGAAATCGTGAAACTGACAAATTCAACCTCAAAAATAGTATACAAACCGCTTCCTCAGGATGACCCGGTCAGGAGAAAACCAGACATCTCGCTGGCTAAAAAAAATCTCCACTGGGAGCCAAAGATATCATTAAATGATGGACTTCGGAAGACTATTGAATATTTCGAAGATAAACACTCAAAATAATTCTTGCGGTTGTGAATAACCCCGCACATCATGGCGGTTAAAAATAAAAAATTGCTGTCCAAGGAAAGTTTATAATATGGCGCAGAAAGGACTCCAATCACCCGTTTTATTTCTTATATTTAATCGCCCGGACACAACACAGCGTGTATTTAACGAAATCAGGAAGGCGAAACCGAGATACCTTTATGTCGGTGCCGATGGGCCTCGTGCGGAAAGGGAAGGGGAAGCGGAAAAATGCAGGGTGACCCGTGCCATTATCGATCAGGTGGATTGGGACTGCAAGGTGTACACGTTGTTCCGTGATTCCAATCTCGGATGCAAAGCCGCGGTGAGCAGCGCCATCACCTGGTTTTTTGAAAATGTAGAAGAAGGGATAATAGTTGAGGACGATTGCCTGCCTAATCAAAGTTTTTTTAGATTCTGTGACTATCTTTTACGCAAGTATAAAGACGATGAACGGATAATGGCGATAAGCGGCACAAATTTATTGAAAGAATGGAAATCCGACTCGTTGTCATACTTTTTTTCATATTACGGAGGCATCTGGGGCTGGGCAAGCTGGAAGCGGGCGTGGGCATTGTATGATGTGAGGATGGAATTGTGGAAAAAATGGAGCACCCGGAAAAAGATAAAAAATCTTCTTGATGATCGGGAGCAATGGAAGGAGATGAAAAAAATATTCCGGAAAGTATATAAAGATGAGATAAGCACCTGGGATTATCAATGGGTTTTTACCAAATTCGTTCATTCAGGTTTATCAATAATTCCTGCCAGGAATTTGGTTACCAATATTGGCTGGCAGTCGGAATCCACCCATACTTCTACGGATAATAAGAATATATCAAATTTGCCAGTTTATGAAATGGATTTCCCTCTCCATGATAACGGTGATGTCAGAGCTGACAGGCTTTTTGACAGACGTTTTGCCGAGATTGGCAACTCTTCAAACTAGAAAGTGAGTTTTTGTATGCATGCTATATTTACTATTCTCAAACGGATTATTAAAAAAATATTAGCGAAATTGAATACTGAAAGGAATGAAATCCCCAAAGAAAATAGATTGTATATTATCGGTGAAAAATCTGTGCTTTATGACGAATCCGATATAGTGAATCCTCTCAATAAAAAAGAGAATATTGTCATCGGGCATCATACGCATATTCGGGGACAACTCCATTTATTTGGACACGGAGGGAACATCACGATCGGTAATTATTGCTACGTCGGACACGATACCTGTATATGGTCCGCAAAACGTATAACAATTGGTGATAGGGTTCTTATCGCGCACAATTGCAATATATTCGATAATAATACACATCCCTTAGATAAGGATGAGCGTCATAAGCAGTTCTGCGAAATAATCAGCACCGGGTTTCCACGAGTGCAGAGCGGTCTATTTGAAGAAGATATTATCATTGAAGATGATGCGTGGATTTCAGCGTATTCCATAATATTAAAAGGGATCGTTATCGGTGAAGGTGCCATTGTGGCCGCGGGGAGTGTTGTAACAAAAAATGTTCGACCCTATACGCTTGTTGCAGGAAATCCCGCTAAAGTCATCAAGAAGATAAAATAATTATATTTACTGCCGGGATGCCTTGATATATGATATATGAGAAGTTTGAACGAATAATAAATAAATTTCTTAAAAAGAAAAAAAATGAATTTATTGATAAGCTGATCCGCCAGTATATCCATGAAGGAAGAATTCCCTGGTCGCCAGGATATATTGAATATAAAGAACGTCAGATCAAGGAAGCCATTTCTGATTCGTCAATTCTGGAAAAGTTTAACAAAAAAAAGCTTCCTTCAGGATATGGACTCCGATTGGATGAAAGGATCGTTGAATATCCGTGGATTATTAATAATGTTTCCGGGAAAAAAACGAAATTTCTGGATGCCGGCTCCACGTTTAATAATGAATATATGTTGAAGCACAATAAGATAGCCGTAAAAGATATTACCATATATACCTATTATCCGGAAAAAAATTGTTTTCATGATCTAAGGGTATCCTACATGTTCGGCGATTTGAGGGATATCCCCTTCAGAAATAATACGTTTGATGAGATTGTGTGCCAATCGACTCTGGAACATATAGATATGGATACAGATATTTATGGTTACTCAATTAAACGCAAAATCAAGAAATCCCTGGGAAAAAATTATGAGTTTATTAAGGTCCTGCATGAACTGGTGAGAGTTCTCAATCCAGGCGGCACTATGCTTATCACGTTTCCCTATGGCATGTATGAGGATCATGGGTTTCAGCAGCAGTTCGACAATGAAATGTTGCAGAAATCATTACAGGTCATGAGCAAAACCGGAAAATGTAAAACGACATTTTTTTTATACAGGGAAAATGAATGGAAATTTGCAAATCAGGATGCTTGTGAAAATTCAAAGACTTATAACCCTAATACCGGTGTGGGGAAAGGAGATGACGGTGCAGCACACAGTCGGTCGATTTGCTGCATCAAGTACCATAAAAAAAGAGAATCCTCGTAGTGCCTTACTAGGGTGTTCGTTAAATAAATGGATGTGGCTGATATAACCACATATTCAAAAGGGTACTTTTATTTATGATAAAGGATAAAAATACGAAAAAATCTCATCACAAGTTGCCTGCACTTAATAATGAAGCGCATCCTGATGTTCCCAGTCATGTTCATGCCTCTGCAAAAGAAATTGATAACAGGCCGTCATTGTTAAAAAAAGTAGTGATGAAATTGAAATCTCTTTATGCCAGCATTATGAATAAAAATGATCCCATGAGTAGTTGGAATAGTATAATAAAAAAGAGAGACAAGACAACAGAGAAAGATCATTTTGAAAAAATATCTCATAAAGGCACGAATATTTACTATGAAAAAGGGTTTTCCGTATACAATGGCCATGAAAATATTTATCTTGGATCAAACATATATTTAGCAGTTTCCTGAAAAACTCGGTATAAGTATAGAAATTAATTGCCAAAAGAGTCAAGGCAAAATATAAAAACATACATGAGAGGAAATGATAACCAACCACAGGTAGAAATGTACAGCTAT
>Ga0208940_1004535_pt1 | contig 10897 bp, 13 predicted proteins | sample AD_JPNNA6_MetaG_FD_184445 | JGI IMG/M metagenome (GOLD analysis project Ga0208940, IMG submission 184445) | Active sludge microbial communities of municipal wastewater-treating anaerobic digesters from Japan - AD_JPNNA6_MetaG (SPAdes) (version 2) | ecosystem: Engineered > Bioreactor > Anaerobic... | reverse complement strand
AATTCCATTTGATTTTTTTATTTTGTAAAATTAGTGATTAATATTTTTGTATTTAGTAATTATTATCATCAAAATTGTTTCCGCCAAATTCTTCCATTAGTTTATAGCAAACACTACATGTGTCTGCCGGAAAATCTTTACTCAGCATCCATTCGAGTGTATCAATGTTGTATTTCGCTTTCATGCCGAACTTAGGTCCAAAATTAAATACGATATCACCATCATCATCGGTCCGGAATTTACCACTCAGATCCAATACCGGTCTATCAAAGTTGCTAAATAATGCCAGCGCTTCGATATTATCCGGAATATCGCCGTATTTTTCCATTTGAACATCTAAGATGTCTAAGGTGGCAATAGTGTCTGATTCGGCTCCGTGTGCGCCTACATGCTCTTTATTCAGGTAAAACATTACACCAGCTTCCAAAGTGCGCGGTTCTTTAATTTTGTAGATATTTCCTACGTCAACTAAAAAGTGCTGCATGTAATCCCATGTAACACCAGCACGGCGGAATTCATTGTACAGAATTTTTATATCAAACTTATTACCACCAAAAAATGCTATATCACAACCTTGCAGCCATGATAATATGGATTTTGCGAATACCTTGAACTCAGGTTCATCTTTTACCATTTCATCGGTAATTCCATGAATGTCTATAACTTCCTGTGGAATAGCTATACCTGGATTAAATCGTCTGGTTCTTATTTCGGTAGTTCCATCCGGATATCGTTTTAAAAGACAAAGTTCAATTATTTTGTCTTTTTCTGCATCTACGCCGGTTGATTCTATATCCAGCGTTACTAAAGGTCGTGTTAATTGTAATTTCATTTCTGTTCGCCATTTAATGGTTGAGTATTATTGTCTTTTAATTCATTGGTTTCGTATCTGTAACCGTGTTCATGCGGATAGTGAAAACTATGGATAAAATCAATCCATAATTTATTTGATGCAACCGCTGCTTCGTCGTGTGTTATTTCACCGAGCTCTGCTTTGTCAAACAAATCTTTATTTTTTTTCTTAATTACAGCTGATGCCGTAAAGAAATCTGTATGTACTGCTTTTTTAAATTCTGCCATTGGTTTTTATTTTATAATCAAATTGTTTTCTACCTTATTCAAAATCTTAACCATTTTCACTATTTTCTGAGAACTCCACGTATCTAAAATCAAATACAAACCATCACTGTTTACAAAAAACAATTTGTACTTTCTCCTTACGTAACAATTGGCAAATATTTCTTTCGTTTTTAGCATATCTCTACAAACTACATCTTTTCCTACTTCAAATTGTGCCATATAATAAATTTTTAAAACAATTCAAAAGGTTCTTCATTTTTTTTATCAATATATTCTCTCATTTCTTCGGCTAATGTAATAGGAGAATTATTAATCCAATTTGATGTGTCGAATACTTGTGTTGGATTATATCTAAGTCTTTTTTTATCAAAATAATACTCACTTACTCCTGTTGTACCCCAATGGTCAAATTTTACCTTTTGACGGTAAATCAATGTAGTTCCTTTTTGGAAATCCCTATAAACAGTTATGCCGTTGTCAGCTTTGTTGTAAAAATGTGAACTTCCGTTAATACTATACAAATTTGGAATCTCAAACATTCCTGTTTGTCTATCCTTATTTATTTTTGTTGGATGTGCTACCAAAAAACAGTGCAGGTTATATACTTTGTTAAATCTAATAATAGCGTCTAGGGATTCAGAGATATATTTAGTCTCTGTTGTGGTGTATTTATGGTCTAATTTATTCCAAGGGTCAATTACATACCAATCTAAACCATATCTTAAATGAGTATCTTTTACCGAATTTAAAATAGTCTCTAATGTAAAATCCTTTTCTGGTTTTATAAAGAAAATATAATTGTCTAAATAAGCCTCAACCATTGCTAATTCTTCAAGTGTAATCCTATTTTCTCCTTCCCAATGCTTCCCAATAATTTTTCTGCAAAATTTACTAAAATGCAATTGTGTAGGCTCATTTTCGGGTGAAAATAGTGCGCCTTTCCAATTAGATAATCTTCGGAGTTGAATAATGATATAATCTATAAGTTCACCTTTTCCATGGCTGGGAATTCCGGTAATAATTGTCAGGTAAGATTTAACTATACTTAAATCAAAACCTTCAATTTGCAAACTAACACCTTTATCTAAACCATTATGATACATGTCAATAATAGAATCCGACAAATCAGAAATAGTATAGACACCCTCAATAGGGAATTGCTTAAAATCGTTTTTACTTTCAATAATCCCTTGTATTCCGTATTTAATCAAACACTCGTTTGCATCTTTGCAATCTTTAAACTCAATAAAAACGCAAATATCTTTTCCAAACCTATCCGCTAAATCATTTCTTAACTTTCGGCCTGCTTCATCGTTATCGACCGCCAAATAGATTGTTTTTTTGCCGATAAAAAATTCAAAGCAGTTATCTACGTAAGAAAGGTTATTTGTCTTTAAATTGGCTCCATTGGGCACAGAAACGGTATTTTTATACCCTGCCTCTGCCATAGCTAAGCAATCTGGTTCTCCTTCAACGATAAAACATTCGTCACAATCCTTAATAGCATCCAAATTATAAAATATTAATTCAGAACCCTTGTGTAGTTTTAAATCCTTATTATTTGCACGATATTTTATATTAATTAGTTCACCATTTTTAAAATAATTGAAATTTATAGTTTTCACTTCTTTTCCAGCTTTAGGCATCCATTCTATACTTTCGGTTACTTTAAAATCTATTAATGTTTTTTGGCTTATTTTTCTTTTCTCAAAAAAAGATACAATTGTATCTGATAATTCTGTTTTATTTCTAAAAACTGGCTTTACATATTCTTTTTCGGTGGTTTTTTTGTAAGTGTGTAGTTGTCCATTTTTTCCGCAATGATGGCATTCAAACCATGCTTTGTCTAAGAATACTGAGCAACATTTATCTTTACTCTTTTTTCTGCTTTCAGAACAAAATACACATGTTGTTTGAACTACTCCTGTGGTTTTACCCATAAGATTAAATCCATTCACATTGTATTCTTTTATTTCAAAACCGTTAATTTCCATTAATATACCATTTTTAAGGGTTCATTAAGACTTGTCTGTTTTGTTTTATTTTCTTCCTTAAACCAAACACCTTGCATTTTTTGTTTCCAATTTTTTACTTGCTTACCTTTTGAATCTTTCCAATTTGCTGTATCGTAATATTTGAAAGCTCTGCTAGCTAAATTTTCATCATAACCATTTTCTTTAAAATATTTAATTACATCTTCTGGAGTTGGTGCTATAAATACTTTAGTATTTATTTTACTTACACTTACACTATCACTTACACTTACACTTACACTTACAGCTTCGTTTGCTTCGTTTTGCTTCGTTTTTGAAGCATTTGCTTCGTTTGCTTCGTTTTGCTTCTTACTTCTTGATTTTCCGCTATTTATACCACCTGATTTTCCTGCTTCACTTCTTTTTATTTTAATATTTACCCATTTTTTTAAATCCCTTTTAAGTGTTTGCTTGATTGGTTCAAATGCTAAATCAACAATATCATTTATTGGAGTAGGGTTTAAATCATTAATATATTGCGCGTAGTGGTAGAATAATTCACCGGCATTATTAGTTTTATTTATCCTGTCTTTAAGAATTAGTTTTTCAATTGTATGAATAAGGTCGCAGTAAAATAATACAGCTTTTTTATCGTCTGCCATTATGCATAAATTTTTAGTTTTTCAATAATTTCCTCTGCAGTATATCTTTTACCAGAAATGTCATTATTAAGCATACTCAAAAGGCTAAACGTATTACTACCTAATGGCATTTTATTGTGTACAATTATATAAATTGTATTTACAATATTCGCCCTATATTTTGTAATTTCATCAGGACTGTACTCAAGAGGAAGATATTCTTTCCAATTGTCACATACTGAATAATATAAGTTAATTAGGTAGGTCAATGTGGTAATTTTATCCATACAATAATTGATTAAAAAACCGCCTCACACGCTGGCAATAAAGATATCGTTCAAAACAGCAAATAGTGCCGAACCGTGTGAGACTTATTTTAAATATTAAATTTTATAAATTTTCATTAATTATCTATTTGCTTAATTGAACGATACCCAATATTACAACATTTTTTTGAAATAGTGCAACATATCACAACTTTATTTTACCGTCGTTGTAATCTTTTATGAAATCATCTACGAATTTCCGGTCGTCGCTTACACCTAAAACCGTATCAGCAATAGCACGTTTTTTCTCAATGATATCATAGATGTGTTCGTCAATGGTGTCTTTTCCTAGAAAATAGGTACACTGGACGCTGTTTTTTTGCGACATTCTATGAAATCTGGATTCTATCTGCTCACAGTCTGCAGGATGCCATGGTAGTTCTATTACAGCCATTCTGCTGGCAGCAGTTAAAGTTAATCCAACACCACCGGCTTTTGTGCTTAATGCAATTATTTTATTGTTTGACGGTACATGTTCGTGATCACAGTTGACGTGGTTTTCAAACCGGATGTCACATTTTTTGCATTTTTGAAAATCGTGCACCGCTTTATTTTTTTCCTCGTCGCTCTGAGAACCGGTATATAACAAAGTGGAGGGAAACTTTTCTTTAACGAAATTTGCTATTTCCTTGTGATGTAGGAATACACCTACCTTTTCGTCTGCATCTACAATTTCTTCAATGTATTCTGAAACTTCATTCATTTTACCACGCGCTGAAATCTGCTTTAGAATGCCAATTTTCACCATTACTTCACCGCGCATTGATTTAGCTACCTCAGCATCGGTTTTATCCTTATTTTCTTTCAGGTAGTTTGCCAAGTCGGTAGATGCCTTATTGTATTCGTCGCGCGTAGTGATGTCACAATAGACAATTTGGTGTACCTTGTCCGGTAAATCTTTTAGAACGTCTTTTTTTAACCGCTGGAAGAAACAAGTGGTTTTTAGCTTATAGTTTAATTCTTCCAAATTTGTGGCGCCGGCACCGGCCATTCCTCCACAATAACGATTCATAAAATGCTTGTAATTTCCGGCTACTGCCTCTAGTTGGCCAATGGCTAATAGTTGCGCTACTAAATCCTTTGGTTTGTTTACGATTGGCGTACCGGTTAGTCCGATCACAACTCTTTTTTTAGCACAGATACCACGTACTAGCTTACTGACCATGGTAGTTGGATCCTTGCAGTTAGATACTAAAATATTATCAGCAAAATAATTATTATTATCAGCTATTTCTAAATCATATACGGTCTGATTTTTTTCAAAACTTCTTCCAAGTTGTCCATTATTTCTTTGTTTTTGAACCTCAACACTTTCCACCCTAACGCATTTAATATTTCTGTTTTTCGTGCGTCTAAAAATTTCCATTTTTTCGTTCCATGAGACAATCCGTCCACTTCTATTGCAATCTTTAATGAAATCAAAGCAATATCTACTTTGTAACAATACGGAACTGATACGAATTGATTTTTTACCGGAGCGGTAGTTATTGGAAACTCTAAAGCTTCTTTTGGTAAACATAACGCTTCCCAAAGTTTTAATTGTGGAACTGTCATTTGTCCATTTCCACCTCTTGAAAGAAATGTTCTCCCTTTTAATTTTTCTGTAGCCTTTTTCCTTGTTTCCAGATTTGACATAGGATTGTTTAATATCATTCTGTCTGATCTTAATTTTGATAGAGCAGGATTGTTTTTCTGATTTTGTGCACCTTTTTTCTGTTTTGCTCTTGATTCTTCTGAATAAACTTTTTCTCTTATTTCCGGCTGGTTCATTCTCCATTTTGCAGAACAACTTTGACTGCAAAACCTTCTTGGCTTTTCTCTGTTGTGTTGTATTAATTTGCTTGCAAGTATATAAAATTTCTTTTCGCACAACTCGCAGGTAATTTCTATTCTTTCTTTTTTTGGACGAACCATCCCTTTCTCCTTGCAGTTTATGTTCATTTGGCTTGTAGCACAACTGTGGCTGCAATATTTTTCTATTCCACTGCCTTGTTTTTGAGCCATGAATTTCTTTTTGCAATACAAACAATATTTCTCCACTTTTAATCTCAGATACTTTCTTGTACCGTCCGGAAGCTGTATATATTTTGTGGTCTTCCGTGGCACGCAAGATTCCTTCATTGTGTGTGATATTGCATATTTTTCGGTGTCTAATATCATTTTTCCATGTATTTATTATTGGTTTGTAAGTTAGTAAATTGGTTGAAAGATTCAAAGACATAACCAACAAATCATTTCTGTTATTTTCAACAATATCTCCTATTTTAAATAGTCCTTTATTTGTATTTACCAATGTTTCATATGGAAAACATTTATGAATTTCGTCAATGGCAACAGAATCAAATAGGGTTATATTGTTATTGAATTTTACATTAGATAGTTTGAATTTACCTTTTTCATTTTTAACTATATCCTGCACAAAATACTTTTTCAAACTTTCATAGTTCACAATGAAAACCTTGCACATACCCATTTCATAGAAAGTTGGCCAAGTCTTTTTTACGCTGTCATTAAGAATCATAGCCTTAATTCCAACGAACTTTTCCCACTCTAACTGCCAGTTTCTCCGTAGTGATGCCGGACAAATAATCAATGCCGGCCAAGCATTAAGCGCATAAATAGTAGCAATTGTCTGGAAGCTCTTGCCCAAGCCAGGACTGTCCCCATTTATATAGTGTAATTTCTCCATTCCATAGGCAACACCTTCTGCCTGATAATCACGGAGCGGAAGCCTTGTAGGAATATCAATAGTAAGTTTTGGCATAGGTGGAATATCGCCAATTTTTTCTTCCTCAGTTTGTTCTACATACCTGCCATTGTATTTAATTTTCAGTTGATCTACAGCTGACTTATGGCTTAAATCAACCTCCCAAACCCTTTCGGCTTCTATATATTTTCTGGACTGCCAGTTAATAGCTTTTATATCCGCTATAATATCGGCATTCCATTTGTCAAGTTTTATATGAAAACCAAAAGGCTTCTGAAATATTGTTATCATTTAGTTGGGATATTGTTTTTTAGAATTCTTCTTTATCTGCTGAAACATCTGTAGCAGATTTATTGGTTGAAATTGTAAGCGTACCATCTTGCACCATTTCTGTCAACTCTGCTAATGCATCTTTTTTTCTTCTTCCTTTCGCTTTCTTTGGCACTTCTTCTGTGTCTAAGTCCATTGAAATTTGTGGCTCTTCCGCATGTTTGCCTTCAAACAGATACGCGCGTACTTCTTCATCACACGCCTGCAGTGCTTTGTCTAATTCTTCTCTGCCGTCGTATTCATAAATTTCAATTCCGGTTTCCAAAATGTTTTGCTTTGGTGATACCAATTCCAGCGTTTTATTGCTTTGCAGGTGTCGGCTTCCGGAAAGTTTTACTTTGATACCATTTTCATCTTTCAGGTCTAATTCGTAACCGCTGCAATGTACTGCTGCATAGTCAATGGCGCCTTCGCTGTTTCTTTGGAAAGTTAGATTTGCCAAGTGTTCGTCTAATTTACCGAATGCTTCTACTAAATCCGGATGGATGCGCGAACCGCATTCTCTGCTAGTTTTGTCTTTTCCGCCAGGAATACTTTGGTTAAATTTTACCTTTAGGAATTCACCTTTGTGGATTTGCACATTGATGATTGTGTTTTCTTGTTGATGATAATACATAATTTTTATTTTAAAAGTGATTAATAATTGCAAGTAGCAATGCTAAAATTGCTTAATCGGTTGTATTTATTTTTTCTATTTTTGATAATTCTGTTTCGTATGCGCTTGATGCTTCAAGTTCGGAAGTGAAGCTGCCTATATATTTTAGCTTGCCGTTTATCCATATTGATGCCTGCCATTTTTTATTTTCTTTATGCCAAGAAACACCTACAAACCTGCTTGAACTATTGATGTGTTTTTTATTGGCGTTTTCTCGTTGTGTTACGATTTCTAAATTATCAACATGATTATTTTGCTTATTAAAATCCTTGTGATTTACTACTAACTTATGTCCACATATTTTATGATTCAGGAATGATTCAGCTACAAGCTGATGAACTCTTTTTATTTTAGGTTTTCCGTTTTTGTACAAACCAACACGCAAGTACATATCCCTATTTTCCGTTGAGTGCAATAGTTTCTCTTTCTTAGTGTGGTTGTAGTTTAGTGATTTTACCCTACCAAGATTTGATACTTGATAATATCCTTCGTAACCTGAAATATCTTTCCAAATTTCTTCATCTTTAGCTGTGAAGTCGATTTTCAGTTGTAAATTTTCCATAAAATAAAATGGCTCTACTCCGGTGCTATTCAATTCAAGCGCAAGGCAGGATTGTCCGAAGTAGAGTTTATTTTGATTGTGAAATGTAAATACATTACTTGAATTAAATAGCAATACTAAGGTAATTAGAATTTTTGATATTGACAAATACTTTTTCATTTTTTTCTATGATAATTTCAATTTTTTTGCTTTAATATCAAGACTCAACTGAGCTTCCTTTTTCTTTGGTGCACGTTTGAGCACTTTGTCTTTTTTATCCTTTCTCACTTTTCTCCAAACCGGATTCATAACATAGTAACCGGTTTTATTATCCATCTGTATTCTTCGGTGCTTAATCAATAAATTAAACGTTCTTTTCGTAACAAACATTAATGGTCTGTTGTCTGCAGTCATTAATTTATAGAATAGCTTATCGGTACCTAATTTCGGATGCTTTTTGATGTATGCACCAGACTTGATAAAATCTGCTGTTGTTTTCCATATGGATTTTCCTTTGAACATTAATTCATATTTTTTTTGTAATTTATTTCCTATAATCAATTATGTTAATGGGAAAATCCGTTTGTTAATTATTTGATTTATAATTACTTAAATGCATTGCAGTATATATTGTATGTTAGCAGTAATACTACATTCCATCTCAAAATAGAGTTTTCTGTGTTAAATCTTTTTCTTTTCTTTTTTCTTCCACCCTTTTTAAAGCAATTTCATAATGGTTTTTTACCAATTCACTACCAATGTAATCACATTCATTTTCAATGCAACTTAATTCGGTTGTTCCTATTCCAGTAAAAGGTTCATAAACCAAACTACCTTTTGAAAAGTAAATGTTTATAAGTTGATTTACTAAATCTTGTGAAAATGATGCTTTCAATTGACATTGGTATCCATCATTATTTTTTGCTTCAATATAGTTTACATAGTTTTTGTAAAACTTCTGTCCTGTTTTTTCATTTACCTTACTTACTTCTTTGTTGGTTTTAAACGTGTGTAAATGTTCCTTCTTTACAAAAACATAAATCAATTCAGTAATCCTACTCAATTTAGTTGGTGATGTTTGAAATGGTATAGCATTTGGCTTTTTCCAACAAATAATATCTGCAATAGTTAAATCCGTTTCATTATGAATTTTAGCAACTAATAATGTTGGTAAAATTGGATTTTCTTTTGCATAAGATATATTGTAGCAAATCACACCAGTATCGTTCATTACTCTTGAAAATTCTTTAAATTCATTAGTTCTTACTTCAAGATAATCATTTTCACTCAACCCATCTAATTCAGAATAACCATTGTTGTAGTAACAATCACTTCTTTCTGTATTGATGTTGTATGGTGGCGATGTGATTATCCCATCAATAGTTTTATCTTGAAGTCTTTTCAAGGTAATCTTACAATCTTCGTTATAAATTATATTTCGTTCCATTATTCATTTATTATTATTTTCCACTGCACAAAAAAGAAAATAAAAAGGTTCAGTTCTTCGATTGAGTATTTGTGGTTTAAATCCGTACTACTGCTAACAGCGTATAAAAAACATTAAAACGATTTTTGTAAATACTTTATAATTGAATTACACATATCAATATTATCATTCAATTTTCCAAGAATAACATTACAATCATGGCATAAAAGTCCTCTTACTTTATTTGTTGAATGACAATGGTCTATACAAAAATGTTTACTGTTGGTTCTTTTTATTTCAGAACTACCACATATTGCACATTTACCATCTTGCTCAATAAACATTTTATCATAATCAGATTGTGTTATACCATATCGTTTTTTAATATTATAAACTCTACCATCGGATAATATTTTTTCTTTATTGTTAGATTGCCAATTTGAAACATTTTTTTTATGGCATTTTTTACAATTCCTATGGTTTTTATAAAACATTGAATTGTCTAAAACTTCTTTGCATTTACTACATTTTTTCATAATACTGTTTTTGTATAAATATCATACAAAGATACAAAAAACTTTACACATTTAAAACATTAAAACGATTTTTTATACGCAAAACGTTATGCACAATAAAAGTTGACAGCCTTACCGTCCTTCCCTTTACGAAGTTTCTTGTTCATTAATCGCTTAATCTTCTTTTTTAGCTTTCGGTTTTTACGTTTGTTTTTTACAAATCTACACTGCTCACAAGTGCATACAAATATTTTACTGGGCATAACAGCGTGTTTATGCAAGCGGGCGGACAGCTTGCGGTTAATAATTAAGTTCGTGCTATGCCCGCCTGACATAAACACGCAAAACGTTAGCGGCAACCCTAAAGAAACTCCTCAATCTTGTGAGTATCTAATCCAGTATAGGTATGTATCAGTTTTCGTAAAGACAAACCACAACTTTCAGCCATTTTCATACGGTCTTCAATACTCATTCCGTCATACTCTTGGTTATCATACATTTTATCCATTAATGCCGTTTGAAAAATTATTGTAGCATTCATAAAATCACGTTTGGAATAATTAGGCTTATTCTCATTTCCTTTTGCATCAGCATTTTGATTTAATAAATCATTTGCGATTTCTTCTAATTCTTTTTTGTAACTTCTCATTCTATTTTGATTTGTGAAGAAGGGCAGCCGCTAACAAGTGCTATACAATATGGC
>Ga0208940_1004524_pt1 | contig 10913 bp, 8 predicted proteins | sample AD_JPNNA6_MetaG_FD_184445 | JGI IMG/M metagenome (GOLD analysis project Ga0208940, IMG submission 184445) | Active sludge microbial communities of municipal wastewater-treating anaerobic digesters from Japan - AD_JPNNA6_MetaG (SPAdes) (version 2) | ecosystem: Engineered > Bioreactor > Anaerobic >... | reverse complement strand
CCGGGGCGGCTCGCATTCAAACCCCGATGGAAATCCACGCGCTGCCCGCCGGCCCGATCGAGACCAACGCCTACCTGCTCACCGACCGCGCCCGCGGGGAGGCGGTGCTCGTCGATGCGCCGCACGAGGTGCTGCCAAGCGTGCAGGCGCTGCTGCAGCAGACGGGCTGCAAACTGGTGGCGTTGCTGATCACGCACGGCCACTGGGACCACACCGGCGATGCTGCGCGGGTGCAGCGGACAGGCGTGCCGCTGTACGCGCACGAGGCGGATCGGGTGTTCATCGAGACCCCGGAGGTGATGGAGCTGTTCGTGGTGCCCGGCCTGCGGCTCGAGGCGGCGAAGATCGACCGCGTGGTGGCGCAGGGCGACACGTTCGAGTTGCTCGGCGAAACCGTGGAGGTGCGCCACGTGCCGGGGCACTGCCCGGGCAACGTGCTGTTCCATTTCCGAAACAGCGGCGCGGCGTTCGTGGGCGATGCGATCTTCGCCGGCAGCGTTGGGCGCACGGATTTTCCCGGCGGCGGGTTCGAGATGTTGGAGCACTCGATCCGCACGCAGATCTACACCCTGCCCGACGCCACGGTGCTCTACCCCGGCCATGGCCCGGAGACGACCGTGGCCGAGGAGAAAGCCAACAATCCCTACGTCCGGAGCCGCTGATGACCGCCCCGATCGCCAACTTCCACGAGGCCTACATGCGGCGTGCGCTCGAGTTGGCGCGGCAGGGCTGGGGCGCGACGCACCCCAACCCGATGGTGGGCGCGCTGATCGCCGAGGAAGGCCGGATCGTCGCCGAGGGCTTCCATGCGAAGGCCGGCGAACCGCACGCCGAAATCATGGCGTTGCGGGTCCTCGGCCGGAAGCCCGCGCCCGGCGCCACGCTCTACGTGACGCTGGAGCCGTGTAGCACGCACGGCCGTACGCCGCCGTGCGTCGAGGCGATCATCGCCGCCGGAATCAAGCACGTGGTCGTGGGCGCGACCGATCCGAATCCGCGGCATGCGGGCAAAGGCTTCGAGGTGCTGCGCGGGGCGGGGGTGGAAGTGGTCGAAGGCGTGCTCGCCGCCGACTGTGCCGACCTGAATTTGATTTTCAACCACTGGATCGTGCACCAACGCCCGCTCCTCGCGGCGAAGGTGGCCACGACGATCGACGGTCGCATCGCCTGCCGCACGGGAGAGTCGAAGTGGATCACCGGCGAGCTGGCGCGCGCCGACGTGATGCGCTGGCGGCGGCTGTTCCCGGCGATCGCCGTCGGTGCCGGCACGGTGGCGAGCGACGACCCGCAGCTCACGGCGCGGTTGCCCGAGGGCGAGTGGTGCCCGCGGCGTTTCGTCTTCGATGCGGCGCTCAGCACGGCGACGCTGAATCCCTTGCCGCGCCTCTTCACCGACGCGCACCGCGAGCGCACCGTCATCGTCACCAGCGACCGGCAACACTCGGTCGTGGTGCGGCGGCTCGTGCAGCTCGGCGTGCAGGTCTGGCAACTGCCGGTGGTCGACGGCGCAGTCGAGATGGCGGCGTTCAGCGAACGCTGCGCCCGCGAAGGCCTCACCGGCGTGTTGGTCGAGGGCGGCTCGCGCCTGCTCAGCGGGCTGTTGCGGGCTCGCGCGGTCGACTACCTGCTCTCGTACCGCGCTCCGCGGCTGTTCGCCGACGCCGCCTCGATCCCGGTGGCGACGGGTCTGCGGGTGGAACTGCCGACGGTTGGTCTGCGGCTGGCGGAGGTCCGCCACGCGGTGTTCGGCGACGATCAGTTGATGCGCGGTCGGGTGGTGTTCCCGGATAATCTCGAGATCGATGAGAACCCGGGTGGCGAAACGCCCGAAAGCGGTCATCATCACTGCGGCTGCGATCATGACTGAGCCCATCGACATCTTCTTCGCCACGGGCAACGGCCACAAAGTCGCCGAGATGCAGGCGCTCGCCGACGACTCGCGGCTCGCCCTGCGGCTCCGCTCCGCGAAGGACGCCGGCGGGATGCCCGCCGTGGTCGAGGACACCGGCACCTTCCTCGGCAACGCCCGCAAGAAGGCCCGCGCCCTCCACGCGCAACTCAACGACCACTCGTGGGTGCTTTCCGACGACAGCGGGTTGTGCGTCGACGCGCTCGGCGGCGAGCCCGGGGTGGAGTCGGCGCACTACGCCGGACCGGGTGCGACCAGCGCGGCGAACCTCGCGAAGCTGCTCGGCAAACTCCAGGGCGTCCCGCGCGAGGCGCGCACGGCCCATTTCATCTGCGTGCTGTACGTCGTGGAACCCGGCGGGCTCGAGCACAACTTCATCGGCCGTTGCGACGGCCGGCTGCTCGAACGCGAACGCGGCGAGGGCGGTTTCGGCTACGATCCGATCTTCGTGCCCGCGGAGAGCCACCTCACCTTCGCCGAGCTCGGCGAGGCGGTGAAGAACGGGATCAGCCATCGCGCCCGCGCCTGGGCGAAGTTCGCCGAGTGGATGCGCGGGCGGAAGGGCTGAGGCGGCGGGCCCGGGTGGGGGGGCGCCGTGGTGCCCGGGACGGTGGCGATCCGGCGTCCGCGTTTCCCTCATTGCCAGCGCTGCGCGGACCGCGTGCGATGGCGGCATGTTCGGCAAGAAGACTCCTCTGCTCAAATGTGGCGTGGCCGGTGTCGGCTCCCTCGGCCAGCATCATGCCCGTATCTACTCCACGCTGCCCGGCGTCGAGTTGACGGGCATCTTCGAGACCAGCGATGCGCGCGCGGCCGAGATCTGCGGCAAGTACAACTGCAAGCGCTTCGCCTCCATCGAGGAGCTCGGCGAGGCGTGCGAGGCGGTGAGCGTGGTGGTGCCGACCGACCGGCATTGCGAGGTGGCGCTGCCGCTGCTCGCCAAGGGCTGCCACCTGATGATCGAGAAACCGTTGTGCGCCAGCTTGGAGGAGGCCGAGCGCGTGCTGGCCGCCGCGCGGGCGAACGGGCGCCTCGTGCAGGTCGGGCATATCGAACATTTCAATCCGGTGATGAGCTTCCTCGAGAAGGAGGCCGACCATCCGCAGTACATCACCACCGAGCGGCTGGCCCCGTACACGCCGCGCGGCACGGAGGTCGGTGTCGTGCTCGACCTGATGATCCACGACATCGGCATCGTGCTCGCGTTGGTGAAGTCGCCGATCGTGCGGATGGACAGCGTGGGCATCAACGTGCTCTCGAAGACCGAGGACATCGCGAACGCGCGCCTCGTGTTCGAGAACGGCTGCGTCGCCAATCTCAGCGCCAGCCGAATGAGCCTGAAGAAGAACCGCGAGATCCGCGTCTTCCAGGACAACGCCTATCTCTCGCTCGATTTCATGAACCAGTCGGGCCACCTCGTGCGCAAAAGCGACATCATCGCCTACGGGGTGAAGGCCAAGCTCGGGCTCGTGAAGGCCGGCGATGCCAGCTCGATCCCGGTGCAGGAGATCCCGATCGAGAAAGGCGAACCGCTCGCGCTGGAGCTGGCGTCGTTTGTCGAGAGCGTGGCGAAGGCCCAGCAGCCGAAGGTCGGCGCCGCGCTGGGCAAGAGCGCGCTCGAGGTCGCCATCGCCATCACCGAGCAGATCCGCAAGGGCCAGCGCTGAGCGCGTGTCGCGATGGCTACGCCGAAACAGTTGCCGTTCTCATTGCCGCCGCCGGAGGGCGGGGCGGTGGATGTGCTGTTCGTCGCAGCGGAGCATTCGGGCGACCAGCATGCGGCGCGGGCGGTGCGGGAGTTGCGCGCACTGCGGCCGGAGGTGCGGGTGTGCGCGGTGGGCGGGCCGGCGCTGGCGGCGGCCCGCGCGCAACTGCTGCTCGATCTCACGGCGCACTCGGCGCTCGGGTTTGCGGCGGTCATCAAGATTCCGTTCTTCCGCCGGCTGATCGGCGACATCGTGCGTTGGGTCGGCGAATACCGGCCGAAGGCCGTGTGCTTTGTCGACTCCTCCGGGCTGAACCTGCGGATCGCGAAGGCGCTGTTTGCGCGCGGGTTCACGGCGAAGGCCGGCGGGCCCACGAGGGCGCTGTACCTGATCAGCCCGCAGATCTGGGCGTCGCGCGCGGGCCGGCGCTTCGCGATGGCGGCGCACCTCGACGGGCTGGCGACGATCTTCCCCTTCGAGGCGAAGTGTTATGCGGATACGACGTTGCCGGTGACCTTCGTGGGGCACCCGTTCGTCGCGTCCGAGCATGTGAGTCCGGTGCGCTATGATCCGGCCGGGCCGATCCTGCTCCTGCCCGGCAGCCGCAAGGGCGCGGTGGCGCGGATCTTCCCGGCGTTGCTCGACGCCTTTCTCTGGTATCGCAACGATGGCGGCGACCGCGACGCGGTGGTGCTCTACCCGAGCGAGAAGATCCTCGGCGCGCTCCAGGCGGCGAAGCCTCCGGCCAATGTGCGGCTGGTGCGGGCGGGCGAGGGGACCGGGCCGCTGGCGGCCTCGGCGGTGCTGACCTCCAGCGGCACGATGTCGCTGGAGTGTGCGCTGGCGGGGATCCCCGGCGCGGTCGTCTACCGCACCGACCCGGTCACCTATCTGATCGGGCGCTGGATCGTGAAGGTGCCGTACCTCGGCATCGCGAATCTGCTGCTTGGCGAGGCGATGTACCCCGAGTACATCCAAGGAGCTGCGACGCCGGCACGACTGGCGGCGCAGCTCGCGGCGGCGCTCGGCGATGCGGTGCGGATCGCGCAGACACAGAAGCATGCGGAGCAACTGCGCACGTTGCTCTCCCAACCGGCGGCCGGCAGCGTGGGCGAGTGGCTGGCTCGGCACTTGGGCTGAGCGAGAGAGGACCGGCGCCCCGACGAAAGCCTTGGCCGCCACCGCTAAGCAGGAGAGGCCGCGATCTGCTTTCCGCGGCGTCTTCTGCCGCACGGCAGAACGCTTCCACGCTCCGGGCCGCTCCTGCCCCTGCGGGCGATCCGGACGGCGAACTTATGGCAGCGGCGCGGATACGGACGCTTGGTCGGAGCCCTGGTGGCAGTCGGGAGCTGACGGCCGCGACTCGATCTCCGTGGTGTCGGTAGCATTCGGCGCCAGCTTTTGCCAAAGGGCTGTCGCTCGGGTCTCGAGCAGGGCGCGGGCGCGGGCGATCTCCGCCCGGCGGTGGGCGATGTTCTCCTCGGCGAGACCGGCGAGGTCGTCGAGGTTGTAGAGATAGACGTTGGGCAGTTCGGCGACGGCGGGGGCGATGTCGCGCGGCAGGGCGAGATCGATGAGGAAGAGCGGGCGCGAGGAGCGGGCCCGCATCGCGCCGTAGACCATCGGCAGCGTGAGCAGCGGTTCGGGGGCCGAGGTCGAGGAGACCACGATGTCGAAACCGCCGAGCGCCGTACCGAGCTGGGCGAACGGGAGCGCGGAACCGGAGAACTCGCGGGCGAGTTCCTCTGCGCGGCCGGCGGTGCGGTTGGCGAACGCGATCGCGCCGGCCTCGCGGTTGCGGAGCGCCTTGGCGGTCTTCTCGGCGATGTCGCCGGCGCCGATGACGAGGACCCGGCTGCGGCGGAGCTCGCCGAAGATCCGTTCGGCGAGGGCGACGGCGACGGTGGCGACGCTGACCTGACCGGCGCCGATGGCGGTTTCGGAGCGGACGAGCTTGGCCGACTGGAAGGTTTTCTGGAAGACGCGGTTGAGGACGGGACCGATGTGGCCGGCGGTGCAGGCCCCGGCATAGGTGTCCTTCACCTGTCCCAAAATTTCGGTTTCGCCGACCATCTGCGAGTCGAGTCCGGCGGCGACGGCGAAGAGGTGGGCGACGGCGGCGGCGCCCTGGCGTTCGACGGCGTAGGGGGCGAGCACCGCCGGCTCGATGGCTTGGATATGGCAGAAGGACTCGGCCAAGCGCGGGCCGGCCGCGGGTTCGCTCGCGACCGCGTAGATCTCGAGCCGGTTGCACGTGGCCAAGATGCAGTACTCGCTCACCGCGGAGTCGGCGCGCAGTTCGGCGGCGAGGGCGGTGTGTTTGGCCGGGGTGAGCGCGAGGCGCTCGCGGACCTCGAGCGGCGCGGTCTGATGGCTGACTCCGAGGAGCAGGAGTTGCGGTGGGCGGCAGCTCATGGTGTCCGCTCCGGAACGGGCTGGGGGGCTGTCGCCGCCGGAGTGGCGTGGGGCGGGCCGATGACGACCCAGAGCGAGAGCAGCGGGGCCAGGAAGAGCAGGAGGCCGAATCGGGCGAACCTTTCGGCGATGCAGCGTTGGCGGAGGCGCTGCACAAGGGCGAAGGCGTAGCAGAGCCACACGGTCACTGTGGCGAAGAGCTTGGCGGGAGCGACGACACCGGGTTGTCCGTGCCAGTTGGTTCCGGCGATGGCGATGGCGATGGTCAGGAGCGCGACGCCAGCGGCGAGGAGGCGAAGGTTGATCTGGTCGAGGTCGACAATGGAAGGCAGCAGCGGGGCGGCATGGTCGAGGCGTTTCCGGCGGAGGTTGCGGTGCTGGAGCAGGTACATCAGCGAGGTGAGCGCGAGGAGGGCGAACACGCCGTAGCCGAAGAGCGCGATCGAGGCATGGACGGCGACCCATGGGTCCGCGCCGAACGGGCGCAGGCGCGCGGCGCTGTCCCAGGCCGGCACGGCGATCGAGAGCACGCCCAACAGGACGGCCATGCCGGCGCTGAAGAAGCCGAAGAGGCTGGTGCGGAACGCCGGACCGACGATGAGGTAGAGCAGGGTGCAGGACCAGGCGACGAACTGGAGGATCTCGAAGCGGTTGCCGACCGGGCAGCTGTTCGTGATCTGCCCGCGCAGGAACAGGCCGTAGGTGTGCACGAGCCAACCGAGCGCCATCAGCGCGTAACCGCCGATGCGCGAGTGGCGGCGGCGAAACAGCAGCGACCATGCGCCATAGAGCAGGCCGGTGGTGTAGAACCCCGCGCCGATGGCGATTGCCGTGCGGTCGGTGAGGAACGTCGAGTCCATCGCCGCCGGATCGTGGGGCACGTTGCGGGGTTCGCAAGTCCGCGGCGCGGGCGAAAGGGAGAGCGGGATTGCGCCCGATTCGGGCTCAACTGGAGGGCGAGTGGTCCGATAGACGCGGTGTTCCTGGCTGCCCCACACATCGAGGAACGAGTCAGGCTGGTCGAGGCGATGGCGATCCTGGCTGCGCGGCGATGGTTGGGTTCCGAGCGGACCGGATCTCGCGACGCGGCCGGGGCCGGAGCGGAAGACCGTCTGCCTTCACGGTTTTGTCTGTGTCAGGGTTTGTGCAAAGGGGTATCCAGGGCGCGGCTCGCGAGCCGCGCCCTTCGCTTTATCCGGGCCTGCACGCACGGACGCGAGGGGCGACAGCGGACGGTGCGACCAAGGTCGCACCCTACGAAAGGATGATGAGAGACGGTGCGCCCGAGGTCGCACCCTACGAAAGGGTGGTGAGGGACGGTGCGCCCGAGGTTGCCCCCTACGGGGAGGATGGCGCCGCGACGGGGCGGCGAGGGTGAGCGACGCAGGGACCGGCTCAGGCGCCTTCGGCGATGGCGACGGCCTTCAACAATGCGGAGGCCTTGTTGATCGTCTCCTGGTATTCGGAAGCCGGAACCGAGTCGGCGACGAGGCCGGCGCCGGCCTGGATCGTGATCTGGCCGTCCTTCACCAGCGCAGTGCGCAGGGTGATGCAGGAGTCGAGGTTGCCGTCGTAGGAGAAGTAGCCGAGGGCGCCGGCGTAGAAGCCGCGCTGGAGCTGCTCGAACTGGGCGATGAGCTGCATGGCGCGGATCTTCGGCGCGCCGGAGACGGTGCCGGCGGGGAAGGTGGCGCGCATGACGTCGAAGGCGTTGCGGTCGGGGCGGAGTCGGCCCTCGACCTGCGAGACGATGTGCATGACGTGCGAGTAGCGCTCGATGATCATGTACTCGGGCACGGTGACCGAGCCGAACTCGCAGACGCGGCCGATGTCGTTGCGGGCGAGGTCGACGAGCATGAGGTGCTCGGCCTTCTCCTTCTCGTCGGCGAGCAGGTCCTTCTCGAGGGCGACATCCTCGGCCGGGGTGCCCCATCGCGGGCGGGTGCCGGCGATGGGGCGGATCTCGACGAGGCCGTCGGTGGCCTTGACGTGGACTTCCGGAGACGCGCCGACGATGGCGAAGTCGCCGGCGTCGAGGATGAACATGTAGGGCGACGGGTTGACCGTGCGCAGCGCGCGGTAGAGATCGAGCGGCGACTTGGCGAAGGGACGGCGGAAGCGCTGGGAGAGCACGACCTGGATGATGTCGCCGGAGCGGATGAACTCCTTGGTGCCGTCGACGGCGCGCTCGAACTCCTCCTTGGTGAAATTGCCCGGGGGCACGGCGAGCTTCGGGCGGTCGGCGAGGGCGATGGGCGCGAGTTCGCGGCGGGTCTGCAGGAGCGTGCGGAGGTTCTCCACCTCGGCCACGGCGGCGTCGTAGGCGGCGTCGATGTCGTCGCCGATGTGGGCGTTGACGTGGAGGCGGAGGGTCTGCTTGGCCCGGTCGAAGATGACCAGCGAGTCCGCGAGCATGAAGTAGAGGAGGGGCAGACCCTGGTCGTTGGCGGGCGGAACGGGAACGGTGGGCTCGATGCGGTTGATGTACTCGTAGCCGATGAACCCGACGGCGCCGCCCATGAACGGCGGCATGCCCGGCTGTTTCACGGGGCGGAGGCCGCGCATGTCGTCCTCGAGGATCTTGAGCGGGTCGGCAGGGGTGGGGAGGCGCTGCGTGGAGCCGTCGGCGTTACGGACGAGGGTGGTGTCGGCGCCGATGGCGAAAACCTTGCGCGGACGCACGCCGATGAAGCTGTAGCGGGAGAGGTGTTCGCCGCCCTCGATGGATTCGAGGAGGAAGGCGGGGCCGGAACCCTTGACCTTCGCGTAGGCGGAGACGGGCGTCTCGATGTCGGCCATGAGGTCGGCGTAGACGGGGACGACATTGCCCTCGGCGCAGAGGCGGCGGAAGGAGGCGCGATCGGGTTTGATTTCGAGCGGAGGAAGGAGGGCCATGGCGGAAAGAGGCGAGAGGTGAAAGACGAGAGGCGAGAGGAGGCCGACAGACGGCGGAGGGCAGATGGCGGCGATCGGATTACGCGTGGCTTGCGGAATGAAGAACGGAGAGAGCGGAGGGAGGAAGGCGGAAATGACGGTGTGTCAGGATGGCGGTTGCGCCCGTGGGCGGAGGTGGGCCCGCAGTTGTGCGAGGCGTGGCGCAGGAATCAGGCCTTCGAGGAGCCGGACATCGTGTTCGAGTTTCGGATCCGGCGGGCGCCCTCCGACAACATCGCGGCCCGAGCAGCGGGCGAGCCATTCACCCTCGGGACTGCATACCCGGAAGGTGACACCGTCGAGGGTGGCGACACATGCGGGGTCGAGGTAGCCGTCGACCATCGCGTAGCGGCCGGGCATGCCGACAGGATCGCCGTCGCGGATGACGAGCTCGGTGTGGCCGTCGGGGGACTGTTCCAGAAAGACGATTTCCAGACGGCGGCCGGTGGTTGCGTGAAACCAATGAGTCAACCAGCCGCGATCTTCGGTGAAGTAGCCGAGCCGGGTGAGTTCCTCGGCGAGGCGATCACGCTGGGCGGCGAGGGCGTTGAGATCGATGTCGCCGTGGGGGCGGGTCCAGCGGCCGACGAGGAAATCGACGGCGACGCCGCCGAAGAGCCAGAGCGGCGTGGCGACGCCGCTCGCGAGCTCGCGGAGCGTCGCGAGGATCTCGTCGTTGGTGAGGGGCGGGTGCATGGCGGTGCCGTCGGGCTGAATCCAGAATGCGGCACGTCGCCCGCGCGTTTCAAGCGAGCCCCAGCCGAACGCCGGCGGTGCGGCCGGCTCGTACTGTCTTTGGGAGAATCCTCGAGCGAGCCGTCCCGCCCCTCGGGTACTGCGCGACGGCCCGGCTGATCACTCGACCGTCACCGACTTGGCGAGGTTGCGGGGCTTGTCGACGTCGCGGCCGAGCTCGGCGGCGATGTAGTAGCTGAGGAGCTGGACGGGGATCGTGGCGAGGATGGGCAGCACGGCCTCGTGGCAGGGCGGCAGGTCGATGCGTTCGTCGGCGAGGCCGGCGGGGATCTCGGCGCCAGCGGTTGTCACCGCGATCACCTTACCCTTGCGGGCCTTGATCTCCTGGATGCTGGAGACGAGCTTCGGGAACATCTCGCCGGCCGGGGCGAAGAAGACGGTGGGGCACTCGGGGCTGATGAGGGCGATGGGGCCGTGCTTCATCTCGGCGGCGGGATAGCCCTCGGCGTGGATGTAGGAGATCTCCTTGAGCTTGAGCGCGCCCTCGAGGGCGATGGGGAACATCGACTGGCGGCCGAGGAAGAGGAAGTCGCGGTATTGGGCGAAGCGTTTCGCGATCTCCTTGATGTGCGGGGCCTGGGCGAGCGTCTGGCGGATGAGCTCCGGCACCTCCTTGAGGGCCTTCACGAAATCGACGCCGTCGCTGTAGCTCAGGTCGCGCAGGCGGCCGAGGTAGAGGGCGAGCATGGCGACGACGACGAGCTGGGAGGTGAACGCCTTGGTCGAGGCGACGCCGATCTCGGGGCCGGCCTGGGTGGAGATCACCCCGTCGGCGAGCCGCGTCATCTGGCTGCCGGGGGCGTTGCAGATCGTCGCGAGGAAGGCCCCCCGCTCGCGCGCCGCCTCCATCGCCGAGAGGGTGTCGGCGGTCTCGCCCGACTGCGAGATGCCGATCGCGAGGACCGTGGAGTCGACGATCGGATCCCGGTACCGGTATTCCGAGGCGTAGTCGACCGTCACCGGCAGCCGGGCGAGCTCCTCGATCAGGAACTGCCCCACGTGCGCCGCGTGCCAGGAGGTGCCGCAGCCGAGCAGATGCAGGCCGGTGAGGCGGGCGACGAGCTCGTCGGGGAGGTCCAGGGCGTCGAAGCTCACGGTGCCGCTCGCGAAGTCGACCCGGCCGGCGAACGAGTCCTGCACGGCCTGCGGCTGCTCGTGGATCTCCTTGAGCATGTAGTGCTTGTAGCCGCCCT
>Ga0208940_1004497_pt1 | contig 10970 bp, 9 predicted proteins | sample AD_JPNNA6_MetaG_FD_184445 | JGI IMG/M metagenome (GOLD analysis project Ga0208940, IMG submission 184445) | Active sludge microbial communities of municipal wastewater-treating anaerobic digesters from Japan - AD_JPNNA6_MetaG (SPAdes) (version 2) | ecosystem: Engineered > Bioreactor > Anaerobic >... | reverse complement strand
GAGAGGCTCTACGGGCGTCTCGGGCGGGTCGGGGGGTATCTCGCGGCCTCGCTGATCTATGCCGCCATCCACGTCTTCGGGTTCAACTTCATGCTCTTCATGGCCTCCCTGATCTGCGGGCTGTTCTGGGGGGCCCTGTACCTCAAGTACCGGTCGGTCTGGCCGGGTCTGATCTCCCATGCGGTCTGGGACGTGCTTATTTTTGTGGTGATACCGGTCCAGTGAGCCGAGGCATTTGACCGGGAAGGTAAGAAGGGAAGAGGTTGAGAAGGTGAGAAAGAGAAAGATCGGGAGTCATGCTCCCGGTCTTTTTTGTTTTTTTCACACCCTCTTACCCTCTTACCTTCTCACCCTCTTGCCGATAACGCAGGCCCAGCGCCAGCAGCAGCCCGGCGACGGGCAGGGCCATGACGGCCTGCAGGGCCGCGGGGACGCCGAAGTGATCGGCGACGACGCCCAGCAGCGTCACGCAGATTCCCCCCGTGCCGATGGCGAACCCCGCCATGAGACCCGACGCGACCCCCAGTCCCTGCGGGATGAGGTGCTGGGCCATGACGATGGTCACCGAGAACGTGGAGATGAGGATCATGCCCAGGAGGCCGAGCACAACGAAGAGCAGGAGACCTTCCGTGACGAAGAACAGGGGCATGAGCAGCGAGGACAGCAGCATGGAGAGAACGAGGTAGCGCTTGTGTCCCCAGCGGTCGGCCAGCGGCGCCCCTGCGAGCGTCCCGACCGCCCCGCCGGTGAGGAAGGTGGTGACCAGGGTCCCGGCCTGCAGGATGTCGCCCTTCAGGACGTCGATGTAGTAGAACGGGATGTAGGTCAGCAGGCCGACCTGGATCCACGACCGCATCACGACGATGCCGATGAGCACGCACAGGGACAGCCACTGCGCCGCGCCCGGTGCGTTCTGCTTTGCCGCGGCGGCGCGGTCTTCGGAGCGGGGAATGGCGATCATGTGCCAGGACATGAGGATCGTCACGGCGAAGAGCACCGCGGGCGCCGCCAGCACGGGAAGGCTCTCGAAGCCCCAGGTCCGGACGACGAAGAGCGCCAGCAGGGGGCCGATGGCGAATCCCAGGTTGCCCCCGACGGAAAAGATGGACATCCCGGTGACTTTCCTCTCGCCCGTGAAGAAGTGGGCCGTCCGGAAGCCTTCGGGATGGTACGAGGCGATCCCCAGGCCGCTCAGGACGACGAGCGGCAGCACGAGGGCGAAGCTCGACGGCAGCGCGAGCATCGATAACCCCGCCCCCGCGCAGAGACAGCCCAGCGGCAGCAGCAGGGGCTTTTCCTTGCGGTCCGAGAGGTAACCGAACAGGGGCTGGATGATCGAGGAGGTCAGCGTGCCCACCAGCAGGATCGTTCCCGTGGCCGTGTAGGAGAGCATGAGCTTGGCCTTGAGGAAGGGCAGGATGACGGGCAGCGCCCCCTGGTAGAGGTCCGTCACGAGGTGACCCGAGGAGAGCAGAAGCAGAACTTTGAGGTTGAACTTGTTCGACGACAAACGGCTGGATTCCTTTTATCCTTGTGCCCGATTTCCCTGGCCGGGATGCTCTCACACCGGCCGCCGCAAGTCAAGCCGCGGCAATCCCCGGCGTGGCATGGAATTTGCTCGAAATCAGTGCGGCCCGGTCCGTGCGTGCAGTCCCGGGACGGAACGAACGACAAAGCCTCGTGAGGAAGAGATGGACAGCAAAACCAGGCCCGGCGGCGACAAGACCCTGGGGCAGATATTGGTCGACAAGGGCATCATCGGCCGGGAGCAGCTGGATCGCGCCCTGCAGATCAAGGCCGAGCAGCCGGGGAAGTACCTGGGCGAGATCCTGTTCGAGATGGGGGTCTCGCAGGATAAGATCAACCGGGCCCTCTACTATTCCAACAAGCGCAAGACGATCGGCGAGATCCTCGTGGACCAGAAGCTGATCACCCCCGATCAGCTCGAGGAGGCCCTTTCGAAGCAGAAGAAGATCAAGGAGAAGTGGGGCCACACGAGGCCCCTGGGGCTGCTGCTCATCGAGCTGGGCTACATCAACAGCCGCGGGTATCTGACGGCCCTCTCGAAGCACTTCAACATGCCCATCCTGTCCATGAAGGACTACCAGCCCAATCCCCAGCTCCAGAAAGTCATCGGCGAGCGCTACGCCATGGAGCGCAAGATCATCGTGCTGGAGAACAGCGCGAAGACGATCAAGCTCGTCCTGGCCGACCCTTCGGCCCAGGTCATCGAGGAGCTCCAGAAGGCCGTCCCGCCGGGCAAGTCGATCGAGTTCTACCTCGCGAGCTACGGCGAGATCGATGAGAGCCTGCGCCGTGTGGCCGACCCCTTCAGCTTCACGCAGTACCGATAAAACAGGCATCAGGCATCAGGAAAAAAGAAAGGATCGGAGGGCGTCTTCCGATCCCATTTCTTTGTCCCCGTTTTTTCTCTTCCATGGGTCACCGGCCGCGAATCACCGGTCACTGCCTTCACGCTCCCGGCGTCGGCGGCCCGCCGTCGTATTTCGACGCCCGCTCCCTGATCTTCTCCAGCCATTTCTCGCGGTAGCGGTAGGCGACAAACAGGCAGCACCCCGTGACGGCGAGCAGGCCGGCCAGGGGCCAGAACTGGTTGTTGCGGGCGAAGCTCCCGAAGACGGAGAGCATCACGGTGCCGAAGAGCCGGCCCACGGTGGAGATGACCAGAAAGGTCGGGGCCCGCATGTGGGACAGGCCGAGGATGTAGCAGAGGTAGTCCTTTGGGAAGCCCGGGATCAGGAAGAGAAAAAAGGCGATGAAGACGCCCTTGTGCTCCAGGACGTAGTCGTACTTGCGCAGGGTCTCCGGCTTGACGACCCTTTCCACCAGGGGCAGGCCGAAGAGGTGGGCCAGAAGGAAGGCGACCCAGGAGCCGATCGTGAGCCCGATCGTCGAGTAGACGGTACCCAGGACGGGGCCGTACAGGTACCCCCCGATGAACCCGCTCACTTCGCCGGGGAACGGCGCGAAGACCACCTGCAGGATCTGCAGCACGATGAAGACGAACACGTCGTAGGGGTCGTATGACGTGATCAGGGCCACGGCGCGCTCGCGGTCGTAGAAAAACACGTGCAGGTCGTTGTGGATGAACAGGTACGCCCCGACGGAGAAAAAGGCGACGAGGGCCAGGGCGCTGAGAAGGTAGTGTCGTTTCATGGGTTCAGGGCATCGCGCGGACGGGGCCGCGAGCCGTCCCGCGAGCGATTCTTCTTACCAGAGAACGGCAATGAACTCAAACGGGAATCGCCGGTGAACCGCCCGTGCCGCAGGGGCGGGTGCCCTTTCGACGCAGGGAGTTGATGGAGGAAGGAAGGGATGGAGAGTGAGGCGGCCTCCGGGAAGGGGCACCGGTTCCGCAAACCCGCCTCATGCGCTTCAGGCCGACCCGACCGTGTCGGCGAGGCCCGTCGAGGACTTGAGCCGCTGCAGTTCGCCCCGGACCCTCGTGAGCTCGTCGCTCGTCTCCTTGAGGCGCCTGGCCAGGACTTCGGCCATGACCATGTAGTAGATCGCCGCGAAGGCCACCCGGTCCTCTTTCCGGAGGTTCTCCATGGCCGCCACGTCCGTGACGAGGCAGACCGTCTCGTCGACGGCCGCCACCGAAGAGCTCCGGCCCGAGACGGACAGGAGCCGCATCTCGCCGAAGACGTCGCCCGTCCGGGCGAGGACCTTGATCTCGACGCCGTGACGGCTGACCCGGACCTTTCCCGAGACGATGAAATAGATCCGCTGGTCCGGCGCCTCCTCCCGGGTGATCGTCTCGCCGGGGGCGTACTTCAGGATCTGGCTGCAGCCGAGAATCCTGCGGAGATCCTCCCCGTCGAAGGCCTGCAGCTTCGGGATCTTCCGGAGCGCCTGAATGATCTCGCCGTTTCCCTGGAGAACCTGCATGTCCTGCCTCGCCCTAGCCGGAACGACCCCACCCGCGGGCGGTCATTCCATGAGAGATTGGAGCCGGAAAATGTGAACCGGACTCCCTGAATCTATGAAAGATTCGTGCCAAGCCCCGCAACGTCCGTCTTTGCAAGAGGCCCGTTGCCCCGTTTGTCTCATTGACTTCCGCACGCGCTTCGTCTACTTTTGAAAAACATTCAGCAACCGTATAGTGCGAGCATCTGACCCCGTCCATTTCCCTCTCCCCGCTGCGAGACGGTGTCGCAATTCCGATGTTGTCATTCCGCACAAGCGCAGCGCGATGCGGAATCCGGTCTTTTCCATGAGTTCTGGATTCCCGCTTCCGCGGGAATGACATGATTTCGGCGTTTTTCAATATTGCGACACAGCCGCTATGGGAGAGGGCAGGGTGAGGGGGGGCCCCTCCCGTCGAGGGAGGGGGAACGGTAAAAAAGCCTCCCCGCCGAGGGAGGGAACACGTGAGGTCCCTTTTCCAGGAGCCTTGATGCGAGTGGGCGTCATCCACACGGCGTCATCCCCCTGCGGCTGCGCAGCGGCCATCTCCCGGGGACTGGCGTCCCTCGGCCACGATGAGCTCGTTGTCGACTCGGAGCAGATCGAGTTCCGCATCGCCGACCTGGCCGCGCACTGCAGTGTGGTCATCGATCACACGGACACCTACCGCGGGCGGGGCCGCCTGCGTTTGCTCGTGCGCTCCCTTCTCGAGTCCCGCGGGATCGTCCTCGCCGGCTCCGATGCGAGGGCCTGCGCGCTGGCCGACGACAAGGCCGCGGCGAAGGCCCGTCTCGGGGCGTCCGGCATCCCCGTTCCGCCGGGTGTGGTTTGCGCCTCGGCGGGCGACCCGATCCCGCCCTGGCTCCGCCCGCCCTACGTCCTCAAGCCCACCGCCGAGCACATGAGCCGCGGCCTCCTGGTCGCGCGCAGCGAGACGGAGGCCCGCGGCCGCCTGGGGGAGCTGCTGGCCCGCCACGGCCAACCCATCCTCGTGGAGATGTTCGTCCCGGGCCGGGAGCTGGCCGTCTGTGTCGTGGACGGGGAGGTGCTGCCCCCCCTGGAGTGGGTGACGGAAGGCGGGGAAACGGGCGTCCTGACGGAGGCCTTCAAGCTCCGGGACGTCCTGCCGGGCCGCCGGGATGCCGTGAGGGCCGATCTTCCGCCGGAGGAGCTTCGGGAGCTGGCGGATCTCTCCCTTGCCGCCTTCCGGGCGCTCGGGCTCAGGGACTACGGCCGCTTCGACGTGCGCCGCACGCCGGGGGGCGCGTTCTTCTTCATGGAAGCCAACGTCACGCCGAGCATGGAGCCCGAGGAGGCGCTGGCCCTCTCGGCCCGCTGGGCGGGCATGGATTTCCCGGCCCTGCTCGACCGGATCCTGGCCGCGGCCCTCAGGCGCAGGCCCTCGGCGGCGGAAACGGCGGAGACGACCTTCGGCCTGCCGGCCGGGCCGGTCAGGCTCCGGCTCCCGGCGGGCGTGCACGTGCCGCCGCCCTCGACGGTGGAGCTGGCCCGCCTGCTCGACATCCGTCCCGGGGAGAGGGTTCTCGACCTGGGGTGCGGCAGCGGGCTTCTGTCTCTCGCGGCGGCCAAACAGGGCGCAGGGCAGGTCGTGGCCGTCGACATCGATCCCCGGGCGCTCGATGCGACGGTCGAAAACGCCCGCCTCAACGGGTTTTCGGATCGCATCGAGACGCGCGCCGGCTCCTGGTACGAGGCCCTCGCGGAAGGCGGGCGATTCGACGCGATCATCGCCACACCCCCCCAGACCCCCGGCCGCAGGCCCTTCGGGCCCCGCTACGGGGGAGCCGACGGGACCCGGCACCTCTGTGCCGTCATCGACGGCGCCCCCGGCCGGCTCGACCCGGAACGCGGCCGGCTCTGGCTGGCGGTCATCTCGATCGCGAACGTCCCCGGGGTGACGGCGAGGCTCCGGGAGCGTTTCACGAGGGTCGAGATCGCCGGCGAGACGGAGCGGCCCTTCACGGCCCGCGAATACGACGCCATGGACGAGGGACTCTTCGAGTACCTCGAGTCCCTGCGCCGCCGCGGCGCCGCGCAGTTCCACGAGGTCTTCGGCGGGGAGTACGTCTTTCGCAACCTCTTCATCCGCGCCTCGGGGGTGAATGCCCCATGAGGCGGCTCATCATCAACGCAGACGACCTGGGCGCCGACGAGGCGCGCAACGAGGGGATCTTCGAGGCGATCGAGGCGGGGGTCGTGACGAGCGCGAGCCTTCTGCCCAACGGGCCGGCCCTGGGGCACGCCCTGGAGAGGATCCGGTCGGGCGGCTTCGAGCGGGTCTCCTTCGGGGTCCACCTGAATCTCACCGAGGGCCGTCCGCTGTCTGAGGGCCTGGAGCGCCTGTCGGGCCGCGACGGGAACTTCCTCGGCAAGGCCGCGGCGCAGCGCCTGCTGATGCGGACGGGGGATGAAGCCCTCGAAAAGGCCATCGGGGCGGAGACCGCCCGGCAGATCGCCCGGCTCCTCGACGCCGGGATCGCCGTCACCCACCTCGACGGCCACCAGCACGTCCATGTCTTCCCCGCGGCCCTGCGCGCCGTCGCGGCAGCCGCCGAACGCCGCGGGATCCGGAGGATGCGGATTCCCGAGGAGACCTTCCCGCCCGGGGACGACGTGCCGGCCGATCTGCTGGAAGAGGCCCGCCGGTTCTCCGCTTTGGGCCGCGAGGCCCGGACGTTCCTCCGGGGGGCGGGGATCGTGTCGAGCGACCATTTCCGGGGACTCGCGCTCAAGGGCCGGCTCGATCTCGGGAGGCTGATAGAGCTTGTCGGGGCCCTCCCCGGGGGCACGACGGAGCTGATGGTCCACCCGGGCCGCGTGCCGGATCGAGACCCGTTTTCGGCGTTCTCCTCGACGGACCGCGAGCGGGAACTGGAGGCCCTGCTGAACCCCCGGTTCCGGCTCGCCCTCGAAGAGCGCGGGGTGGTGCTGGTTTCCTACAGGGAGGTTGACCCGTGAACCCGTTCAGGCTCCTGATCCTCACGCCGACGGCCCTGCCCGCCGTCACGGGCAACGCCATGACGGCCGAACGGTGGCGGCGCTCGCTCGTCGGCATGGGGCTCGACATCCGGGTCTGCGCGACCGAGGGCTGCGGGCCCGCGGAGCTGCGGCATACCATCGGGCGGTCCCGGCCCGCCGTCCTCCACGTCCACAACGCCTACCGTGCAGGGGGCCTCCTTCTGGACCCCGCCCTGGCCCCATGCTGGGACCGCCTCCCCCTGGTCGTTTCCCCCTCGGGCACGGACATGAACATCGAAGCGCGCCTGGAGGAACGAGGGGCGGTCGTCGGCCGGGTCCTGCACAGGGCGGACGCCATCGTCGTGCAGAGCGAGGAGGGCCGGGAGAGGCTCAGGGAGGTCGCCCCGGACCGGATGGACCGGGTCTGTTACGTCCCCAAGTCTTTCGTCTGGCTGGGCGAGGAGCGATCGGACCTGAGGTCCCGCTGCGGGCTGAGAGACGACGATCTCGTTTTTTTCATGCCCGCGGGGATCCGGCCGGTGAAGGGGAACCTGGAATGCCTGCTCGCGCTCGAGAGGGTCCACGGACTGCGGCCGCAGGTACGCGCCGTCTTCGCCGGGCCCCCGCTCGACGGGGCCTACGCGGAGCGCTTCCGCAGGGAAGCGGAGCGCCTGCGCGCCTTTGCCCGCTGGGTCCCGGCCATCGAGCCGGCGGCCATGCGGTCGGCCTACGAATCGGCGGACGTGGTCCTCAACGGCTCGCTCTCGGAGGGCCTCTCCAACGTGCTGATCGAGGGCAAGGCGGCCGGCAGGCCCCTGCTCGCCTCGGACATCCCCGGCAACCGCTGGCCCGTCCTGGGCGATGCGGGCGGGCCCCCCATGGGGCTGCTGTTCGACCCGTCGGACCCTGCGGATTTCGTCGACAAGGCGCTCCGCCTCGTCGACGACGCCGCGCTGAGGAGAAGGCTCGGCGAGGCCGGCGCCGCCTATGCCCGGCTCATGCCGGGGCCCTGCGACGAGGCCCGGGCGCTCGTGGCCGTCTACGAGCGGGCGATGGGGTTCAGCGCAGAGAAAGGGGTATCGGGTTTCGGGTGAAAAGAAAACCCCCTTCATCCCCCTGATAAAGGGGGAGCGAGGGGGATTTGTGTTCTTGAAGCCTTCCGCCTGCGGTGACGCCGACTACTTCGCCGGCGGCTCGTACCACTTTTCCTTCGGCACCCAGACCTTCTCCGGCGGGTCCGCTTCGTAGTGGGGCGACATGATCTGGACGCCGTACTCGTTGAAGACGTCCTGGATGTTCCGGTGCAGGGCATCGAGCACGGCCATCCGCTTGTGCGGCTCCTCGATCCGGGCGCCGAGCATGTACTCGACGTAAAAGTCCGAGAGAGACCGCTGACGAACGAAGGGCGCAGGTTCTTGGAGCAGGCCTGGCGTGCGGCCCGCGGCCTCGATGAGCATGGCGTGCACCTGCCGCCAGGGTGCGTTGTAGCCGATCGTGACCGTCGTGGTCAGGATGACGCCGCCGGTCTCCTCCTCGCGCGAGTAGTTCTTTGTCGTCGTCCCGACGATGACGGCATTGGGGAGGCTCACGATTTCGCCTCTCGGGGTCCGGATCCGCGTGGAGAACATCCCCAGCGTGACGACAGTACCTTCCGTCTCGCCGATCTGGACGTAGTCCCCCACCCGCAGGGCCCGCGAGTACATGAGCATGAGCCCGCTGACGGCCTGGTTCACGGTGCCGGCCGAGCCGATGGAGAGCAGTAGGCCCACGAAGACGCTCACCCCCTTGAAGGCGTCGCTGTTGCTTCCCGGCAGGTAGGGGTACATCATGACGAGGGCGAAGAGCCACAGGATCACCGTGACGATCCGGCGTGTGGGCTGGGCCGTCTCGGCATAGAGGCCGGGGACGCTCACTCTGCCGCTCTCGACGGCATCGAAGAAGAGCCGTCCGATGCGGGCGAGAAAGCGCGTGACGAAGAAGATGGCGGCCACGATGACGAGGCCCGGGATGAATGACGCGATCGCCAGCAGGAAGTTCTGGACCCCGGACAGCAGATAGCTGTTGAGCTGTTCCCCCCAGGGCCGGGTGTAGGGAAACTGGATGAAGGAGAATTCCAGCCACAGGTACAAGGAGAAGAGGGCCAGGGCGAGTGCCGTAAACCCGACGAGGGCCCGAAGGAAAAGAATGATTCCCTCGATGTGCTGGGTGAACCCCCCGATGGCGAGCGTCTTGAGCCTGGGCCCCAGCACCTCGACGAGCCGGCGGTAGAGCCAGAGGCGGGCCCTCCGGATCCCGGCCAGGACGAAAAGCAGGGCGACCGTCGCCGCAACCGCGTAACCCATGCCCCGGATGAAGGTTTCGGCCCTGCGGGACTCCTCGATCTCCCCGAGTGCCGTCGTGAGGTTTCGGACGGCCCCGGCCGTCACCTCCTCGATCGTTTCGCCGGCAAGGGTGTTGAGGTCGCCGGGGGCGATGACGAACATCCCCCGGTCGCCGACCAGGACCAGGATCCCCTCGGAGATCGGCTTCGTCGATACGGCCCCCCATGTCCCCCTTTCGAGGAGCTTACCGATCCTCTTTTCGATCGCCTCGACCCGCTGCTTCGGCGTGTAGCCGGCGACGGATCCCCGCAGGGTGACGATCGGTCGGTTGTGGATCTTGAGGGTCGCCGGTTCGACCGCGGGCTCCGCCGCCTTTGACGCGGCGGTGCCCTGGGCGGCCTGATCCGCGGTGACGGCGGCGGCCGGCCACAGCCATGCGGCAAGAAGGGTCAACAGGAGCAGCCGTTTCATCGAGGACCTCGTGCTCTTGCCCGATACCCGGCCTTCAGCCCTTCTTGAGCTGGTCGGCCACGGCCTGGGTGGCCCTGGCGACGGCCTCGGGGTCTCCAAGGTAATAGCTGCGGACGGGGGTCAGGTCGTCGTTCAGCTCGTAGACGAGGGGGATGCCCGTGGGGATGTTCAGCCCGACGATCTCGTCGTCCGGGACGCGGTCGAGGTACTTCACCAGGGCCCTGAGGCTGTTGCCGTGGGCGGCGATGACGACGCGCCGGCCCGAGCGGACCGCGGGGGCGATCGTCTCGTGCCAGTACGGCAGGAACCGCTCCACCGTGTCCTTGAGGCACTCCGTGAGGGGGATCTCCTCTGGCCGCAGGCCCGCGTAGCGGGGGTCACGGCCGTTCCAGCGGGGATCGTCCGGGGTGAGGGCGGGCGGCCGGATGTCGTAGCTGCGGCGCCAGATCTGGACCTGCTTCTCGCCGTGCCGATCGGCCGTCTCCTTCTTGTTGAGCCCCTGCAGCGCCCCGTAGTGTCGCTCGTTGAGCCGCCAGCTGTTGTGGACGGGGATCCACATGAGGTCCATCTCCTCGAGGACGATCCACAGGGTCTTGATGGCGCGCTTGAGCACGGACGTGAAGGCGATGTCGAAGAGGTATCCTTCCTTCGCGAGGATCCGGCCCCCCTGGCGGGCCTCCTCGATACCCTTCTCGGAGAGCCCCACGTCGGTCCATCCCGTGAAGCGGTTCTCCCGGTTCCAGGTGCTCTCGCCGTGGCGGATCAGCACGAGCTTTTTCATGGCGCGGTCCTTTCGAGCGGGAAGTGAGAACGTCGGCGTATTCGATGGAAAACCCGCCGCCGGCGGTTCTTTGAACAGGATCTATACCCCTTTTGCGTTTCGCAGGTCAACGATTTCCATCCGGTGATTCGCCTCGGGGTGCTTCGCGGAGGGGCCTTCCGTGAGCACCGCCAGCTCGCCGGCGACCCCGTTGTCGGAAAGCCAGCGGCCGATGTAGCCCTTCCAGTCCTCGGGGTGTTCCGGCTCGAAGACGGCGTGAACGCCCCAGGTGAACTGCAGGCGCTGGCACGTGGCCTCTACGGCGCTCACGGCGACGATCCACACGGGCAGGCGGAAGCGTGCGATCATCCGGGCCGTGGCGCCGCTGCGTGTCGGGACGAAAACGGCGGCCGGCGTCACGCGGTCCACCGTGGTCCGGACGCTCGTCGAGATGAGGTCGGTGAGCCGCACCCGGTCCTCGCGCCGCTGGGTGCGGAGCAGGTCGGAAG
>Ga0208940_1004486_pt1 | contig 10983 bp, 10 predicted proteins | sample AD_JPNNA6_MetaG_FD_184445 | JGI IMG/M metagenome (GOLD analysis project Ga0208940, IMG submission 184445) | Active sludge microbial communities of municipal wastewater-treating anaerobic digesters from Japan - AD_JPNNA6_MetaG (SPAdes) (version 2) | ecosystem: Engineered > Bioreactor > Anaerobic... | reverse complement strand
ATATTGCAGCAAGATCATAAAATAGATTCCAAGAGAAAGGAACATCACCACGCCAAAGACGTACGCAATGGCGTTATGGAATATGGACTTAAACTCTTTTTCAGCAATGGTCCAAATGTTACGCATGATTTTCTCCTCCTTGCTCTGATTTCCCTTGGCTGCTTTGAGATTCAGCTTCTAAGGCTCCCTCCAGCTCTGGCTGAGCTTGCCTTTCAGTTTCTTCTTCCTGCACTAATTGCAAGAAGATATCCTCCAAGCTCGCTGTTTCAGAATAGACTTCCAGAATTTCCAGATTGGCTGCCGTCAGCGTAGCAATCACCTTTGGGCGGATATCCGTCTCGCCCGAGGTTTCCAGGATGATATAATTTTGGGCGTTAATTTCCACACGCAAGACGTCTTCAATCCCTTGGAGAATTTCTATGGCTGGAGTTGGGTCACTTGCCAAGTGAACAGTCACTTTTTGCGTTCCGGTCAAGCGTTTCTGCAGAGCTTCCGGCGTATCTTCGGCGACTAACTGACCGCGGTTGATGATTAGCACACGATCGCAAATTTGTTGTGCCTCCGAAAGGATGTGCGTCGAAAGTAGCACGGTTTTTTCCTTTCCGATTTCCCCGATGAGCTTGCGCACCTCAATGATTTGAGCTGGGTCTAAACCGATGGTGGGCTCGTCTAAGATAAGCACCTCAGGGTCATGAATGAGTGCCTGAGCCAGACCCACGCGCTGGCGCATCCCTTTGGAGAGCTTGGAAATAAAACTGTGCGCTCGGTCGGCGATGTTTACTTTTTCGATTACCTCGGCAACGCGCTCCTCTACGCGGTCAACTTGATGCAATTTTCCCATGTAGCGCAGGTATTCGTTGACGCGCATATTTGGGTAAAGTGGTACTGACTCAGGCAGGTATCCGACGATGCGGCGTACTTCCAAAGATTGGTCGATGACGTCATACCCACCAATGGTTACCCTACCAGAAGTTGGGGGCATGTAACCGGTCAAGATACGCATGGTGGTTGTCTTGCCGGCGCCATTCGGACCTAAGAAACCAAGAACTTCACCTTTCTCAGCGTGGAAAGTGAGGTCTTTTACTGCACAGTTTTTACCATAATACTTCGTTAAGTTTTCAACTTTGATCATAACGGACTCCTCTAAAAGCATTCCTCCTTGAACTGATCTTGTGTTTATCTCATTTGAATGATTATCAAGCAAATTTGATTAAGCATAACAGTTCTAAGGAAATTCTCATCTTTTTTCAGCTCAAAATTCTACTACGGCTCTATCCATTTATTGGTTTAAAGCGCGTATACAAAGCCTGCGGTTTGTGCGGGAAATCTATCCATACAATAAATATAAGGGTAAAGAATACCTAGTTCAATAATAATTGAACGCCTACTTTTCCAACAAGGTCGCGATCTGTTAATAACCCCCACCCCTTTGATTCCCCTCCCCAGCGACTGGTTTAAGAATAAACCTGTCCGCTCGATGCTGATGAGGGGAAAAATGGTTGAAGGCTGGGGGCGGCTTGCCGCCCCCGCCTTCAAAAGAACCACCCTCTCCCAGCAGTTTGATTTCAACACGAATGTGCCTCGGAGCTGGGAGAGGGCAGGGTGAGGGAAAAATATTATTAATTATTATAAAGAATTTGGGTGTGATCAATCAATGGTTGTTTTATTCACTCTTCTAGATTGTCGCTGGAGCACCGTCTTTACGAGTGATGTGCAGCACGGCGATCTTCGTGGGGTGGTTGAAAGGGCTGGGGTCTACAGGCGGATGGTCGTGAACCGTCTGTGGGAATCCGGTGATATCTTCTGGTACTGGGATGAGGCGCTCGCGCTGCACGAATCCAGTGGATTCCAACGCCTCCAAGGTTTGCATCACCGCGCTGCCGGGGAGGTAGAGTGCATTATTGATCACAATTAGCTTACCTTCGTGGGCAACCAGCGGGCGCACTTTATTGATCAGCCTTAGCCAGTTGTGCAGCAGGTCAACTGTTCCCTGAGGTGTGTTGGAATAGAGCGGTGGGTCCAGGATAACGCAATCAAACAGCACTTTGTGCTGCTTAAAATAACCCACCGCCTTGAAGAAATCCATTGGGAGCGTTTCCATGCGGCTGGGGAAGGAGTTAAGCTGGCTTGATCGCTGTGCTAACGCTAGCGCTGCCTTATTTAGGTCAGTCTGGACTACCTTGCGGGCTCCACCTGCCAATGCCGCGATGCCTAAGGCGCCTGTGTAGGCAAAGCAGTTGAGCACGCTTTTTCCTGCCATTTTTTGAATCAAGTATTTTCGGAGGTTGCGCGTGTCTAAATAAAAACTGCTATCCTGATTGAGCGTGAGATCGAGGGCATAGCGCACCCCATATTCCGTGATGACGCTTGAGAGCGAATCACCAAAAGCGATGACGCCCCTTCGCAGTGCGGGATCTGTGGCATGCCGGCGTTTGAGCAATCCACTCGTGAGCCAAGGGAGAGCTTCGCGGTAGAAAGCAAGAACATCTGACACAGAATCCTCTAGAAGTTCTGGCGGTCGAGCATGGTTGGCTACAACTAAGGTACTGGCAAATAAATCGACCACCAAACCCGGGCAGCCTTCGTAAAATCCATTGAACAAGCGCAATGCTTGTGTATGTTCTGGGGCGAGCATGGCTTGCCGCGTGGAGAGCGCAGTAGAAATGCGCTGTAAAAGGTCTCCCCTGGAATTTATGGTCGAATTGGCAGTCTCGTTTTTAGGGTTCATTTGGTAGAATTATCCGAGTAATTATCATAACATTCAACGGGTGAAATTATGGTGAGTTTTCTTGAGAATTTTCCTCCGATTATACAAGCACTCTGGGGGACGGGGTTTACATATTTGATGACTGCGTTAGGCGCCTTAGGCGTTTTCCTAGGCAGAGAGTTAGACAAACGCCTGCTTAATGGCATGATGGGCTTTGCAGCTGGGGTCATGATCGCTGCAAGTTATTTCTCGCTCTTAGCACCCTCGATTGAACTTTCTGCTGACCTCCCTGGACCAATATGGCTGCCGGCGGTAGGTGGATTTTTGTTGGGGGGTGGTTTTCTGTGGGGAGTAGATAAGCTTCTACCACACTTGCACGTAGGCGATGATCAACCCGAAGGCTTGCGAACAACCTGGCAGCGCAATATTTTGCTCGTTTTTGCGATTACACTGCACAACATTCCCGAAGGTCTAGCTGTTGGTGTGGCATTTGGGGCAGCCAACGCCGGCTTGAGCGGTGCCTCGCTAACCTCTGCGATTGCGCTCGCTTTGGGTATCGGCATTCAAAACTTCCCTGAAGGTATGGCGGTTTCTATGCCCTTACGCGGCGAGGGTATTTCAAAAGGGCGAGCTTTTTTCTGGGGTCAGCTCTCAGGCTTAGTGGAACCTATTGCTGCAGTAATCGGCGCTGCAGCTACACTTTCGATGCAAAACCTGCTGCCCTATGCTTTAGCATTTGCCGCCGGTGCGATGATTTACGTCGTGGCTGAAGAGCTTATCCCGGAGGCAAAGATGAGTTCCAGCGACCATTCTGATATCCCCACCATTGGAGTTTTGGTTGGCTTTGCGATTATGATGCTGCTGGATGTGGCTTTAGGCTAAGGGGGCTTAGGACTTTTCCCATACCTGGTAAAGTGCTAGGCGTTGATTCTTGCCATCTGAGTAGAATTCGGAACTTAGGCTTAGACCAGCGGCGTCGCCAAGTGCGATTAATTCCTCTGAAGTAAAGACATGGACGTAGCGACATGCAGGCTGCTCGCCAGCCGGTCCGGCGCGCCAATCGAGCAGGATATCCCCCGGCTCTAACTGCTCTGAGTTGATTCCCACCGATTCCCAGGGCAGGATGCGCGCTGTGAGCGTTGGGCTTTGGAACACTTGCCAAGCTGAGAGCATCAACTGACCTCCAGAGCGCAGAAGAAGAGCAGTTTGTTTAAAAATAGCTTGCTGGAGTGCCTTGCCAGGCAGATGGTGTAAAACAGCAAAGCATGTCACGAGATCAAATGAACCGGGCTGAAACGCTTCTACCCAATGCGGTGAGGCTAAATCGGCTGCCTGAAAGCGAAACTCGGCTGCGGTTTTCAGGGGAGCAACAGCTTGCTGCGCCTCTTGAATAAATGCAGTGGATTCATCAATGCCTAAATAGGCGCCCTGAAAGCCGGCATGAGCCAAAGCTAAAGCAAAATTGCCATTCCCGCAGCCTATATCTAGCAGCTTCGCATTATGAAGGATGGACGGGATTAATTGGCGCACGCCTGGTTGAACATTACGCCGAGTTTTAGAAAACGAGCTGGCGTTTTGTGCGTAGAATTCGCGATTGATTTCCAAGAGCCTTTCTTGTGTTTGCCTATCCATAAACTGAGTATATCAGCTTCGGCAAGCAAGTGTTCGCCTCAGAGAAGCAGGTAAAATACTTTTATGGTTAATGCGAAAGCATGGAAAGAAAAACGTATGAATAGCCCAGAGGAGCTTTCCCTGGCAAAAGCAGCGCTTGAAGACCTGAGGCTTGGCATGGAGCTGCGCAAAGCCTTACGGAAGCACCCGCTGCCGAATGGTGCTGGCTTTTTAGCCAAGCACACCTTAGTGGCGGCTTATCGGGAGCTGGTCGAGAGCGGTGAGTGGGAGGAGGATCCGCAGATCTTAGCCGCTATTCGCATGAAACCCATCCGCACGCTTTCGGGCGTCACCACAATTACTGTCCTGACCAAGCCGAACCCTTGCCCAGGAGAGTGCATCTTTTGCCCCACCGAGAGCAATATGCCGCAGTCTTATCTTTCAGATGAACCTGGAGCGCGGCGTGGAGTGGAAAATGAATTTGACCCTTACCGCCAGGTAGCTTCGCGCCTGAAGGCGCTGCATGAGGTTGGGCACCCCACCGATAAGGTCGAGCTGCTTATCCTCGGTGGCAGTTGGACCGCCTATCCCCGCAGCTACCGCGAATGGTTTATCCGCCGCTGTTTCGAAGCTCTCAATGCGGAAAATCCATTAGATGACCAAGGTGAGATCCGCTTGGAAGATGTACAAAAACGCAATGAAATCGGTCCACACCGTAATGTGGGCTTGGTGGTGGAGACGCGGCCGGACTTGATCAGCCAGCAAGAGCTGATTTTCAACCGCAAATTAGGCGTAACCAAATTCCAAATCGGGATCCAAAGCCTGGATGATGAGATCTTAAAACGAAACAAACGCGGTCACACAAGCGAGCAAGCTCGGCAGGCGGTCGATCTATTGCGTGCTGCGGGTTTTAAAGTGGTTGCACACTGGATGCCCAATCTGCTTGGCGCAACTCTCGAGAGCGACCGCGCTGATTTTACTAAACTATGGATCGAAGGCAGCATCCAACCGGATGAACTCAAGATTTACCCTTGCCAGCTCTTGCAAAACACCGAGCTCTATCATTATTGGCAGAGGGGAGAATTTCAACCCTATAGCGAAGAGCAGCTGATTGATTTATTGGCAGATATTAAGCCAACTGTGCCGCGCTATTGCCGTATCAACCGAGTTATCCGTGACATCCCCTCGACCAATGTGGTGGCAGGTAACCGCAACACCAGCCTGCGACAAGACGTGGCAAGGGAGCTCAAACGGCGGGGCGAACGCTGTAACTGCATTCGTTGCAGGGAAATCCGCAGCGATCGTTTGCAAAAAACAGACTTAGAGCTTCAGGACTTAGCTTATCAAACTGGTGTTAGCGAGGAGCATTTTCTTTCTTACGATACTGAAGATGATCGCTTAGCAGGCTTCCTTCGGCTTTCTCTACCCCACGAGAATAACTTGCTTGAATTACAAGATTTGGAGGGCGCTGCGATAATCCGCGAGGTACACGTTTACGGTCAATCGTTAGAAGTTGGCACCGAGCAAGCTGGAGCGGCACAGCATGCCGGCTTAGGGAAGAATCTAATCCAGAAAGCAGAAGAAGTCGCCAGAGGGCAGGGTTACAAGCGCTTGGCAGTAATTGCTGCGGTTGGGACGCGGCAGTACTATACCATGCGCGGTTTTGAGATGGGGGAACTTTATATGGTCAAGCCGCTTTTGCAATCTATGCCCAATTAATCTAGTAAAGTAACTCAGGCAATTATAAAAAAGGGCTGTTTTTTGTAAAACAGCCCTCTTTGTGTAATAATCTGGATTAGTCTCTATGAGGAAGATAAGGGATTAAGCGTGCGGCGAAACCGGAAACATTTATCGATTGCAAGTAAACTTTCCCAGGACCTTCCAAAATGCTCAAGAAAAGCCCTTCTCCTCCGAAAAGCACATTGGCAAACCCCTTTACTGTTTCGACGTCATATTTCACGCTGCTTTCAAAAGCAGCTACGTTGCCCGTATCGACTTTGAGGCGTTCGCCTGGGCGTAAGTTCTTCTCGACCGCCGTTCCATCAATCTCCAGGAACACTACCCCTCTTCCGCTTAATTTCTGCAAGATAAAGCCTTCGCCGCCAAAAATACCTGCTCTGGCTTTTGTTACAAAGGTGGAGAGGGTTACATTCGGTGTGGCGCATAAGAAAGCTGATTTTTGGGCAATCCACTGCCGGGTGCCGTCAAGCTCAAAAGGTATAATTTCGCCAGGAAAAGATGAAGCAATGGTTAGTTCTGCGCCAGAAGCTTTTGCCGTATACGTTGCCATGAAGAGGGATTCTCCGCTGAGCATACGGCCTAGACCTTTCATCAAGCCGCCTTTCATGTTGGTCTCCATGGTAAAGTTATCGGTCATCCAGGTCATACCACCGGCTTGGGTATAGATACTCTCACCGGCTTCAAACTGCAAGGTAACAATGGGGAGTTTTTCTCCGAAAATTTGGTATTTCATTGTGCCTCCTTGGGCGTTAAATAAGGTTTTAAGCGTGCGGGACGGTGATATTATACACCCGAAGCAGGAGAAAGTGGCTGTGTATCCTGATTAGGTTTCGGCTCATCGGTAAGTTTTGAGGCGTTCTGAGGTTCCTCTTTTGCAGCGGGTTCATCCAGCTGTGAAATCCCCGGAAGACTATTGCGCTGTTCGATGCGCGTGATAATGTCTAAACGGCGCTGGTGCCGGTCGCCTTCAAAGGCGGCATTCAACCAGCCCTCACAGATGAGGGTAGCTAAGCCCCCAGCGACAACGCGCGCGCCCATGCACAAGACATTGGCATTATTATGCCGGCGTGCCATGATAGCGGAGTAAGGCTCGCTGCATACCACAGCACGAATACCGTTGAATTTGTTGGCAGTAATGGACATGCCCACGCCAGTCCCACAAATAAGGATCCCACGGTCAAAGCCCCCGGAAAGGATCGCTTTACATACTTTCTCTGCGATGCGCGGGTAGTCGGTGCTTTCTTCGGTGAAGGTGCCAAAGTCTTCGTATGGAATCATGCGGCTATCCAGATAAGTTTTCAGTGCTTCTTTGAGCGCGATTCCAGTATGGTCACAGCCAATAGCAATTTTCATAGATTACCTCTCTTCGTAATGATAAAGTACTGCCTATGCTTTTTTATTGATTATACCTACTTCAGCCAATTTGATCCCGGAGGGCTTTGAGAATGCGTAGTTAATATCTCATTTCCCTTATTATTTTTTAGAATTACTAATTAGGGTAAACTTATTAAGTTTGAAAGAAAATTAACCCGAAGATATTTCTATCGCAAGAGTTAATTTCTTTCTAACGCGCAACAATAATTGTTAGCATGATCGCGACTGGAAGGTACTATAAAAATGATTTTAGTAACAGGAGCTGCTGGGCATCTTGGTAATGTCTTGGTACGAGAATTACTGGCTCAAGGTGAGCAAGTGCGGGGGTTAGTCCTTCCGGGTGAAGATCTGACGCCCTTGGAAGGGCTGGATGTTGAAATATTTCCGGGCAATATCCTGGATTTGGAGCGCATGATCGAAGCTTGCCGAGGGGTTGATGTGGTTTTCCATTTAGCCTCCTTAGTGGCAATCACTCCAGACATGCTTGATCTGATGCGGCGCGTCAATGTGGAGGGTACACGTAATGTGTTAGAAGCCGTTCGAAGGACTGGTGTGCGCCGCCTGGTGTATACCAGCTCTATTCATGCTTTACAGCGCCCGCCTGAAGGCGTAATGATTGATGAGCGCTTAGCTTTTGACCCTGAAAACCCAGCGGGACCGTACGACCAAACGAAAGCAGAAGCCAGCCTTTTAGTCTTAGACGCCGTTCGACAAGGGCTGGATGCCGTCATAGTCTGCCCGACAGGTGTGATTGGACCTTATGATTTCAAACGCTCGGAATTAGGTGAGATGATCTTGGCTTGGATGAAAAAAGCGCCTTCGTTTACGGTTGAGGGCAAATTTGATTTTGTGGACGTGCGCGATATCGCCAAAGGGCATATCTTAGCTGCTGAACGCGGCAGATGCGGTGAAGTTTATTTGCTCTCAGGTGAGCAAATTGAGGTCAGCCAAATGCGCAATCTGGTGCAAAAAGCAGCAGGCGTAAAAACTGTGGAGTTCAAGCTCCCGGCGGCGATTGCAGCGTTGCTTGCGCCGTTAGCTGAGGTCTATTACCGCCTGAGCCATCAAAAACCTATTTTCACGCGCTATTCGGTAGAGACTTTACGCAGCAATTCGCTCATTTCCTCTCGTAAAGCGACTGAAGAGCTAGGCTACCAATCCCGGCCGGTTGCTGCGACCATTGAGGATACGGTGGCTTGGTGGAAACAAAACCGCGAACGGACTAGCTCTGTTCTCCGTGGTAAAGCGTAACTGTTTGTAAATTAAATGCGTTTGGCTAATACGATTAAATCCGCGCTTGTGAGAGGATCGAACGCATCGCCTTTAAGATTTCCGAAGCACTGAATATCCCCAAAATCGGCATGATTAAGAGCCTTCATAAGATCCTCAGAGAGGATGGGCATGAGGGTAGTGGAATTTAATTCTACCTGCCAGTTTTGATCTTTTTTTCGGTGAAGCGTGAGGATGTTGAACTGAATCGAGCCGCTCGGCTCGAAATCGTAGAAGCGGAAGAAGAGCCACTCCTCGTCGCCTTTCTGGTGGGATTGTGGCGGCATATGCCGTTCTTTGGCGCGCATAATATGATCAAAATTGCGCTGCTGGATGAGGAGCAGTCCGCCAGGCGCAAGCAGTTTGGCAAAATCAACCAGAGCAGCTTGCAATTCATTGGAGGACTTGACATGCGGAAGGGAATTGCCTAAGCATAATACTTCCTGAAACTGCTCGTCTGGGAATGCAGCAGCAATGCTGCCAAAGCCGGCAACTTTGAAGCGTATCTTCTGATCCGCTGCGCTGGCATTAAGATCCGCCAATTGGACCATCTGGGGGAATAAATCTGCCCCAGCAACCTGATAACCGGCTTGGGCTAAGGCAATCGCATGTTGGCCAGTTCCACAAGCTGCATCTAGCACTTTGATTTGGTAAGGATCTTTGCCCAGCTGGCTAAGCTGCTCGAGGATGAAAGGAATTTCGTAGCTCAAGCGCTCGCTCCAGTTGACAAAATAGTCATAGACCGAGGCAAATTTTTCATACATGGGAGCCTCCTTGAGATTGGCAAACAGGGCAGAAGTGCGTGCTGCGTTGCCCGACCATGATGCGTTGAATGGGTGTTCCGCAGCGCGGGCAAGGGCTGCCGGTGCGTTTATACACCTGGAAATGATTCTGAAAATCCCCGCCACGGTAAACCCAATCGATGCTGGCACCCTTTGCAAGGATGCCTTTTTGGAGCACTTCACGAATGGCTGCTAATAACCGCTCAGCTTCGGGTTGGGTGAGAGTATCACTGTGCCGCAAGGGGTGAATACCGGCAGAAAAGAGAGCTTCATCGGTGTAAATATTGCCTAATCCGGCAAGAAAGCGTTGATCCATCAGCAGCGGTTTGATCTGGCGAGAGCGGACTTGAAGCATAGCATAGAACTTATCCGGGGTAAGATCTGAGTCGAGTGGCTCGGGTCCGATACCGGAAAGCACCTTTTGGAGGTCTTCAGTCAGCCAGGCGCGCCCAAATTTGCGTGTGTCGTTGAAGACCAACTTCCAGCCTGAATTAAAATTGAGCTGGAGCCGATCATGCTTTTGGGTAGGTTCGCCGGCTGGCTGCATGCTCAGGTCTCCGCTCATGCGCAAATGAAAAATTAGTGTCCTACGGTCGAGGTTGATGAGCAAGAATTTTCCCCGCCGGCTTAGTTCGATAATTTCGCACCCCTTAAGCTCTTGAATAAACTGTAGTGGGTCAGGGCTGGCAACCGTTTTTCGCCAAAACAAATCTACTGAGGTGATGCGCTGATGCAATAACGAGGGAATTTCACCGTTCCCTGAAATTAACCCTCGGCGGATGGTTTCCACTTCGGGAAGTTCAGGCATTTCTGTTTCCTTTTAGCTTCACTCATTAAACATTGCCCCCACGCTTCTGCCCTCGTTAGCGCGGCGGATCACTTCACCAATCAAAGGTCCAATGGTCAAGATAGTAAGCCTGCCGCCAAAGAGCGCTTGTTTTTCTGGCGGGATGGGGATGGTGTTCGTAGTGATAAATTGTCTTACGGGCAGAGCAGCTAAACGTTCTACGGCATTGGTAGAAAGGATTGGATGCACGAAAACCATGTAGATATTTTCTGCACCATTATCTTTGGCGAGCATGGCTGCTTCAGCCATCGAGCCACCTGTGTCGACCTCGTCATCTATCAAAATAACATCGTGATGGGAGATATCACCGATAATCGTTAAGGCTTCGGACTTATCGCGGTTGCCATGGCGCCGCTTTTCAATGAATGCTAAAGGAATATTGAGTGCCTCGGCATAACGGCGCCCACGCTTGGCAAATCCTAAGTCTGCCGTGACCATCACAGGATTGTTCATTGAGGGCAGCATATCCAACAGGTATGGCTTGATAATGTGATAACCAGAAAGCACATCTCCGGGGATGGAGAAGAAGCCTTGGATCTGACCGGCGTGTAGGTCCATCGTAATGTAGCGGTCAGCACCCGCTATTTGGATCATATCGGCGACAAGGCGGGCGGTGATGGGTACACGTGGCTGGTCTTTGCGATCGGAGCGCC
>Ga0208940_1004485_pt1 | contig 10985 bp, 10 predicted proteins | sample AD_JPNNA6_MetaG_FD_184445 | JGI IMG/M metagenome (GOLD analysis project Ga0208940, IMG submission 184445) | Active sludge microbial communities of municipal wastewater-treating anaerobic digesters from Japan - AD_JPNNA6_MetaG (SPAdes) (version 2) | ecosystem: Engineered > Bioreactor > Anaerobic... | reverse complement strand
ATTTAGTATAGCCCAAAATCATTCCGGTAGAAAATAAAGTGTAGTTATTTCTATTATGCATTGCAGGATTTGCATAACCGGTATTGAGACGAAAAACATCACTGGCACCGGTATCACCCATACCAAAGCTGTAAATATCTCTGCCATAATTACGAACAGGAAAACCATAAAAGGAGAAGATGGAATTTCCTGCCCAAAGTGATATACCTAATACTATGCCACAGATAACGATAACTATTTTTTTCATTATATATCCTTTCACTTTAAAGTCATAATATCTTGCCGCCTAATTAGTTAACCTATATATAACATTAAGCTTTTTTATGTCCGGCTTTTTTATGTGATGCTTTTACAGGGTCGGGAGGAACACGGAAAAAACGATAAGCATTCGCAAAAGAGAGTTCTGCTACTTCATTGGGACTGATTTCTTTAACTTCTGCTATCTTTTCTACAACTAAAGGCAGGAAAAGAGGAGAATTTCTTTTTCCGCGGTGTAAGTAGGGAGGCAAATAGGGACAATCCGTTTCCACCATAAATCTATCCAAGGGCACTAAACGAATAACATCATCCAATTTGGAATTAACATAAGTGATATTAGCCGTAAAAGAAATCATCCAACCCTCATCCAAAACCTGTTGTGCAAAAATAATATCACCCGTAAAACAATGAAAGACAGCTTCTTTAACTCCATTTTTTTTCAGAATGTTATAACATTCCTGATGAGCATCTCTGTCGTGAACAATTATCGGCAAATCATATTCTACAGCCAAATGTGCTTGATTATTAAAAACCTCTCTTTGAACCGTAAAAGGAGATAAATTCCGAAAAAAGTCCAGTCCGATTTCCCCGATAGCCAAGACCTTTTTTTCTCTTGCCAGTTTTTTTACCACCTCGGCATCAAAATCCACTGCATCATGAGGATGAAAGCCAACAGTAGAAAAGATGTGCAAATGCTTTTTAGCCAGCTCCAAAGAACTATATGCCGTTTCTTTATTGAAAGCAACATTGATGATATATTCAATGCCACTGCTAAAGCATTTGTTAATTATGGTTTCTCTGTCGGCATCAAAATCGGGATGATCCAGATGGGCATGTGTTTCAAATAATTTCATTTTTCAATTATTAAACCTTATTTATAAGATAAATTCAATTCAAAATAAAGAGCGTATTTTTGTCAAGCACAATCAACAGCACCGATTTTTTTTACACCGAGGACACTGAAATCATAGAGAGCACCGAAAGAATGAAGAAGATCATTTTTGGAATGATGAGCCATTTATTATTCCTGTGGAAGCAGGAATCTACATAAGGTACAATAATATTTATGCATTTTCAATTTGATATTTATATAACTTACCAACTTCAGCACTCCAGCACTCCAGTACTCCAGCACTTTAATACTCCAGCACTTTTTGTTTTTTCGTTAATTCAAGTATAGCCAAAGAACTTGCACATAGAGTGATGTCGGAACCGAATAGGCACCATAAATTGCTGAAGAAAGAGCGTTTTTAATTCCCGCACGTAATTCAAAGTAGTTGCTGATATCAAAACCAGCCCAGGCATCCAAAATTGTTGATGCCTCAATTAAAGATGGGTTTACGGCATTGGCAATATAATATCCAGAGTGACCATAGATACCGCAACCGGCAACTACCGAATTATCGTAAGGTAAATGGTATTTTATTTGTTGCACACTTTGAAATCGGTATTCGGGACTTTCGGTCAAGTTTTGATAGTATTTGCTTATTACCCATTCAGGTCTGGCGATTAACTGCCAATTTTTCCAGGTGAAATTAGCATCCATTGCCAGGCGCATGAAGGGCTGTTGTTTTTCCAAATTAAACCAGGTGCTATCTGCTTTTTGTTTAATTTCTTTGCTGCCCACAGCGATTAAGGGTTTAATATTCCAAAGGTTATAGCTGAATTGAACGGATACCTCTCGGGGAATGGATATATCTATCAACTCCAATTCTCCCGAGGAATTAAAAATATCTTTAACCTTCAGGGAAGAAGGGTCTTTGCCTAAAAGTTGTTTATAGGTTACTCCCGCTTCAAAGTTTTGAAGAGAATATGCAATATCGGCAAATAATCTTCCCCGTTTCCAGTCAAGCCAGTCACCGCTTAAGTCAATTTCCAGCGGGTTATCTATCTTAAAAGCGAGGGCAAGTTTATCTTCATATTTTTCTTCATCATAGAATCCGCAGAAGTATTTATCGTCTTTATTCCAGCTATGTTCATACAAAGTTTGATATTGCCAAAAACCGAATTTCTGTTCCGTGTTAATCTGAACTCTTGTGGACTTACGTTTGTATGTTTCATAAAATTCTCTGGCAGAAGCAGTTTCGGATTCTTGTAAAAATTTCAGTTTTACCCAGGGGATTCCCAATTCCGCATAAATCTGCTGTAATTCATAATCAATTTTGAAGTTGGTAAGTTGCCAATAAAAAGGGAGCAAATAATTCATTGCAATATCTTTTTTCCAACTTGCATATTCAGCTTCCCAGTTAAATAGTTTTCCTTTCCGGGAAAGACGATGTTTCATTGCTGTTTCTGTAGAGGTTATATCCGACCAGAAACCGTTTTGAGCCAGTAAATCACCTTGGTATTCCAATTCTGAATAAGAAAACAGCTCGTTTTTAACAAAATTAATTCTGGCGTAGTGATGATCATAATCACCCAGTCCTGCATCCACAGAAGTTAGAACAGGAGCAAAAGGATAAGTTCTATTGGTATAATTTACCGTTCTTTGATATTTTTTAACCGGATACAGGGTATTGAATGAACCGTGATACAAAGCAGGCGAAAATATCCCGGAAAATGTCTCAAAACCGTTTCTTTCTGGCATCGGTAAATTGGTTCTTCCCAAATAGAAATAACAATTATGATACAAATCACCCAGGTCTAAATGAATGGGAGCAGTGCTGAAAACAGATTCACGAGTATCAATTCTGTTCTTTTTTATCCAATTCTCAATATCTGTTTTAGCTATTTCGTGGACGGTGTAACTTATTGTGTCGGTTTCAGATATATTTTCCTCTAACAATATTTCTTCCGCGCTCAAAGGAAGGAACAGCAGAACAAATATTATAGCCAACCCAATGCGCGGTAACACTTTGCGGTATCCTTAATATTATTTTCCAGATTGGCTATGGGTTGCCAGCCAAGAATATTTTGAGCTTTAGAGATATCTGCGAGCCAGGCATCAGCCAGAATTTCCTTCATTTTTTCCTTGTTAACTACTACTTCTTTGTGGAAAAGATGCCCATAAAGGTCTCCCGCATAAAATACAATTTTGGCTAAACTTTCGGGAACAGTAATTGTTATAGGATGTTTATTCAGGGCTTTGGCAATAGCGGAAAAAATATCGCTCTGCTTATAGACCTGTCCATCGGTAGCAAAAAAGGTCTGAGAATAGGCAGAGGGATTATTTACACAGAGTTCAATAAACCGACATAATTCGGAAACATAAATCATATTCAGCAGTTTATCTTTGTGCCCTATTTGGAAACTAAATCCTCTATCCACTATTTTAAAAAGCTGTAAAAAGTCCTTATCTCCACAGCCGTAAACAGAACAGGGACGGATAATGATATAATACTTTTTACATTTTTGCTTAATTGCCTCTTCTGCAGCCAGTTTGCTTTTACCATAAATTGTTATTGGTGCTCCTAATTCATCTTCTTTTACGGGAATATTATTAATACTGGGACGCGATGCTGCCTGTGAACTAAGATAAATAATCTGCTGTGATTCGGCAATTCTATTGCTTGCTGCAATAATTTTTTCCGTAATACCCAAATTGGCTTTGAACATCTGTTCCGCATTATTTGCTTTTGTTTTTCCGGCATTATGGATTATTATATCTACCCCGGTAAAAGCGGTAAGGAGTGAAGTTACATCATCATAATCTACCCTAACGATTTGTGCACTGGAAGGAATAAATGTAGTGGCAGCATTAGCCCGGATTATTGCCTTAACTTCATAGCCAGCAGAAAGAAAGTGTTTAACCAGATTACTGCCTACAAATCCGTTGGCTCCTGTGATTGCTATTTTCATTCCTCACCACTTATCGTATTTATCTATTTCCAAACTATAAAATAAAAATGGTGGGCGCTAAGGGACTCGAACCCCCGACCACATGCGTGTAAAGCATGTGCTCTCCCAACTGAGCTAAGCGCCCAAGCCACAATATATTACATTGGTCGGGGTGAGAGGATTCGAACCTCCGACTCCCTGCTCCCAAAGCAGGTGCGCTAACCGGGCTGCGCTACACCCCGTTTGTCTATAATCCAAAACTTGGACAGAGTAAATTTTGTCAATAACTTTCGTTGTGTAGACGGAGGACGCTGTTCCTCCGCTTAATTTTAGGGAAAACACTATTCTCATTGTTTAACCTTCTGCCAAGCTATTGTGTTACCAAAATGTTTGTTGGAAGGGAACTGCCAGATTGGATGTAGAGGGCGAGGACGCCGTATCTCCCTTATTTTGATTCCTTAGCGAAAGGTTAGGTAAAACGATAATGCTGGGTTGGATGTAAGCGGAAATAATTCAGTTTATCCGTTATTTTGCCCCCTTACCGCAAAAATTAGTGGTAAGGGAAATGTGGAATTGGAGGTAGAATGTGGGGAAGATGTCACTTTTTCAACCTCAAGTTTGTTATAAGGTGAAACTGTTAATCAAGGGTTAATCATACCTTAATCAAGCGTTAATTATTAACGCTTGATTAACGCTTGATTAAGGCCAGATTAACGCTTTTGGCTAAGGATTGATAGGAAAGTTTGTATATATTATGCTGGTTTTAGCAAAGATAGAAATTGCCTGAAGTATAAATTCCATAAGCAATCTTTAGTTTCCAGAGTAAAGAAAAAACTTTCCACCCTTTATTTTCCCGTTAAAAGGTGAAAAAAAATCATTACTAGCCCAATGTAGTTAATATAGAGAAATATTAGTTTTTCAATTGACAATCCGACAGTAAGTTACAGAATAATAAAGGAGAAATGCTGTAGTTTCTGCTTGACAGAATTCTGCCCTTTGCAGGCAATGCACTCATATAAAGTGATTTTTCTATTGGGGCATTAGCTCAGCTGGGAGAGCGCATGACTGGCAGTCATGAGGTCAGCGGTTCGATCCCGCTATGCTCCACCATTTTTTATTCCCCTTCATCAAAAATGAATTGGTGAAGGGGATAAACTTTTTTGCAAGGGAAAAATAGAATATAAGGAAAACAAATGAAAACCGATATTCAGGACTTGATTAATACTATTAAAACACAGGCAAATGAAGCCAGAAAAGCAATTTTAACAATGACAACTCTTGCCGGTTCGGGTCATCCTGGCGGTTCAATGTCCTCAATTGACCTTCTTTTGTGCGTGTATAATACTATAAAACATAATCCTGCTCAACCCCAAATGCCAGATAGAGATAGAGTTATAATCAGCAATGGACATATTTCTCCCGCTGTTTTCAGCGCTCTTGGACTTCTGGGCTATTTTGATCTGGACGAAGCAATCGCTCAATTTCGGCTTACGGGAAGTATTTTTGAAGGTCATACTGAACGCAGAGTTCCGGGGGTGGAATGGAGTAGTGGGAATTTAGGTCAGGGTTTATCTGCCGGAACTGGCTTTGCACTTGCTTCCCGGATAAACAAAATTCCCTACAATGTTTATGTTTTTATGGGTGACGGAGAACAGCAAAAGGGTCAGATTAGCGAGGCAAGACGCTTTGCAGTAAAATATTGCCTAAATAATATTATCGCTATTATTGACTATAATCAATTGCAGATAAGCGGTTCCATCCATAATGTTATGCCTCAAAATATCCGAAAAAACTGGGAATCAGATGGCTGGAAAGTGATGGAAGTTGATGGTCACAATATTCCTCTTATTCTTACTGCCCTTGACAATGCACGCGCTTTTCAGCAACCAACAATGATTCTGGCACATACGATAATGGGTAAAGGCGTGACTTTTATGGAAAATAATGCCCAATATCACGGTTCTGCTTTGTCCGAAGCTCAATTGGAAAACGCCTTGAAGGAATTGGGAACAGAGAATGAACTGAAAAAATACCGTAAACTGCGCTCGGAATTTAAGCCGGAACAAAACCCGCAAATCAGTTTTGCTTTTGAGCCCGATTTTACAATAGGCAAGCCCGTTCGGTATGAAACAGATAGCGATTGCAGAAGCGCCTGGGGAAAAACAATTGCCGATTTAGCCAAAGTAAATGCTAATGCCAAAACGCCAATTGTGGTTTTGGATTGCGATTTGGCGACAAGCGTAAAGACGGAAGAATTTGCCCAGGTAAGTCCCCAAAACTTTTTCCAGTGCGGGATTATGGAACAGCATACTTGCGTGATGGGGGGAGCTCTTTCTATTTGTGGAATTCAGACCTTCTGGAGTGATTTTGGTGTCTTCGGTATTGCAGAGGTCTATAATAATCAACGTCTTAACGATATCAATCAAACCAATCTGAAAACAGTTGTTACACATACAGGCATAGATGTAGGTGCAGACGGAAAGACCCATCAGTGTATTGACTATATTTCTTTAACCAGAAACCTCTTTGGCTTTAAACTTATCTTTCCTGCAGACGCCAATCAAACTGATAGAATTATCCGCTGGTTGATTAATAAACCAGGAAATTATCTGGTAACGATGGGACGCTCCAAACTTCCCGTGCTGAAAAAATTAGACGGAACTTTGCAATATGATGTGGATTATAACTTTATTTACGGTGAAGCAGATATTCTTAGAGACGGAAATGACGGCAGTATGTGGGTTTGCGGAACTCCTGTTGCCAAAGCGATAAAGGCAGTTGATACCTTATGCGAAGAAGGTATTTTTCTTGAATTGCTCTATGTTTCCTCACCCTTGCATCTTGACCTGACTCAAGTAAAGTCCTCTGCCGGTAAAGGTATAATTTTCAGTGTGGAAGATCATTCTGTAAATGGTGGCTTGGGAACCTCTATTGCCGATGCTCTTGCCGTCAATTCTCTGGGTGCAAAATTAGTTAAAATCGGGGTTACACAATATCCGATTTCCGGAGAAGCAAATGAACTCTACCATTGGGCTGGCTTGGATACTACGTCACTTATTGCTACGGTAAAAAAATATCTGGCATAAAAATGAAGAATGAAAAATTGAGAATTGAAAATTGTGAATGAAGATAACTACAAAATTATATAATAATCTCGGTGTTCTCTGTGTTTTCGGTGTTCTCGGTGTAAAGAATGCAGAATTAAGAATTATAAATAATAATCAGTGTAAATCTGCCGGTGTGATTCAAGGTTTTTGGTCTCTAAATCCTTGCCCATCAGAAATTGATGATTATATAAAGAACTCACCCCGGTTGGGATTTAAAACCTATAACAATGTAACTGATATTATTAATGATTGCGAAGAGCTCGTAACTAACGAATATTATTTTCTATCTACTATGTTAAATAAGCCACAAATTGGCAAATACATAAGTATAGCGGCAAGAGAGAAAACCGATACCGCTAAAGCAGAGAAATTCATTGAACTTCTTAAAGGCAAATAATGAACAAGATAACAGGAACATCTACCAGTTCATTTGGCACAAAGGGAAGAATAAATCACGACTCTTCCAAGTTTTATGATTCTAAATTATACGAAGAGATACAAACTAAAAAAGTGATAGATAAAACAGAAAATCCATTCCCTGAGGAATATTTGAATAAGGTTATTCTTGGTTCTGCTGAAAATATGCAGGAAATTCCTGATAATTCTGTTCATTTAATGATAACCTCACCACCTTACAATGTTAGCAAGGATTATGATAAGAATTTATCCCTGGGACAATATCTGGAATTGTTAGAAAATTCTTTCAGGGAAACATACAGGGTCTTAGTTAATGGTGGAAGAGCTTGTATTAATGTAGCTAATATTGGAAGGAAACCTTATATTCCTCTGTCCGATTATATCTCCCAAATTATGATAAACATTGGTTTTAATATGAGGGGTGAAATAATTTGGAATAAGGCATCAAGTGCCAGTCCCTCTACTGCCTGGGGAAGCTGGATGAGTGCTACCAATCCTATTTTAAGGGATATTCACGAATATATTTTAATTTTTTCCAAAGGAGATTATGATAGAAACAAAAAAGGCAAACAAAGCACGATCCGAAAAGAGGACTTTATAGAATGGACAAAATCAGTGTGGGTTATGAAAGCGGAATCAGCAAAAAAAATTGGACACCCGGCACCTTTTCCTGAAGAACTTCCTTACCGTTTAATACAATTATATTCCTTCCAGGATGATATAATTCTTGATCCTTTTATGGGCAGCGGAACAACTGCAATATCTTCTTTAAAATCACATCGCTATTTTATTGGTTATGAAATTGAACCTGCTTATATAGAGCTATGCAATAGAAGGATTAGCACTTATTTGGATCAATTAACTCTGGAATTGGAATAGAAAGTAAAAAGAATGAAATGATAAAAAGGGGAACAAAGAGAAAAAGAGGATTATTTTACAAAGAGGGCAAGAGAAAAAGAGGATTAATTGACTATTGAAAATGGAGAATTGAGAATGAAAGTTAGGATTTATTTGCATTGTAAGACAGGAGTCATTTGCGCCTTGATAACTTTTTAGCTGGTTGATATCTTTGAAGGCGCTTATGACTTATAGAGACATAGAATTTTCTCTCACAGATTTCACGGATAACACAGATATATATTAGAAAAGATTTATAATTTTCAATTCTCAATTCTTCATTAAACATTGCTCTCTTTCCTCTTTGTGAAATAAGAAGTTACAGTCGGATTGTCTCAATCGTTCCCTGGTTAAGTTTTAGAGCTGGCTCTCCGTGAATCATCTTGATGATTCCCAGTTCTTTACCACATTTTGGACACTTGGGTCGAGAAAATGTTTCTGCGCCTTTCAGTCCTACAAAATCCGCAGTTAATCTACTTATTATGCATTTGATCAGGCGTCCCTTTCCTGCTTTGTAATAACGAAAAAGGGTGTATCCACAGCGGCATTTAACATCAATTATTTTGCCTGTTTTCATTTAGCGAAAGCCGTTACGGTAAATTTTTTGCTGATAGAGCATTGTTTTTTCCAGGGTTAAAACAGCAGGCAGAATTTCATATACAGAAGGGCTTTCCAGCAATTTTTCCAGTTGCAGTTCGTTACCGATTAGGTTTATGGAAACGATAATCTCTTTCAGATCATAGTTTTTCACTTTAGGAGGAGTGCCTTTTGTGTAAGTAAATATCTTACTTAGCTTAAAGAATTTGATTTTATCTCTTATATGCAAATATAAAGAGTCAGGGAAAATAGTGCTGAGCAATTCAGTTCTTGGCGGAGTAATTTTTGTTTTTATGGGCTCAACGGCAGTTACAGTAAAATCAGGAATTTTGGTTTTGTTAAATTCCTGCAAAATTAGTTCCGCTGAATAGGGTTGATAAAAAGAGAGATCAAAATATTCTGCCAAACCCTCAATTCCAACTGCTAAAGGAGGACATAAAGAAACCTTGGGATGGGGATTAAACCCTTGTGTAAAGATAGTTTTCAGTTCTAAAACTGATATTCTGCGGAAAAGCATACGCATCCAATCCAAATGAGAAATAAAGCGTAAAAGTCCCGTTTTTTGATAATAAACCCGATATTTATATTGAGATGCTTGATAAAGCGGGATTTTCTTATTCTGCTGCAAGTTATCTGTTTCTAACAAACTACCTTTTGCTGTTTTAGTTTGAACTTCCTCATTGCAAATTCCGCAGGAAGAACAAAGCTCTCTACAATCGGGTGTTTGAATTCCCGCTTTTGCTTTTTCCCATTCGGAAAGCAGAAAATTCTTATCTATACCCAGGGAAATAAAATCCCAGGGCAATTTGTCTTGCGGATTGCGTGAACCCAAATAACTATTTAAGTTAATGTTACATTCAACTATTGCCTCCTGCCACCAGGAAAAATTAAAACATTCATTCCAACCATCAAAACGGGCACCCTTGTTAAAAGCGAGTTCAATAACTTCCGCTATTTTTGTGTCACCCCGGCTAAGTAATGCTTCCAGAATGGAATTTTCAATGGTATGATAGCGGATTTTGATATTTTTAGCTTTAGCAAAAGCGGATTTGATTTTGATTGCCTTTTTCAATAATGATTCTGCATCTTCCATAGCACACCACTGAAAAGGAGTAAACGGTTTGGGGACAAAAGGGGAAAGAGTTACATTTATTTGTAGACGCCTTTTTCCCTGTTCATTGATTTTATGGATAAGCTTAATAATTGCTTCAATATCGTCTTCCGTTTCACTTGGCAAACCAAGCATAAAATAGAGCTTAATCTTTTGCCAGCCAAATTTTAATGCGGTTTCAATTCCAGCCAAGATTTGTTCTTCGCTCAAGTTTTTATTTATCACCTGGCGTAAATGTTCAGAGCCGGCTTCAGGAGCTATAGTTAAGCCCTCTCTTCCCAAACTTTTAAGCGCTTGACCGATTTCCATATCCAAAGTGTCCACTCTTAAAGAGGGAAGAGCAATATGGGTTTTTTGGGTCTCAATAAATTTCAGCAACTGTAATAGCAAATTTTGAATGCAAGAATAATCACTGCTGGAAAGGGATAACAAGCCAACTTCGTCCCAACCGCTTGCTTTTATTTCTTTTAGGATATTTTCTATGATAGCATTGGGTTCGCGTTCACGCACAGGACGATAAAAATAACCGGCAAAACAAAATCGGCAACCCCGGGAGCAACCTCTCATAATTTCAGATACATAGCGATTATGAGTAGCTAATTGCCAGGAAAGTAATTGAGGACTGTGTTGTGATTTAGATGTATGAAAAGCAGTATACTTACGACAATGAATATGATCAATGCCATTATGCAGAGCAGGAACATAACAGGATGGTAGTTTGGAAATTTGTTTAATTCGTTCGGAACGCTTCTTTTCGTTTTTTAGAATTTCGGCAATTTGAATGATACCTTCTTCGGCTTCCCCGATAAAAAACACATCTA
>Ga0208940_1004479_pt1 | contig 10997 bp, 5 predicted proteins | sample AD_JPNNA6_MetaG_FD_184445 | JGI IMG/M metagenome (GOLD analysis project Ga0208940, IMG submission 184445) | Active sludge microbial communities of municipal wastewater-treating anaerobic digesters from Japan - AD_JPNNA6_MetaG (SPAdes) (version 2) | ecosystem: Engineered > Bioreactor > Anaerobic >... | reverse complement strand
ACCTGTTGCGCCAGCATCGCCTGTGGCACTGGCAACGCCTGATCCGGGAGATTGCCGAAGTCGCCCACCAAACGGAGGATGTCGAAGCCGTGGTGCAGCAGTTTATGCCCACGGCGGAGTGGGCGATTTTGTAGCCGCTCCCGCCCGAGCCGTCAGCGCGACTGCGGAGCGCCCACTGTCGCTCCGCCCTAACCGCGTGTCAGGTGATGTGACTTGATATTGTCTGGGAACAAATTTGATGCTTTTTAACGTGCTTTTACGCTACTTTTGGCGAAACTACAGTTCAATACTCACCATTCGCGTAATCGGCTGGTCAAAAGCTGAATTTCCTGGTAAGCTCGGGGAATGGACACCAAACTAACCATTACTACCGAGCGAATTGACGACTTTGTACTGTTGATCGAGATGATGATGCGATTGGGTCTGCCAGCAATACTGGATCGGCATATTCCACGCCACTGGTTGCAGGAGGGACTGAGTTGGGGATGGGTGGCGACGATCTGGCTGGCGCATATCGTGTCGCAGAGCGATCATCGTAAGTTGACGGTGCGTGACTGGGTACGGCAAGCTCACACCACGTTGGAAGCGACGACCGGTTTGAGTATTCGGGATGCTGATTTCACCGACGACCGCTTGACGATCGTGTTGCGGATGTTGAGCAAGCCTGAGTACTGGCACGCGATCGAGCACGATCTGGGTCAAAGCACGGTGCGGGTGTACGACCTGGAGGTAGAGCGTGCTCGCGTGGACGCCACGACCATTTCGGGCTATCACGCCGGGGGTGAGGATAGCCTGTTCCAGTTTGGCAAGAGCAAGGACAACCCTACGCTGCGGCAGGTCAAACTGATGATGGCGACGCTGGATCCCTTGGGCTTGCCGGCAGCGACGGAAGTGGTGTCGGGCGAGCAGGCTGACGATGGGTTGTACATCCCCATCATTGACCGGGTGGTGGCGATTCTGGTCAAGGCGGGGTTGTTGTTTGTGGGTGACTGCAAGATGAGCGCCTGGGCGACGCGGGTTCACATTCGCGCTGCGGGACATCACTACCTCACTCCGTTGGCGCTAGTGGGGGAAACAGCGGAAGCGCTGTCCACCTGGATTCAGGAAGTGCTGGACGGCACGTATACGCTCGTGCCCATCTATGCTCCAGACGCTGAGGAAGGGGATGCCCCTATCGCCCAGGGATATGAACGGGCTCGGTTGTGCACGGCAGAGGAGGGAGGTCAGCACTTGGAGTGGACAGAGCGGGTACTGGTTGTGCACTCCCCGGCGTATGCGGAAGCACAGCAACGCAGCTTGGAACGACGACTGGAGCGTGCCACAGCCAAGTTGAGTGCGCTGACCCCACCCCGCGGGCGGGGCAAGCGTCAGATCGAAGAAGAGACCGTCCTCGTCGCTGCCGCCGAGGCCGTTTTGCAGAAGTATCAGGTGGAGGGATTGCTCTCCTACACCTTCGAACGCCAGGTCGAACAGCAGGTGAAGTATATTGGGCGTGGGCGCGGCGCAGCGGAACGTCCCCAGCGCGTAGAGGAACGAGTCCGCTACCAGATCACCGCCGTCATTCGCGACACAGCCGCGATCACGGCTTTGCGGCAACGCTTCGGCTGGCGCGCCTACGTCACAGACCTGCCTGCTGAACGCCTGTCGCTCGGCGACGCGGTCTTGACCTATCGGGAGGAATGGCAAGTTGAGCGTGGTTTTCATCGCTTCAAGGGCGCTCCCCTGTCCATTGCCCCGCTCTTCGTCAAACGGGATGACCAGGTGGCGGGCTTGATCAACCTGTTGAGCATCGCTGTGCGCTTGCTGACCCTGATCGAGTTCATCGTGCGGCGCGCGCTCAAACGGGAAAACGCCCAATTGGTGGGCTTGCACAAAGAGAATCCCAAAAAGCCCACGGACAAGCCAACCTCCGAGCGCCTGCTACAAGCCTTCTCCAATGTCACCCTGACCATCATCCAGTTTCCGGATCGAACCGTGCGACACGTGACGCCGCTCACGCCGCTCCAGGAGCGCATCCTGGTATTGCTGGGTCTGTCTCCCGATATCTACTGTGGCCTGGCACAGAATTCACCATAGTGGTCACGGATTACGCGAATGGTGAGTCAATAGTACCAGAGATTTCACGCATAGTTAGTAAGGCGCGTGGGGGTAACGAGGAATTCTGAGAGAAATTGTTTACTGCATCTCGTTAACTCGTTTCATTGCCAGACTAGGCCAGAAGCGTCAAAGCAATGTACCCATTCATAACTTGATGTCCTCACAACAATCGCCATGACAACACTCACCGAATGCCTGAGTCAAACTTGCACAACCTAACAACACACTCCGGTGTCAGGGTAGCTTCATAATAAAAGCCAAACCATAGTAAGGTGGACGGTTTTCGTGTGCTTGCCCATCACCAGTGTTCTCGATTGAAATGGAATGTGAATGATCACCCGTGCTATTAACCGTGATATCGTGACTGTGTGTACCAAGACGCTGATTGTTATTGTATTGAATTGTACCCATTCCATAGTACACGCCTCCGCCATGGGAACTACTCTGTGAGAACTCTGGACCCTGATTAGTACTTGATGAGGCAGTATGATTGTGTGCTCCAGCGGCACCAGAACTCCCGGAATGGGTGTGAGCTGGGATTTGATTGACAGTAAGCGTCACCGAAGCAGCGCCACCAGTATCCCCAACAACATATGTAGTACCAACTCCAACAATGAACCTATCTCGTAGATCTGGCGTCCCATTTGCCCCATCACATAAAGCCCAGCCATTTGGGATACTATTCAGCGAACCACTCCACATCACAATCGTACCTGGAGGAACCAGGTTCAGTCCCGGAGCGAGTTTCTCTTGCGTGATAGAGCCATCCGCCACCGTGAGCGACCAGATGGAGAACGGCACACTCCCCAGCTGCACGCGCGGGGTCATCTCGCTATCCGTTCCAACGGTGATACCCAGGTAGAGCGTAGTGTTCCCCTGCACCACGGGGGTCAGCCCGGTGTTGATGCTGCCCAGCATCACGCTGAACAGTCCGTCAGAGACATCCACCGAATTGCCGCCGGTCCAGAATTCCTCCCACAGTGGCGTTCCGCCGGTGGGAGTGTTATACATCCGGAACTCCATGTTCTGCTTGCCCGTGATGGAGCTGCCGCTGGCGTCTGCCAAACGCCCCTGATATGGGATCGTGGAAACCGATGTGGCGGTGATGTTCTGGAATGATCCAGCCAAGGCGGGCACGGTGAGCAGTAAGACGATCATCAGAATCAACGTGCCGGGATTAGGCAACAGCCACTTCTGAGCAAAGCGCCAAGCGCTATGCAGATTGACTCGCGGAACCGTGATGGTAATCTGTTGTTTCTCCATTTTGAAATCCTCCTGTGAATTTTGAGAGAATCACGAATCGCACGGCTAGGAGTGGGGTAGTCGCCTGTGCGATTCGTGATGTGTTACCTATTGCTGCCGCAGTACCAATGGCAGGTATACCTTGGACTCCGCGATTGCTGCGCCTTCATGTGCATACGCCGGGAATGGTTCACTGAAGTTGCCGACGCTATCCGCTATCTGTACCCAAACCACGCGCCGGGCGTCGAAGGCCCAGGTTACGGTCTGGGTATAGGGGAGCGTGACCACACCCTCCAAGAACAGCGGATCGTTGCTCAGGTGCATCTCACCGATCCGACTCAATTCATCATAGACCAGGATATTTAGTGTGCGGGTCAGCGTGTCACCCGGCGCAACTTCAACATAAAGCACAGGCGGTGTTGTGTCTACCAGGTAAGTAGTGGTGTAAACCGCGGAGACATTGCCCGCGGCATCGCGGAACTGCGCGTAGATTAGCGGTTGTGCGACGCCGGTGTAGGAGATGGGTACCGTTGCTTCCGGCGCATAAGGTTGCCACAACGCGTTTTCGAGGCTTTCCACTGTACTGATGCGTACATCGCTGACGCCGGATATATTATCCCAACCTGCAAGCAACATGGTCAATGACAGAGTATTTGATCCCACCACTTTATCAAGCGGATAGATTTCACCTAGCGGAGGGATAGTATCCACCATGAGGGTATCGGTGACGACCGCTGAGGTATTGCCTGCTTGATCGCGAGTGCGAACATAAACAGTTTGCACACCCTCCTCCGTAAACGTCATCGGGACAATGCCAGCATAGGGCTGCCAGGTTGCCTCTGCGAAATCGGGTGTCAGGCCGATCTGGATCTCAGCCATACCACTGCTGTCATCAGCAAAACTCAAGAACAGTTCGGTATCTGGCGTGCTTGTCACCCGCAAGGGCTGGGACGCGGCCTGGAGCTTCATACCCGGCAGCAAGGTCGCCGCATCAAAAGCCACCGCCCCTTCTGGCGCGCTGGGATCATAGATGATGTCGTCAAAGAAGTTCCCGTGGATGGCGTCGCTGCCATCGCGGTAACGCGCGTAGACCAGACGTGGTAGAACATAGTTGCCGTAAGTGGTCAACGTCCAGGAAACAGTCTGGGTATAAGGTTGCCAGGTTGCGCCGCTAAAACCACCATCATTGCTCAACATCATCTGTACCGGGTCGGGGCCACAAAGATTGAGCGTGACCAGCGGCGAGCGGGTGAAGAGCGCACCATTGTTGATGGAGAGGCTATAGAACTCGCATTCCGGCGGGGGGAGTGGCTCTGGCGGTTCTGGCGGCTCTGGCGTCACATCGTGTGCCGCGCCAGCCCAGAAGCCCAAACTGGCCGTGAAATTGGTGCTGGTCACAGTGCGCATATCCGAAGGCTGTCCTAGCGAGCCATAAAGTCGAAAATGCCCCGAAGTAATCGCGGTTGCTGACGTGGTAGCTGACGCCATGAGCGACCCTAATTGCATATAGGTGGTATAGGTAGGCACCTGGATGGGCGCTGCCAAAGCGCCAGCCTGGAAACCAGGATTGAGCAGGTATTGCGCGCTTTGCAGCGCCACCGATTCTGACGGCTGCCCTACGGTCACGCGCTGAATCAGGTTAGTCGAGGTGATGATCCCACCGCCAGCTGCCAGCAATGAATCCCACATGTGGAAATTCTCCGACTTGGGGAAAGGTACATTCACGTCGAAATAGACCGTATCGGAGATGATGTCGGATACATTGCCGGCGCCATCCACCAATTGCAGGTAGATCGCGTGTTCGCGACGACCAATGGCCGGGATCTCCCAATAGAGTTCAGAGGTTGGCGGCATCCATGCGCTCCAGTTGTAACCGCTGTTGGAAAGCCGCATTTGTGCTACCCCGCTGCCCTGGTCTGAGGCAGCAATATCCAGATGCACCGAAGTCTGATGCGCGACCGGCTGCCCATAGTTGGCGACCAGCGTCGCATTGGGTGGCGCGCCATCGTAGGCCAGCGCATACCCTACCCACTCCGATTGCCAACCCACGCCATCCTGGGTGCGCAGGCGCAAGTAGTAGGTAGCAGCCTCATTCTCCGCGCAGATTGGCGTGGCGCTGACGAAGGTGTTACCGGTGACCAACGTACTGCTCTCGCCGCTGGCGTTTGACCCCCAGTACAGGTTGTAGCCAGCGACGCCTGAACCCTGGTCGGTGGGTGTGAGCCAGGAGAAATTGGGGGTGCGGATGCTGTTTTGCCAGACACCGCTGGCAACGCCATCGTGATTCTGGATTGCCGGCGCGGGCGGCGGCGTCCCATCGTACCGGAAGATGAAGGCAGCTCCAACCGGGCCGACATTCCCGGCTTGATCTACTGCCTGAACGCTCAGGTCATAGCTGCCGGTACGCACAGCCGGGGGATCGTAGGCTGATCCTTGCGTGACCTGGAGTGTGTTATTCCAGTTCACGCGATAATACCAGATTCCAGAGGCTGTATCAGTGGCAGCGACCCAGATGAAACTCGGGTCATCCAGGCCTTTTTGCCATTGACCCGAAAGCACGCCGTGGATTTCCGTTGCGGTTCCGGGTGCGCTGGGGGGTGTAGCGTCTATCTTGAAGGTGATTTGCTTTTGGCTCTCCGTATTCCCGACTTTATCTACCGCATAGTAGTCTACGATGTGCGTTCCATCGCCATTGATCACCAGGCTCACGTCACTTCCACTGCGATTCTGCCACGTCCCGCCATCTAGGCGGTAGACCACACGATCGACACCGACCCGCGCCCCACCAGTGCTGCCATCGTCAGCATGCAAGCGCACTTCTACGGGCGAGGTATACCAACCGTTGCTCCCGGCAGTGCCAATAAGGTTATTCCCGGTGGTGGGCGCTGCCAGGTCAATGCGCAAGTCCAGGTGCCGACTGGTAGCCGAGGCGCCTTGATTATCATAGACCCGGAAATACATCTCATTCCTACCCGCCATTGCACTGCGCGCCAGCGACCAGGAAGTAGTGCCGCTGGCCTGACTCGCGCCGCTGCCGCAATTATCGCCGGAGCAACGGAGCTCAACTCGATTGACTGATCCGTCAGGGTCTGAAGACGTGCCCTGGAACGTCCAATTCTGCTCGCGGCTCTCGATCAGGTTGGCGGAGTTGCCGTTAGCGGTGTTGAAGGCAATGGTGGGTGACTGGTTGGGGGTTTGGATGGTGAACTGACGGGTACTGCTCCAATCGCTTTCCAGACCAGCGCCATCCTTCGCTCTCACGCGCCACTTGTAGGTATGATAACGTCCATCCAGCGAAGAGGGACGCCAGCAGGTGTTACTGGTCCACCCGCTGTTAGCTGTGAACGGGCTATCATATACCTCAGCATAGAACTGCACCGGATCACCATCGGGATCGCCGGCATTGTTCCAGCAAAGTATTGGGGCCTGGCCGTCCTGCGCAAGATGATTGTCGGGAGGGCTGCTGAGAGGGGGTGTATTGGGCGGATGGTTCACACCGCAGTTGGGTGAGTTGAATACCTCGAAGGAGGAAACCTGATCGTTCAAGCCCACGCCATTGTTAAATTGATCGCCCCAGAAATCGCCATCGTTGCTGGTGCGACAGGCCCAGCCCCCACCGCGATCACCGTGTTGGTAGAGTTTGACCGACCAGCCGGAAGGTACTCGAATTGAAGAGGCCTGATCGTTGAAAGAGCTGGCGACGTTTTGCCAGCCAGTGTTTGAGCGTTGGACATAGCCGCTGCCATCGCCCCCGCCGCCGCAATCATAGTTAGCGTTTTTGTAGAGGATCACGCCACCGGAAGAAGGACAGAAGGGGGGAGGGGAGCCCCCACCGTTTTGCGACGTTTTCCAACCATAACTCTGGATATTGCTCCAACTATATTCATCAAAATCCACCTTCTGGAAACTTGATGGCCAAGATGGCACCCTCTTATTACCACTTCCATTGCAACAACTATATGTTGATGCTACATTAAAGTGCAGGTGGACGCCTGTTGACCAACCTGTCCTGCCTTCCACGCCTATCTTGTCACCTTGGTTGACATACGCTCCTTCTTGGATGCCAGATGGAATTGAACCAGGTGCCAGATGCATATACCAGGAATATTCTGCTGAACTGTGCTCAATCACAACGATATTTGCGTATTGCCAGCTACACGACGACGGCTGGCATGACGTGTCGCTTGTATCTTTGCGAAATCTCACAGTGCCACTCTTGGCAGCCAGAACGTCTCCACTGGTTCCGCTGCCTTGAATGTCAAAATCTAAAGCGTCATATCCGTGGTCACTGGCTTTGGATGTCAGGTATGCTTTTAGTCCGCTGCGCCAAGGAAGTCTATAGCCTGAAACAGCAGATGTCCCTTCCAATCTGGAACTCGGATGAATGTACAACACTGTTTTATTATCGGCGCCAATCAAGTCATCAGGAATCTGGGCCAACCAGCTGTTGTATACTTCTATTTGCCGAATTTCGAACGGCAAAATCACTTTCCAAATACCTTCGACATTTCGCGCCAATGCAAATTGAGGACTGGTTGGAATATACGTTTGTGTGACCGGGTCAAATGGTGAGAATATACCTATACCCCATTCCCCTGAAACAAAAACATCCTCGATCTTCCAACTTCGTTCCGATGTTTCAAATGCCACTAGCGCCGCTTCTATTGTTTGCCAGACAGCATCCACGTCCTCGAGTAATCTTTGGTTTGGAGTGAGTTCTTGAGCATAATTGGTTGCCCCTGCCGGCACCGACGATGCTAACAGCCCCAGCAGCAACACCATCGTCAACGGAGTACGCGACCAATGCACATTCCTCATTGTCAACCTCCTGGTTGCTAATTTGTTGCGTAAGTTAATCATCCTGGCGAAGGTTCAGAACCCTTCGTAAGGGTGCGGCAAAACTAAACCACGAACCTCACGGATTGACACGCATCCAAGAGATTAGTGCAGATTCGTGCGATTCGTGGTTGAAGATTACCCCGCTGCGACCGCCAACATTCCCGGTATAATCAGCACGGTCAATAATGTCCAAATCCCTTTCCGCCATGAGATAGATTTTTCTGTTTTCATCGCCAATCTCTTACTCTGTACTTTAGCGTTGGCTTATGGCCATCCAATCTACGCTTTGATATTGCCCATTTTGCCAATTGCCACCATCATTGCGAACAAGAAATACACGGCACATTGTCCCATCACATGGTGAACCCCAAGTCGCAATAGCACCAGGTAGGTAAACGAAAGCAGGTTGGAGGAACAAACGGGGTTTTGTAGGGAAGTCAGGCACAAAGTCAATGTCAACGGTTAGAATTGGCGTTGTCTCAGTCGCCTGGGCAGTCACCTCTCCATATTGAACCTCGGTGTTGGCGGTGACCGAAGCAATCAATCCCGGCGCTTTAACGCGGGTTATAGCGCCATCCGCAATCTCGCTGCTCCCCACGGCATTCGCTGCAATCTCACCACTGCCAACTGCGTTATCCGCGATCTTTGCGCTGGTAATCGAGTTATCCGCCACTGTGAGTGACCAAATCGAAAACGGTACGCTACCCAGCTGCACACGCGGCACCATCTCACTATCCGTGCCAACAGTGATGCCCAGGTAGAGCGTGGTATTCCCTTGCACCACGGCGGTCAGCCCAGTGTTGATGCTGCCGAGCATGACACCGAACAGGCCATCGGAAACATCCACCGAGTTGGCACCGGTCCAGAATTCCTCCCACAACGGCGTCCCGCCGGTGGGGGTATTGTAGAGCCGGAATTCCATGTTTTGCTTGCTGGTCAGAGGATTGCCAGAAGCGTCGGCGAGGCGTCCCTGATAAGGAATCGTCGAGATCGAGGCCGCGTTGAGGTTGTGCAATGATCCGGCGAGGGCAGGCAGCGTGAGCAGCAGCACAATCATCAAGATCAGCGTGCCGGGATTGGGCAGCAGCCATTTCTGCGCGAAGCGCCAGATGCGGGTATAATCCAGATCAGGAAGCGTAAACGTAACTTGCTTTTTCATAGCACTGACTCCTGGCAGTCGCGAGTAACGGATCTAATATTCACCCAGATAGGTACGCAGGCCCGCCCAATCTATCGTCAGCCCGGCGTCTTGAATCCAATTGTCTACCGTATTACCGACACGTAAGTACGAAGTACAGCTCGCCCCGCGTGTCAACAGCGTCAGCCGAAAATCGCCCGCAGGTAATTGCAGTGTAGGATTCAGGTCACTACAGGGACAGCCAATATCCTCATTCGAGTTACCCGGAAACCGATGATATTGCAGAGAGACGGAGTTGCCGAGTGTGTTGATGGCTACGTTGCCGGTAGCTATGTAAATCGCCACATCGTTGCAACTGTTTGCTGGCAATGTGAGCGAACGCGCTGGTCCAGGGTTGTGCAGAAAAAACGTGTAGGCATAGCCCCATCGAGGTTCTCTTGTCGCTGTTTGATTGGCAAAATCAGCCGCCGAAATTGGTGCGTTGTTAGCGGCAGCAATAAAGCCATTTCCACTCTGCGCTAACAGATTAAGACCTTGTGTGAACCACTCAAGACCGGGATAAGCCGTACAATTAGGGTTAGACTGTGCCGGGTCGCCCGGCACATAACCATAGCAATAGTTACCCTGATGCATAAAAAAGTGATTCATATGTACTACATATGGGTAGCTGTGTGCACGTCCCTCGAACGAAGCCACCGCGTCGGGGGCAAGTTTGGCTGTCGTGACCGCCCCATCCGCGATCTTCGCCGTCGTAATAGAATTATCTGCTACGGTGAGCGACCAGATTGAAAACGGCACGCTGCCCAGTTGCACACGCGGCGTCATCTCGCTGTCTGTGCCGACGGTGATGCCCAGGTAAAGGTTGTTATTGCCCTGCACGGCAGCAGCCAGGCCGGTGTTGACACTGCCCAACATCACGCTGAACAGCCCGTCGGAGACGTCCACGGAGTTCGCGCCGGTCCAAAACTCTTCCCACAAAGGCACCCCGCCGACGGGCACATCGTACAGGCGAAACTCCATGTTTTGCTTGCCGGTGATAGGATTGCCAGAAGCATCGGCGAGGCGTCCCTGGTAAGGAATGGTTGAAGTTGAAGTGGCATTGATGCCATTCAATGACGCTGTGAGTCCAGGAAACGTGGAAAGCAAGATCAATACCAGCAATACTGAACCCAGGTTAGGAATCAGCTGCCGTCCAAGCCCACGAACCCAACCAGGTGTTTTAGAAGCCGGTTGCTGTGGCCAATGTCGCGCAATCGTCTCTGCCAGATCTACCAACAGACTTTTCTGCCCTGCCATTTCTGTTACCTCCGGTTTATGATCTTGGTTTTACTGCGGTGACATTGCATTCTGAGGATGTCTGGCCCACGCACGGGGAAGAATGTAGATTAATGGCGGTCCAGCATCATAGGCGAGATGCAGGTTCGTTGCCATATCGGTAAGACTAAAAGATTCATGTGCGCCTGCTCTCGCGGAACAATGACAGCCAACCTGCCATTGATGTTGATTCAAGTATAAGAGCAAATCAGCGCCTTGTCAATTATGTGACTGTTCAAATAGGGCTTATCAATGCTTTGACTAGAACCGCACGAAGGGTGTAAAATGGTAAGAAACAGTCATTGGAGGTGTGCCGATGGGAGTTTCAACCATTACCACGATCAATCTGCTAGCGAAATTGCAGGAA
>Ga0208940_1004476_pt1 | contig 10999 bp, 10 predicted proteins | sample AD_JPNNA6_MetaG_FD_184445 | JGI IMG/M metagenome (GOLD analysis project Ga0208940, IMG submission 184445) | Active sludge microbial communities of municipal wastewater-treating anaerobic digesters from Japan - AD_JPNNA6_MetaG (SPAdes) (version 2) | ecosystem: Engineered > Bioreactor > Anaerobic... | reverse complement strand
TTTTTGCCTTCTTTCATAATCTTAACCTACCCGAAACTGTCAATATAGTATAAAAAATTTTCAGTAAAAAATTTTTTATCTCCATATTGACAGTTTCCTACCCCAAGAGGGCTGGTTAAGAAGGCAAAAAAGCAAAGCATGCAAAACGTTTTACAAAGTCCTGTAAGTGTTGGCTCTGCCGAACTGGAGGAGCGGAAAAAAATAAATTATTCTGCTATTCTTTTAAATTTCGTCTCTTACTGGCCGAAGTGAAAAAAAGAGGCTGGTTAAGAGTGGTTTAATTTTTCGTAATTACTCAGAGCGGGGGGGCTGGATGTGCTGGAGGTCTCCCGGCTCTGTATTCAGCCTTGTTTCAGTGCTGCACCGGCGGGGCCCGGCGGATGTCCGGGAAAAATGCCGGAAAAATTGACATCTGTTTTTATCATCACTGCCCTGCCAGCCGAAGCAGCGAAAAAAGAGGCTGGTTAAGGGCGTTTTTAATCGGGGCTGCTGCCCAAGGGCGGAGGTTCGGATCTGCCGGGGCTGCTGGATGTGCTGCACCATGGCCCATGGCGGAAAATTTCATTTACGAGCTGCAAGCGGAAAACTGCCGGAGCCGGCAAACTCCACCGGCTCCGATTTTCACTTACACTTTAACAACTGTTAATTTTCTTATTTTCTCAAGGTCTGAAATATAACGACTTGCTTTTTCACTTGAAATCCCTGCAAGGTCAACAGCCGGTTTTATATCCAGGTTTTTACACAGGTCTTTCAGATATCTTATCTGCATCATAGTTGCTTTAACCTTTCCATTATTGCCGTTATTCTCCTGCGGGCTCTGTCCCTGTTCTTTTTCCGTCTGGTTTACACTCTTGCCATTGCCTTTATCACCGTTCAAACTTACAGGAGCATCAACGATCCGACCTTTTTCAATTCCCTCTTCAAGCTCAAAACACTGTAATGTTCCATAACCTAAACAGGCCAGTGCTCTGCCTATGCTCGCCGTCTCCGCCTTTGCAAGGTAATCTGGAAAAGTTTTCTTTTCCTCCATCTGGATTCCTGAGCTTTTATGCCTCCCTTCTTCATCAAATATATCAGCCTGTACTATGGCCAGACCTTTTTCAATATCTACCTGTATAATTCTTGTCTGTATATCCCAGTCAGGTTTTTCCTGTCTGAACCAGTGAACCCGGTATTTTACTTCAAGATAATCTTTTCCTTTTACCTTCATAAGGTGATTTTGCGGATTAAATTTCCCATTATTATTACACATTTTATATTCCTCCTTATCAGCAGGGGCCGGAGCCCCCGCCGTTATTATTAATTTCCAATAATATGCTTCATAGATTTCTCTGCTCTGCTTGCGGCGTTTATTACCATCTTTCTATCGTCATTTAAAACCTTAAGCCAGTTTTGTATATAAGCTGTCGAATTATCAATAGTCTTGTTTTCTATGCCTGCATAGCTGCACAGAAACGAAGCTCCTATTTCTGCAACCAGCTCTTCTTCTGCATAATTGCAACTTCCGAATCTCTGAGTAAAAGCAACCTCTTTCCTGTTCAGTCTCTTTTTATGCCCTGTGCTATGGGTTAATTCATGAAATAAAGTAGAATAATAATTTTCCTCTGAAGTAAAATTTTCACATATCGGAATTTCCACCGTATCAGTCGAAGGAATGTAACATGGCTGGAATCCCTGATGCAGTATAATCGGACTGTCTTTATACCCTTTTACTATCTGTTCACAGGTTTCCACCGGTTCAAAATCTCTCTTATGTTCGGTAAATTTGCTTTTATTTATGCCTTCAATCTGATCAAGGTTAAAAACTATGTAGTATCTCATAAAGGGTATGGTCTTTTCTGATATCTCTGTCGTTTCTTCTTCCTCATTTTTCTTTACTTTACATAAATGCCAGTAAACAACCGGAATTCCATGAGAGCCTTTTTTAACATATCCTCCCAGGTTTCCGGCCTGTCTAAAGGTTAAAAAATAAGGCGAATTAAAATCAGTCATTGAAAGCAGCAGTCTGTTAATTCCTCTGTATTCTTTCTTTGAAATGCCGTTTTTCGGAGCATTTATCCAGGTTTTTTTCCATGGTACCTCGCCATGTTCAAGGGCATTTATTATTTTTTCCGTTATGATTTCCGTTATCTGTTTACTCATGGTTAATCCCCTTTCTCTGAAAAATTCAGGGAGAGGCTTTACCTCTCCCATTTGCCTTTACCATCTGGCTATTATCTTTTGAATGTCCTGTTTTCTCTTTATCTCCTGTGCCTTTTTCATCAGGCTATCTGCAAAGCTGTTTAACTCTGTCATTTTCTCTGCCTGCGTTTTACTCTCGTCATGTGCTTCTTTTACTGCAATTATATGCTTGCAGGGTTTACGTCTGTTCTTATAATCTCTACATGTGCAGGTAACAACTCCATCAGGTTTACTTATGTAATAATCCTTATTGGTTCTGAAGTTATTTACCCTGTAACCGCCGGCTACCCTGTACACTGTCAGGTTATTTTTATCCTGTTTATAGGTTTCATATCTTCTTTCTATGTGTGTCATTGTTTATTTCCCCTTTCTGTGTTATTATTTGATTGGTGTTTAGCTAGGGGAGAACAGTGTTCGCTGCACTGCTCCCCTTCATCATTTAACCTAAAATGGAATGTCTTCAAAATTGATTTCCTTTGTTTCAACCGGCTTTTCCTCTTCGTCGTCACCGTCATTATCCGGTATATAATATTCAATTCCAAGCCACATTCAGATCACTTCCTTTCTGTTCTATTCTCTATGGAACTCCGGCTTTTGCATCCTACCCCTTTCCCGGTCTTCGTCCCTTAACCTGTTCAGACTTTCCCTTTCCTGCCCTCTACCTGCTTCACTCCGTCTGCCTGTTAAGCTTTACAACCCCGCCCTGCCTGCTACTTGCCTTTATTCTTTTGTCAATGTCCTTCTATAATCTATATTACTATATAATTAGTAATAAGTCAAGTTTATTTTACAAGGCAAGTTAAATAAAGCTAGTGTTTATAAGGGTTTAAGCTATCAAAAAAATAGTTAAAATCATGCAATTTATTTTTTACTTAAAATTGCCTAAAATTAAACTTGACTTTTTCCTAAACAATTGATAATATTATTTTTAGAGAGGTGTTTAAATAATGCTCGAAGAATGGAAAAAGTTACGTGAACAAGGTTTCACATATAAAGCAATAGCTGATAAATATAATGTGTCAAAACAAGCTATTTATGAGGCTCTAGATAAAGCAGGAGTAAAGAGAAAAACTAAATATTCAAAATATTATGAAGAATGGGAAAGGCTTTATCAAAAAGGGTTTAGCACTCAGGAAATTGCCGATCAATATAACTGTAATCAAAAAACAGTTTATCATTACCTCTCAAAAAAACTTATCATAGATGCTGGTGAAGCAGCAACAAAGGGATGGAAGAAAAGAAATAAAATGAAAAACGTAGATAACCCTTAATTTATAAGGTTTATAAAGTTAGTTCATTTTAGTTAAACAATTTTAGGGGATAATGTCGTTAAAGACTACTTTAATGACATTTCTGAAAATTAAAACCCTGTAATTGCAAGGGTTTCTTGCAATCCGGTAAATTATAAAAAATTCGTTCTTTGTAAACCACAAAAAAACCAGTAAAATCAAGGCTTTTACGAAAATAACTGACTAAAACTATCAAGAATTTTCCAGAGACAAAATTCCGTTATTTTAATTTTTCTATTTCACCGGCAGTTAATCCAGTTGCCTGAGATATTGCTTCTACAGGGAAATTTAATTTTAAAAGATTTTTTGCTATCTCAATATTTCTTTTTTCTTCACCTTCTTTTATGCCTTCTTCTTTACCCGCCTGTTTGGCCTGGAACAACCTTGAAGCCTCTTCATGACGGGCCTTTGATCTCATCTCAAGAATCTGCCTTACAGTTTCATCATTGGATGCCCTTACCATCTCTTGCAACGCCATTACTATCTCCTCCTCTTGTTTCAATTCCTCCGGGAGATTATCTATATCCTCTGCATAAATTTCTCCGAACTTTAAAACGTGCAGCCACCGCTCAAATCGTGATTGCAACTTCTTTGGCTTATCCTTTTTAAACTTCGGAAGTTCTATAAAATGCAATTCCTTGACATCAGTTAATTCTCTCTTTGATTTAACATTTAAATAGCGGTAAATATTATGTAACTCTCTTTCTTCTTTGAGAAGAATAAAATCTAATATAGAAATGGATATAGCTTTATTTAACTCTTCAAAAGGTTCAGCTTTCTTTAACTGGCCTGTATATAACTTATCATGATAATAAATTACTCTGTTTACATATGCCCGATCCGGCTCTACCTGCATTTCAATATTCAATCTCCTGCCGGTATTATCTTCTGCTTTAACATCAAGAGTTGAGAGCTTATCCTTAAGATATTCCTGTAAATTGAACGTATTTAGAAAAGTCAGTTTAACTATCTTTTCTGCACCTTCCAGGGCAAGTATAGCATTAAGCAGTGCTATTAATAACCTTTCATTCTTTTCATACCCGAACACAAACTTGAACACGACATCGTTACGCAGGTTTATCGAACTGTCTGTCATAAAACACCTCATTTGATTATTCTTCTATATTACTATTTTAAACCTTTTATCTTAAAATTGCTAGACTATGATTGTTTTTTTAATCATTATTTAAAACAGAAGGATTTATAAAAAAATTCGTTGAATGTTACAATATGTGTTACCTTAGAAAAACTGCCAGAGATAACAAAAAATTCATCAGAAAGTATTAAGAGAATAATAGAAATGAATCAAACAAATACAGAAAAACTTAAAGAACTCATAGAAAGATTTAAAAATAACATAGTATCCTACAAATCAGGCCATTACAATGAAACTCAGGTAAGACGTGAATTTATAGACCCTCTATTTAAACTATTCGATTGGGATGTAGACAACGAGCAGGGCTATGCAGAAGCCTATAAAGACGTAGTTCATGAAGATGCCATAAAGATCGGAGGCAAAACAAAAGCTCCCGATTACTGCTTCCGCATAGGCGGAACAAGGAAATTCTTTGTAGAAGCCAAGAAACCATCAATAAACATAAAAGACGAACCGCACCCGGCCTACCAGCTCCGCCGTTATGCCTGGTCTGCAAAACTCCCTCTGAGCATCCTGACAGACTTTGAAGAATTTGCCGTTTACGATTGCAGAATAAAGCCGGAACAGTCCGATTCATCTTCAAAAGCAAGAGTCCTTTATATCACCTATGACCAGTATGAAAGCCGATGGGAAGAAATATTTTCCATATTCTCCCGCTCATCCATTCTTAAAGGTTCTTTCGATAGATATGCAGAATCGAACAAATCCAAAAAAGGCACTGCCGAAGTAGACACGGCATTTTTAGAAGAAATCTCTTCATGGCGTGAAATACTTGCCAGAAATATTGCCCTAAGAAATCCTGAACTGAGCCAGAGAGAACTTAATTTCTCAATACAGATGATAATAGACAGAATTATCTTCCTTCGTATCTGTGAAGATAGAGGCATAGAAAATTATGGCAGACTCCAGGAACTTCAGAAATACAAAGACATCTATAAAGAACTTACAAAACTATTCCAGCAGGCAGATGATCGATATAACTCAGGTCTATTTCACTTCCGCCGGGAAAAAGACAACCCGGAAGCACCTGATGATCTGACATTAAACCTGACCATTGACGACAAAACGATGAAAGATATCCTGAAAAACCTTTACTATCCTGAAAGTCCTTATGAATTCTCAGTCCTTCCCGCCGAAATACTCGGCCAGATTTACGAGCAGTTTTTAGGAAAAATAATTGCAGTCTCTCCAGGGCGAAGGGTGTCAGTAGAAGAAAAGCCGGAAGTAAAAAAAGCTGGAGGAGTATATTACACGCCAACTTATATTGTAGATTACATAGTAAAAGAAACTGTAGGAAAATTCCTGGAAGGCAAAACACCGAAACAGGTAGAGAAAATAACCATCCTTGACCCTGCCTGCGGGTCCGGCTCATTCCTCATAGGAGCCTATCAATATCTCCTGGACTGGCATAAAAACTGGTATGTAGAGAATAATCCTGAAAAATGGGCAGGTGGGAAATCGCCAAAATTATATCAGACAGAAGGAGGAGACTGGTTTTTAACTACAGGTGAGAGAAAGAAAATCCTTCTCAATAATATCTATGGTGTTGATATTGATAATCAGGCAGTGGAAGTAACGAAATTATCATTACTCCTCAAAGTTCTGGAAGGGGAATCAGATCAGAGGCTTGCCACTCAGCTTAAGATGTTTCAGGAAAGAGCTCTGCCGAACATGGGAAATAATATAAAGTGCGGTAATTCCCTTATTGGAACTGACTTTTTTAAAGATAATATTGACATGGCAGAAGATGAACTTTACCGGATAAATCCTTTTGACTGGCAGGGTGAATTCCCGGAGGTGATGAAAAATGGCGGTTTTGACGTTGTAATAGGCAATCCGCCTTATGTAAGGCAGGAATTACTTGGAGACGCAAAAACTTATTTCCAGAGCCATTATAAAGTTTATCATGGCACTGCCGATCTTTATGCCTATTTCATCGAAAAAAGTATTTCTCTTCTGAAACATCAGGGATTATTCGGGATCATTGTAGCCAATAAATGGATGAGGGCAAATTATGGTAAATCTTTAAGAGAATGGCTAAAACAGCAGCACATCATAGAAATAATAGATTTTGGAGATCTGCCGGTATTCCAGCAGGCAACGACTTATCCTTGTATTATCATAGTAAAGAGAGATGAGCCTGAACCATCCTTTAAAGCTGCACATATAAAAGACCTTGAATTTATTGATTTAAAAGACTATGTAAATCAGGAAAGTTTTAAAGTAAAGCAGAATTCTTTAGATAATAATGGATGGAATCTGGTAGATGAAAAATCTCAGGCTTTACTGGAAAAACTTAAAAGTAAAGGAATTCCTCTGGAAGAATATGTTAATAAAGAAGTTTATCGCGGAATTGTAACAGGATTTAACGAGGCTTTTGTTATTGACATTTCTACCCGTGAAAAACTAATTTCAGAAGATCCTGAAAGTGAAGAATTAATAAAGCCTTTCTTGGTAGGAAAGGATATTAAGAAATATCAAACTCTTATTACAGAGCGATATGTTATTTTTACCAGACGAGGAGTTAATATAAAGAATTATCCAGCTATAGAAAGTTACTTAAAACAGTTTAAAGAGCAACTTATGCCAAAACCAAAAGACTGGAAAGGCGAAAATTGGCAGGGTAGAAAACCCGGAAGTTATCAATGGTACGAAATACAGGACTCAATTGACTATTATCAGGAATTTGAAAAACAAAAAATAATCTATCCAAATATCTGTAAAAAACCTGAATTTACCTATGACGAAAAAGGTCTTTACACAAATCAGAAATGTTTCATAATTCCAACAACAGATAAATATTTACTCGGCATATTAAATAGTTCAGTAATGTTCTTCTTATTCCGCCAGATACTTCCTAAACTTCGAGGAGACTTTTACGAACCAGGTTATGTTTACTTTAAAACCTTCCCAATTCGTAAAGTAGATTTCTCTAACTCCACCGACAAAATAAAACATGAGCAGATAGTAGAACTGGTTAACCGTATGCTCATCTCAAACCAGAAACTATCATCAACCAGAACACCGCAGGAAAAAAACCTGCTTCAAAGACAGATTGAAATGATGGATCGCCAGATAAATAAACTGGTATATGAACTATATGAACTTACAGAAGAAGAAATCAAAATTATTGAAGAGTCAGCCTAAACCTTATAAACTGTCCTGAATTCCTCAATAATTCTTCTTGCCCTGTCCACAGAAAAAACAAATTTATGCCCTTTCAGCTTTTCAGAAACAATCACTTCGACCCGCTCATACTCCTTCGGGAAACTGCTCTTCAAAATTTCCACAGCCTCCAGGTAATCAACTTCCTGATTCTTCTCCTTCTCCCACTCCTCAAAAGTTTCGGCAAAACTATCCTTCCTCACAACACATTCCCTGACAATCTCATCCGCCTGCCCCGCCGCCGGCAGTAAATTTTTATCCCTCTTTTTCCCGTAATTCTTGCAGGAAGAAATTAGATAAGCATCCGGATTGTGTATTGAAGTTTGATGATTAAAAATATAATCTGCTATATTTTTTACAATATCTGTTATATTAGAAATACCGCTTTTTTGTAAAATATTACTTGCTATTTTAATTGTTTTTTCAGATATAAAAGAATCTTCATTCTTTTCTTGATCGATTTTTTTATTAAGATTTATTTGATTTGTGGAAAAATTATCCACTAAAAAATTATTTTGCGTGGATTTTTTTTCCACTTTCTCACTCTCTTTAGTGGAATTATTCTCCACTTGTCCGTTATCCTTCCCTGTAACTTTCTTTTTATCTTCTCCACCCGGCAGATTAAGGAGTAACCTGATAAGACTTCCGGTTTTATCCTTCCCGACCTGAATAACCTCAATAAAATTTTTTTTCACAAGTTTTTTAATTCCCTTCGCCACAGAAGAAAAATCCATACCCAGCTTATTCCCTATATATCTGCAGCTTAACTCCTTCGTCATAGTCTCCCTCGTTTCAGGATATTTCATGATCTCCCTCACGATGGCAAATAAAATTGCAAGACAATTACCCCTGACCTTTTCCTTTTCAACCCTTTCCATAACAACATCAGGAACCATAGTAAAAACAAAATTAACACAACCTGTAGACATAATAAAAAACCTCCTGACACTTGATTTTCCTCTCAGAAGGTGGTATACTCTCTTTAGCTGAAAAGAGTTTCCTCCGAGAGGTGGGAACTTTCACTTTTTAGCCCCATTTTTCATAAATTCAAATCACACAGCCCATAAAATTCTATATATCTAAAAAGAATCCTTCAAGTGTCATCCCTATAAAGTAAAAATTTGATTTTTAGATAAATTCCCTCATCTAATATTTTGTAACCGAAATAGCGTTATCTATCGCAAAAATACCTTTAATTTGTAGATTTTTTGTGGTAAGTGAGTATGAAATAGCGTTATCAATCGTTATTTCAGGATAAGAAATCTTACAGTATTTATTTAAACGATATAGAAAGATCCTTTCCAAGACCCTTCGCTATCTTTTTCAAAAACTGCAGTGAAGGATTATAGCTCCCACTTTCCAGACGACTTATATTACTCTGCTTTATACCTGTTCTCTTTGCCAGTTCTTCCTGTGTAATGTTCTGCTCTATACGGAGCTGTATAATCTGACTTATTAATTCATATTCAGGTCTTAAATTTTCTACCTCTCTTGCAAACTCAGGATCTTTCAGGAGATCCTTTTTAACTTCTTTCCAGGTTCTTATTCTTTAACCCTCCTTTGATAATCTAACATCCTGAATTTAGCCACTTCCAACTCCTTTTCCGGCGTTGCCTGACTTTTTTTAACAAAACCATGCAACAGAACAAAACTGTTTCCAACAGGAGCAAAGTAAAATATACGTGAGATATCACCTGCAAACTTTATTCTAAGCTCCCAGAGACCTTTATATTTTTCACCTTTTATATTCTTAACATAAGGCTCTTTTAAATCTCTGCCATACCTTTCCAGTAATTCTATCTCCCAGTAAACTTTGGCTTTATGTTTAACAGGCAGAGATTCAACAAAATCCTCTACAGGTTTCCCTCCATCCAGTTTTTCATAAAATATAATTATATTTTCCATATTTTAATTATACCATATATGATATAAAATTTAAACAGACCTGATAAATAACATATCAGTAAAAAAAACAGGATGGTTAATCCAGTGGAAAATTCCCCTTAGAATCATAAAGCGAGCAGTTTATTCACTGCCCGCTTCAATTAAGATGTATATTCATGTAAGCTTCTTTCCTTTCATTGATTAACGAGGCATATTTGTAGCTAAAGCTAAAACATTGATTAAGCAATACCAGCAGGAGCCATTATCCTTCTGAACCTTACTATTAAACACTTTCTTAATCATTTCTTTCACCACCTTTCTTTGTTTTATCTCTTTCACTGTTTAAATTATAATCTAAAGATATGAAGAATTTATGAAGAAGATGAGAATGTTATGTGAAGAAATTCTAAGTAACATTCCCCCTGTTTAGACAGAAGATACACTGCTAAACTTTTTGAGAAAGGGGCGGAAAATACTCAAACAAAAATTTCCAAAGAAACATTTCCCCTGTTTCCCTCAAAATACTAAAATCTCCAGCCTGGAAAACTAATCATATTGACACCCTTTCTTAAAGCTTTCTCTTTACGTTTCTCGTACATATCCTCTATCCATTCTTTTACCGGCGATTTCCACTTCTGTTTCTCATTCGGTATATTCTTTATAAGGCTTTTAGGATTCAATCCCATTTCCTTAGCCATACGGATTGTTTCCTGATTTAAACGGCATTTCTTTTTAGCTTCAGCCCATAATTCACCACTATATTTACCTTTACTTCCTCTTACCCACCTGCTTCAACCAGTTAGCAACAGCATCCCTTATAAGCTTATACTCAGCATTATCTATGTGCATACCATATTTCTTTCCATCTATTCCCCCTGTAATCTTAAACCATTCATCAACCTGTTTTAACTTTGCCGGACTTACCTGTGTAAGATCCCTTTTCTTTTTAGCAATAGTCTCCTTTGTAAACAGTTCCAGGGAAGTCAGGCGGGTAGTATTAACAGAGTCGAAGCCAAAAACAGGATGGCCAAGTTTCTCACCAAAACTCCCGGCTATATTATAGCCCCAGGGGTCCCAGTCTGTAAGGGTTCCTATTTCAACATTCTTTACTCTCCTTGCTCTCAAAGCATCGGCAAAATACTCCATAGTAAGATAACCGGGTTCTCCATGAGATGCAACAGCAGTTATTCCATGAGTCTTTGCAATTTCTTTACAGAACCAGAACAACCCCTCTTTCTCTGTAAAAAATATATATCTCGGTCTGCTTTTTCCTATTATGCTAAATGCCTCTCTCGGATCTTGAAACTTAAATTCATCCTGAAAT
>Ga0208940_1004473_pt1 | contig 11002 bp, 9 predicted proteins | sample AD_JPNNA6_MetaG_FD_184445 | JGI IMG/M metagenome (GOLD analysis project Ga0208940, IMG submission 184445) | Active sludge microbial communities of municipal wastewater-treating anaerobic digesters from Japan - AD_JPNNA6_MetaG (SPAdes) (version 2) | ecosystem: Engineered > Bioreactor > Anaerobic >... | reverse complement strand
ATAGAGATAAACAATGTCTTTCTGCAAAGGCAGGAGATGCTTCTGGCAGTTGGCAACAGATTTGAAAATATCTGTTTTTGTTTCGCCGGACTGGAAAATCCACTTTCAATATCCAAATACAGGTATGCTCATTTTTTTTCCACACAGTTTGAAAGGATATTTTTTAAACAAATAAAAAAGATTGATACAATCTTAGCTTCGGGTGACAGTAATGCAATCAGGGAAATGACTGTGAGAAGCAAGGGTGTGTTGCATGCAGATCAGATAACAATGTTCCCAAGCCGGATTAATACGGATATCTTTAAGTTGCTTGATAGAAATGAGATCAGACAGAAGCTGGGTTTTTCACCAGGTACGACTATCATTGTTACAACAGGCAGATTAGCTCCTTTAAAAGGATGGAAATTCATGATAGATAGTTTCAAACTGTTCAGGAGTAAAATATCATCAGACACACTCTTGTTTTTTATTGGAGAAGGGGAGGATTATGATTCAATCTTGGAGTATATTTCAGATAATAATTTGGCAGAACACGTTATCCTGGCCGGGAAAAAAGGCCAGGTTGATGTAGCTTTGTTTTTGAATGCAGCAGATCTCTTTATAATGGGATCTTATAAAGAGGGTTGGTCGACATCTCTGATGGAAGCAATAGCATGTGGGGTTCCCGCGTGTGTGACAGATTTCAGTTCGGCTTCAGAGATTATTATAGAAGGAGAAAATGGATTTGTCGTAAAAGAACGTAGAGAGGATCTCTTTGTTGAAGCTATGATGAAATCTGTGAAACTTCCAAGACCTGTGAGAAATGACGTTGTTTTAAGATTTGCCGCGGATAAACTAAAGGAAGATTTATTAAAACATTGGCCATTATTATGAAGAAGATTCTACGAAAGATGCTGCAAATATACCAGGTCTATTTCAAATGGAGGAAGTATTCATTTGGCAAGAATCTTCATGTTGGAAGGGGTGTGAGTATGTGGGCCAGAAATGGAATATCAATCGGAGACAATTTTTATATGGGAAAGTATTCGCAAATAGAATGTGATGCTATAATAGGTAACGATGTAATGTTTGCAAATTTTGTTTCACTTGTTGGCAAATATGATCATAACTATACTCAGGTTGGCGTGGCCATGCGGCACGCGAGCAGAATAAGAGATAATAATTACAACTGGAAAGGGATTAACCAGAAAGTAGTAATTGAAGATGATGTTTGGGTAGGTCATGGAGCTATTATTCTAACGGGAGTTACAATTGGTAAGGGAAGCATTATTGCTGCAGGTTCAGTGGTAACGTGCGATGTTGAACCCTATTCGATTTATGGTGGAAATCCGGCCAGAAAAATCAAGGACAGGTTTTTAACAGAAGAAGATAGGGCTGAGCATATAAGACTATGTTCTCTGAAGGAAGTACATGTTGAGATGAAAAATAAAGATAACAGAAACTAATATTTCTTATAATGTCATCATATGTTAAAGAAATCGATTCCTGGGAAGATATTGAAGAGGTAAACATCTTTAATATCAGGATTAATCCTCTGAGAAGGTCTGAATTCCTTGCAATTATTGAAAGTGCTATCAGGAACAGGCGGCAGCTTGCGCAATTTGGGGTCAATTCCGCAACAATAAATGACATTGTCCGGAATGATGAATTCAGAAATACTATCAATAGTGCTGATCTCGTGCATATTGATGGTATGTCTGTGGTCTGGGCTCTGCGGTCATTTGGATATGCTGTACCCGAAAGGGTAGCAACTCCCGATCTTGCAGATGATATACTTGCTATGGCAAATCAGGGGCGGATGAGTATTTTCCTGTTTGGTGCACAGGAAAATATCCTTTCATTGTGCCGGAAAAATATTGAAAAGAAGTTTCCAAACATCGTGATTGCCGGATGCCGTAATGGTTACTACAAGCCTGAAGAGGAAAAAGATATATTTGACCTTATAAACAAAGCCAAACCTGACATTCTGTTTCTTGGAATGTCTTCACCGAAAAAGGAACTTTTTTTCGAAAGCTACAAGCATAGGCTGGAAGCAAAATATATTCTTGGCGTGGGTGGTTATTTCGATATCATGTCCGGTCAAATTAGGCGAGCTCCGCGATGGATGCAGGATACCGGCCTTGAATGGTTGTTCAGGCTCATGCAGGAACCAAGGAGGCTTTGGAAAAGATACCTGATCGGAATATTCCAGTTCTTCTGGCTGGTTACAAAGGAAAAAATCAGGAGAGCTTTTAAACGTAAAGGAGAATAGATGGTTATTGATCATATTTCATTCGCTGTAAAGAATCTGGAAGAGGGCATCAGCTACTGGAACCGTGTTTTCGGGTACAGACAGTTGACCAACATGGTGGTCAATTCTCTTCAAAAAGTAAAAGTTGTATTTCTTGGTAAAGAAAACAGTATTGCTGTGAAATTGATTGAACCGGTAGAGGGGAATCTGTCGTTGCAAAACTTTGTGAACAGGGGCGGAGGCTTTCATCACATATGTTTCAAATGTTCGGATGTAAATGAAAAACTTAACGAGTTATCTGACAAAGGTCTATTGGTGTTAGTCCCACCCCAGCCCGGGGAAGCATTTAATAACCATGAAATAGCATTTTTACTTGCACGGTACGGACTTAATATTGAATTAATTGACACAGAAGAAAGATATGGATTATTATAGATCCGAAAAAAATACTACAACTAGGTTAAACCAGTATATCAAACGATTATAAATATTTCATAAAACAAGGTGAGTAATAACAGTGACTGCTGCCAGGTGATTGTTGACCCACGGGCAAGAATAGTCTATGCTTCATATTACATTCAGGGGATTGTTGATTTGTTTGGTGCGCAGAAGGTTTGTTACCGGATTTCCCCTTTTAAACTGTTGGTGAAGAAATATGACAATCTTGCCTTTGATGAATTCTTTGCATTTATTATTATCAGAAATGGACAAAGAATTAAGATTGTGATTGACTATAAGGATAACTATACTATAAACTATGAAATTTACGACTGGTGTGATGTATATGGGAAGGTCAATCTGAACCCCAAATATACTGACTTACTCGATTATAAAAAGATAATAAATATTGGACCGGGATTTGGTATCAGGATCATGGGAAATTTTGCGACAATCCTTAATGCCATGTCTAATTTTATCAAATCATACAGGTATTCAGATATAGAATATTATCCTTTTTTCTATGGTTATTATTGGCAGACAAAAAGACTTCCAATATCAGACTTTACTCATAGTCCGACTGATGGCAAATATGTTTTTTTTGTATCAACACTCTGGAACCATGATAATTGCATTAGGAGCACCAATATTCTTCGAGCTGCTTTTATAGAAGAATGTAAAAATGCGGGATTAAACTTTGAAGGAGGTTTATATGCCAAGCCATCAAATAGGGAATATAATAAATATAAACATCTGGTATATTCAAAATTTATTTCTTTCCCATCGTACATCAGTATGACTAAAAAATCTTCAGTTGTTTTCAATACTCCTACAGTATTCAATTGTCATGGATGGAAACTGGGTGAATATTTTGCATTGGGTAAAGCCATAATTTCGACACCCCTGATAAACAAAATGCCGGTTGATCTGGAACACGGAAAGAATATACACTTCATTGAGGATGCATCAGAAATGAAAGATGCGATTGATAAGATACTAAGCGATCACAAGTATCGGGCAACTCTTGAAGAAGGAGCCCTTGAATACTACAATAAATATCTGAGTCCTGAAATTGTAATAAAAAGAATACTACAACATCCAGCCCGCAATCCCTGGTAGTGTTGCAATCAGTCCGTTCACGGAGGAGGGGATTACTCACATTCAATGGTAGCACTAAACCTTGCAGCTAAATCAAACCAGAAAACAATGTCTTTTTCGACCCTTCTGCAAGAAGGAATAACCCCATCGATCATCACTTTATTTGCCCTGACAACAAGCGATAGCCCTTTGACAGGGATGTCATTGCGATTATATAATTCGATTGTGCCATCAGGATTACATGAATACGATACATTCTCGATTAATCTCCAGTAATCCAAAAGTTCCTTCACGGTTGTATTATAAAGGTTTCTTTTGTTCTGGCTTTCTTCCATGTAAGCAAGAATCTGGTCAAAATACGGGTTGATCTCAAGCCTTCCATTTTGTTCTGTAATGACATCAAGCCCTCTTACGTAATACCCGTGATTCAGAAAAATACCCCAGTTTGAAATCAGTTCATCAATTTGTCTTTTCTCATTTTCCAGGTGTTTGTCAGCATCTTTTAATGATAGTTTATAATAATCCTTTGCATAATTAGTCACCCAGGAGTATAATCCTTGTGTGTATGTAGGATGTTGCCAGTAAAGTGGGGTTGGGGAACTCTCACCTTTTCCTGGCATGAGGGAATTTAATTCTCTTTCGTTAGATATCTTGTGAGTGACTAGCTCGCTGAGTGCCTGGAAGTAATTAATACTATTCAACCTATAGGCTGAAAGGTGATTATTCCATAAAACCTTAGACGCATTTCTGAGTCTGAACTTTTTTAACTCATTTTTTGCTGAGGGATGTTTCATTAGATGTTTCATCTCCACAGCAGTATTCCAGAAATACCGCGTATCAAATTCATGCCATAAATCACCTGCATAATATTCAGATTCCGGAGACAGGCCATCACAAACAAAACATTCCCGGTTATATTTTCCAGAATACATTCCATGGTCTATCCATGACCGCGTATCATAACGGTCTTTCATGTAACTTATAGCTTCTTCAAGTGTTGCCCTGTCCGAATTATGTTCTTCCGGGGTATGCAGACAGATATCATATTTCCCTGTGAGGTGCAATTGATCAAGGAATTCAGTCATCATGTTCCTTCCGGAAACTGGTTCAGTTTTTTTATCTGAGAGTTTGCCATTATAATCGATGTACATTACACTTTTTGTTACAGGTATATTATGACCCACAAAACCTCCGGAAGCAAAACGGATGTCATTGATAGTATCTGATCCATAATAAACTGCATAATGAGATTCAATTCTTTCACCACCATCAGCGTGTTCAGTGAAAACATGTCCGGCAAGAAAACCTGAAGGTACCAGCATAAACCTGGGAGTATATTCCGGAGTACTTCCAATATAGAATTTCACTGAATTTATCCTTCTGTCGTTACTGCTATATTTTGAGGGTGAAAGGTCAATCCATCTGCCACCACCGTCAGCCTGGAATGGTATATGAACATATGGATGGTCTTCAAAAAAATCAAGATTAATAAACAAAATATTATTAGTAGTGCTTAACTGTAGGGATGATGCAGCTGTGTTGTGATATATTAGTGCGGACTTTGATCCATGTCCAAACTTCACACCTTGTTTGTCAAGCCAATATTCTGCCTCGAATTTTTCATTGTCAGCTTTTCTGTTTTTTCTGTAAACCTCTGATACCGGAACAGCAAAAGCTGCGACCAAAGCTTCTCGTTTTACTATGACATCAGAATTGTATTCTGTGGAAATACTGATTTCAAACTCTGGCAAGTCTCTGCTGGCTTTAAGCATAATATTGACAATAGTCTCTGATGTTCCTTCCCCCCGAATTGAAATTGTACTATCATTCTCCTTTCTAACTTCTATATCAAAAAATCCCAAACTTGGTTGATGGTCTTCGTAATCTGAAAAAAACGTCAAATCAGACATGATTACTTCATTGTCAGGTGTTTTAACTGTTACCTTGCCTGACGAATTGACCTCTAAAGTATAATACTGACTTTTTATGGTATATGTTACTGTCTTTTCGTGATTCTGAATAATACCCGAATTATATACAGAAATATCAGGCAGATAAGTGATCTCTTGTCTGATTATACGATAACCAGCCAGAAGCCATAAATTGAGTAGAATAATTCCTGCTATGGCCAATACCAACAGGATTAAGAATATCTTCTTAGCGTTCATATCAACCGCTCTTTTGTTTGTATATTATATGTAACCAATCCATTGAATTCGATAATGTCTTATCAAGTCAGCAAAAGGGTGATCCAGGGATCACTTTTTTATTGTAACCCGAAATGCTTCCTGATAGCTTTAGATTTTTCTTTGGGAGCAAGATCCCTGATCTCTAGAAAATTCGGGTTTTGCATATAGAGAAGTTTCTGCATGCTCATGGAAAGCACCACCTTTGCCGGATTTCCTACGATCACAGAATTCTCGGGGAATTGCCCTCGTACAGTACTTCCTGCTCCTATTATTGAGTTATCTCCAATGCTTGTATTTGGCAATATAGTGCAATTATTACCAATGAAAACATTATTACCGACTTTTATTTTGCCAAATACATCTGCATTTTTCATCTCTTCCCTGAAACACCATATAGCACCATCATGTGTAATGAAGTCGGTCCCGGCGGCAATGGCAACATGATTCCCGATCTCAATAAGATATGGTTCTGTTGAGAAATTCACATTATTGATAAAACAATTATCACCAATCTTCACCCCTTGTCTGCGCCAGTATCTGATTCTTGTATTACTGCCTGCTTTGGCAATGAAGGCTAATGTGAGCCGATTGATAATATACCTTAGAGTCATCGTTTTGAGGTAATATTGAAGAAAACAGTGTTAATCGACTCTTGATTCAAATACATCAATAATAAACTGTCCGAAAAGAGGAGACACACGTTTTGCAAATCCAGTATCCGGATGTGAATTATCAGGTGAGACAGCATTCTTTTCTGCCAGGTAAAGTCCTCCCTCTGTTTCGTAGGAATAGAAATCCCAAACAAAGATATTATCGCCTTTTATGTCCCAATCATTAACAATCCAGTCGCGAAATTCACGTGTCCGGATGGCTTCATCTTCGGTCATAAGCTTTTGGGTGTTAACAGCAGGTGTCCAGACAATAAACTTGTTGTCAGGGAACTGATGCATCTTTTCTCTAAGTGCATCATATTGCAGTTTATAGTTCTCAAGGCTTTTAATCTCCGAATCAATATCGGGTGTACCAGAGTCTGGTTGAATTCTGCTGACGGGGAAGCAATGCTTGAAAATTATCAGGTCATATTCCTCCGTCAGAGTTTCCAGTGTAGCTTCTTCCAGGTAAGGTTTTTTTCCTTCATTCTTTACCCAGATATTGTAGTAATCAAAGGGATAGTTCTTCCAGCCGTAAGGCTCCTTCTTGGGATAAAACCTCTCCGTTATCTGGAATTCAGTTTTGTTCGCCCTGTTGTATTTATCGATATGTTTTTGAACATCCCCTTTATTGGTAATCTTATAGATGTAATTGTTTGTTTTTCCTAACCAGATTGAGTAGCCGGTACTGTGATGAAGAAATATTGCATTTTTCATAGGTGTTTCATTTTTTTCGCATCCCGTAAAAAGAATAACTGTTAATATCAATAATACTTTTTTCATGACCTTTTTTCAAAGATATACAATTAACCTTCATCCATTGTTCTCATAAACCTGTGGTGGCTGCTCTTCCCTATTATAATATAACAATGAGGCTATCCTTTTGAGATAGCCTCATTTATAATATCATACGTTATGCTATTATTGGTTCTTTACACATCTCACAGATTTTCCGGCTTGCTTATAAGCTCCGCTCCTATGTACTTTGTCATTGTCGCCATCAAGCCTGCGGTACAATGCTATATTTTCATCAAGCCCGGTAGAAGACCAGAAATATGTGATCAGTCCGATTCCCTCTGAGATACCGGTAATATATGACCTGTAACCTGCAGGTAGAGCCGCGAAGCCGCTAGTGTTGCTGCCATTCTCACCTTCTTTCCATCCTGTAGCTTTCTTAAGCTTATTACCCTCATCTGTTCCACGCCAATCAGATTTGGCTGCCTCTTCAGCCGTCATGCCAATACTCATTTCCATTGCTGAAAATTCTCCATCTGTCGGCACATGCCAGCCTGTAGGACAAAGCTTATCTGTCTCCACTGCATACCAATTATATAATGCTCCATATAGGGGTTTGTAGGTTTCCTCATTGTTCTGAGCCCAGCAATATGCATCATCAGCAAGGGCTATCCAAGCGGCATTATCAGTTACAAGTGGGATAGCGGCATCGTCGTTATACTTGGTGGTCTTAAGGTTCTCAGCCATCCAGACCTGGTTGCCAATCTTGACAGTTTCGTACACGTTACCATCAATGTCGGTTACCGGCGTTATAAAGCTAAATTCCTGACCATAGGAGGTGCCTGAACTGTTAGTTGCATAAGCACGGTAATAATAAACAGTTCCGTCTTCCAGTCCGGTGATATTACTTGTGAATGTTCCCTTGCCTGTACCGTCAGTGGTTTTATTGACTGTGGGATTTGGAGAAGTGCCCCAGCAGACCCCTCTGGCAGTTATACTACCACCGCCATCATCGGTAATGTTTCCGCCTGCGACAGCTGATGTTGATGTCACATTTGATACTTCGGTGGTTGTCAGCACGGCACTTGTTACCTTACCTGTGGTAAAGGAGAGTTCATTTCCGTAAGCGGTTCCCACTTCGTTAGTGGCGTATGCACGTACATAGTAGGTTGTTCCTTCTGATAATCCTACAATATTGCTGGTAAAATTGGCTGAACCTTTGCCATCACTTGTCTTTGAGTCAGCAACAGTTGGATTGGTTGAGGTACTCCAGCACACACCTTTTGCAGTGATCTCTTCGCCTCCGTCAGTGATAATGGTTCCGCCGGAAACGGCTGATGTGAGGCCAACATCACTAATTGTCACAGTGGTCAGTTCCGGTATAGTTGGTTTTTTACATCCCTGGAACAATCCCATTGTCGCAACAAAGCATACTATTACAAAAAAACTCAAACTCTTTTTCATGATTTTGTATTTACAGTTTAACTTAATTCTTATGGTTTATACTGAATAATTCCGATTTTGTTGCCTGTGAGAGGCAAAAACATCATTTAGAATTTTTTATACATCTTATGTATTTGCCTCCTGTCTTTGATGTGCCCGACCTGAACACGTCTGAATTTGGTCCATCAAGACGTCTGTACCATCCATATATTTCATTTAGTTCAGAACTCCACCAATAGGTAATCATCCCGATACCATTAAAAGCCCCGTTTTTTGCCCACCGATATCCTCCGGGCAATCCGGAAAAGCCACTACTGTTTGTTCCATTTTCACCATCAGCCCAGCCTGTTTTACTCTTCATCTTTGAACCCTCGTCTGTTCCCCTCCATTCTGTTCCAATAGCCTGATCCTGAGTCATACCCAAACTCATTTCCAATATCATAAATTCATTATCTGACGGTACGTGCCAGCCTGAAGGACAGAGCTTCCCGGTTTCAACAGTGTACCAGTTGTAAAGAGCACCGTAAATATTCTTATATTGTATATCATGTTTTAACCAGCAGTAAGCTGGTGTTTCAAGGTGCACCCATGTTGTATCGTCTTCAACAAGGGGAATTACTGAATTATCATTAAACCGGGTTGTTTTCAGGTTTTCTGTCATCCAGACCTGATTCCCAATGTAAACAGTACCATACATGTTGCCTTCAATATCTACAACCTTTGTAGTGAAGACAACCTGCTCACCGTATGCTGTTCCACCTTCGTTTTTCACATAAGCCCTTGCATAATACCTGCTGCCTGATGAAAGACCAGTAAGTGTACAGGTATATGTGTCCGGTCCGGTGCTGACAGAAACGTGAGAATCATCCAGATCAGGATCAGGTGTCTGACTCCAGCATATACCCTTCTCTAAGACAGGAGCACCTCCGCTATAAGTTACTGTACCAGCGCATATGGCACTGTTGTTTGTCACGCCCGTAACCTGCCCTGTAGTCACTGATGGCGCTGCAATTCCTGTTTTGAATGTTACCTCGTTGCCATAAGCTATACCAACACTGTTTTCAGCAAAAGCCCTGACATAATACGTAGTATTTGGTTCCAGTTCGCCTAAGACACAGGAAAATTTTCCGGGACCGGTGCCTGATGGTTTAAAATTATCAGAAAGTGTGGGCATGGTAACGGTGCCCCAACAAATACCACGTGCAGTTATTTCTGCCCCCCCGTCTTCTGTTACATTTCCGCTTATAGTAGCAGAATTGGTGGTGATCTCAATTACTTCATCCGTGGTTAACACCGGAAGGGTGGGGTCTTTTGCACAACTGCTCATAAGCAGTGTGCCCGTAAGAATATATGCTATAAGGAATAATCCCGGTAATCTTTTGTTAGCTGCCATAATGATTAAATGATTAAAACTACATACCAAACGCATTATTTATTAAATAAGTATTTTGAAAAGGGAGTTGATTAAAAAATACTGCAAATTATGTACCAATGATGCGTGCCGGCAGAAAACTAACCAGTGTTGAAATTAATGCAGTAGTCTACAGATCAGATTAAAAAAAGGGAATATTTTACAACCTGAAAATCGTAAGAACCTAATATATAATGAACCTTTTGGCCGTAAGGATTCTGTTCCCTTCTGAAATATGCATAATATAAATGCCGGGGACTACACCTGAGATGTCAATCTGCCTGGATGTCTCCTCATCTGAAATCGCGTTTGAAAACACTGTTCTGCCACTAAGGCTGAGAATAGTAAGTCGTTTTTCGCTCAGGGAGTCGGTAAAGGGATTAAACCCGACTGTAAAAACGCCATTATTAGGCGATGGGTAAAGAATGGCAAGGTCCGGTAATTCACGTTTCAGACTGAACGATATTGTTACAGGGGCTGATGTGGTGGTGGCATTCAGGTTATCCCAGGCTACAGCTATTATCTCGCATATTCCAGCCGTATCACATTGAAAGGTAAAGGAAAAAGGGTATACAGAGCTCTCCCCGAACTTTATACCCCCCACCATAAACTCAACTTTGGCAATTGAACCGTCGGGGTCTGAGGCATCGACAGCGATTGTAACCGTTGCCGGAGCTTCAAGGGATATATTATTAATTGGTGATATGATTGCAATAGATGGTGCCAGGTTGACTGCACTGACAGCTTTCTCAACAACGATCCTGACGGCCGAGGAGACTGTCCTGGCTCCCAGATTATCGGTAGCTGC
>Ga0208940_1004461_pt1 | contig 11030 bp, 11 predicted proteins | sample AD_JPNNA6_MetaG_FD_184445 | JGI IMG/M metagenome (GOLD analysis project Ga0208940, IMG submission 184445) | Active sludge microbial communities of municipal wastewater-treating anaerobic digesters from Japan - AD_JPNNA6_MetaG (SPAdes) (version 2) | ecosystem: Engineered > Bioreactor > Anaerobic... | reverse complement strand
CTGGTGGAAATGACCGCCCAATTCAAACAGACGGCTAACGCTGATGAAAGAAATAACCTGATCCTCCACATTCGATTCACCTGCCATGATGAGAAGCACGAGCAAACTGCTACATTGCCGATCACAATGCGCGCGATGGTCGAAACAAAGGGCAAAAGCGCCTTCGATGATCTGGAGTAGGAGAGCACAATGGAAACATTTGAGAAAAAGGCACTGGAGAACTTCGGTGAAATTGTCATCAATAAATCCTTTGTCCATCAAGCGGGCTTTGGCAGCCGCGCCATTCCCACCTACGTTCGGGAATGGATCATCTCGCACTATATTGCCGGTGAAAGCGATTTAACCGAGGCGGTTCGCCAAAAGATCGCTAAGTTCGTTCATACCTACGTTCCGGATAAAAGCGAAAAGGAAACCATCAAAAATCACCTCTATGAGCAGCAGGAAGTTAAAATACTCGATAATTTCTCAGTACATGTAAATTTGGCAAAAGGAGACCGATATTTAAGCATCCCCTTCTTGGACGAAGATTCCGCTTTCATCACGCCACAAATTGTCCAGGAAAATGACATGCTGCTGAGCAGCGGTTTATGGGGGCTGGGATCTCTCTTTTATGTGCCGCCGACCGATGGAAAGTCGAAAGGAAAAGGCGCGATATGGGCACGGGAATTCCGTCCCTTTCAATTGGCAAACGTGGATATTGCATATTTCACAGAGTGCCGGAACGCTTTTACAACATCCGAATGGATCGATCTGATTATTTCCTCCATGGGGTTTAACCACCTCCTCTATTCCGAGCGTCAGAAGATTCTGCTGATATCCCGGCTTATTTCCTTAGTCGAACCACGATATAATCTCGTGGAGTTGGCGCCAAAAGGAACAGGCAAATCGTTTGTGTTTGAAAACATGTCACGCTATGTGGCCGTACGTTCCGGCGCGATCACGGCGCCTGTACTCTTCTTTAACGATTCCCGAAAAACACCCGGATTGATTACCCGCTATGACTGCGTGGTCATTGATGAGGCTCAAAAAGTCAAAGCTGACAGTTCTGGGGAATTGACGGCCCTCTTGAAATCTTACCTGGAAGCCGGCCGCTTCGGACGCGGCAGCGCCGGATCGATCACAGCCGAAGCAGGCATCGTCATATTGGCCAACATCGACCTTGACCAGAACAGGCGACCTTTAAACGAGGACATCGGTCTTTTTAGAATATTCCCCAATTTTTTAAGAGAAACGGCTTTTATCGACCGATTCTCGGGGCTGCTGCCTGGATGGGATCTCCCGCGCATCAGCAAGAAAACCCCATCCATCTCATTGGGACTGAAGGGCGACATCTTCGGAGAAATTCTCCATACGCTGCGGGGTGATATTAGCTATCGCGATTACGTTAAAACAAACATGGAGCTTACAAATTGTGACGACATGCGGGACAGCAAAGCGATTGAGGCGGGTGCAACCGGCCTGCTCAAAATGCTCTTTCCCGACAAACAACCATCGGACACCGATTTCTACAAATATTGCATCAACCCCGCCATTGAACTGCGTCAGCGCGTGAGAGATGAATTATGTAAATTGGATCGGGAATATGTACCGCTCACCATCCTCTCGAAGTTTCCGGATGATTTTCAAAGTCATCACAAAAAACCGTCTTTTGCTGACAGCCCAAAGCCGGAAAACAGCGTATCAACAACAAGCGACACATTGCCGCCGGCGACTGATACTCCCCAGCAAACTGAAATAACGGAAACCAAAAATGAGGGGCTTGATACACCGGTCGAAAAAACGGTACGTATTCAAGATGGTGAAACGGGACAAAGCTATCAGCGACTTTTCGGATCATATCTGAAAGGAGCGCGCGTTATCCATGTTACAGATCCCTACATTCGCATGGAATATCAAATCAAGAATTTCCTGATCTTTACCAACGTCATTGACACCTCGGGCGGGCCGGTCAAATTGATCCTGACAACGGCCGCCGAAAATTCTTATCAGGAACAGACGAATGCAAAAAAGCTGGATGAGATAAAGGACAGCCTTGCGAAACATGGGATTGAATTCAGTTACGAATTTAATCCGGCCATTCATGATCGAAGCATCGCCCTGGATAACGGGTGGCGAATCATTCCGGGCCGCGGGCTGGATATTTTTCAGAAACCGGCGTCAAAGTATGAACTCAGTGAAATCGACCAACGGAAGAGAAAATGCCGGGAATCGGAAATTATCTATCTGAAGGCTGATTGACACAGAGGGAGGTGCTTATGTGGAATAATGTCATGGCAACTTTAAGCCCTGGTCAGCAGCTCCTGACGCCCGGCAGAGGAATTCCCGCAAACAGGCAACGGCCTTTTATCATCACAGGTATCACCCATGCTCATATCGATATAGAAATCGGGAAATCAAAGACACCGAATCGACTCCCGAGAGCTATGTTTGATGCTGTTGACAGCTACTTTCAGCGCAGACCGGCAGGATGTCTGAGAATCGCTGCTGAACATGCGGTCATCCCAACGCAGGATAGTGTCGATGAGGTAGCCCGCGCCGCCGTCCATTTTCCCCGCGCGATCGGTAATTACGTTGCAGCCATTTTGGAGGCTGCTGGCTGCGTAAGATATTTCATGAACGGCGACCAAAAGTGCATTCGGATTTAAAATCATGACTTGTCATTATACTTTCTCAAATATCAGCAATGGGCAGTACGAGGTTACCATAGACTTACAAGGATGGATGTGTACTGAGCAAAGAACCACCCTTCAGAAGAATATTTATGATCTTGGCCAGAAAGACCCTTTCTTTCAGTCGATATGTAGCATGTATGGCTCCGTACTTTCGTATAAATCGGAATCTTTGTTCCCACACGACACAAACTGTGATTCCAAGAAAAAGAAAGTCTTGATTATTCTTGGCAATCCCGCGACGCATAGCGTGGCCAATGGAATGTTCTTCTTTTCGATGGGAAAGCCTGGTGCAGAAGAGACGCACACATTTTGGAAGAAATTGGAAAAACCAGGATTAATTCAGAAGATCAGACGTAGCACTCTAAAAGAGGAATCAGAAACAAGAAAAGAAATGATCATCAATGGGACTCTTTCCAATAATTATCTCTTTGGATTCACTACCTTCTACTCGTTTCCTACGCCGGTCGAGGGCGACTTCAAAGATGTTGCAGGGTTGCGGTGCTTGTTTAAACCAATCATGAAACAGATTCAGGATATGGAATATGACAGATTAAACGCATACAAAACAAAGTTTTCCTTTGTAAAAGGTGCCTTGTGGGTATTTCACGAAAGAACATCTCACCGTTGTGCAAAAAAGAAGTTCCAGGATACATTTGAACGGTGGCCAGCCCGCGGCAAGGGCAGTAGCGGAGAAAATCTAAAAAATATCTTGAAGGCAAATTGACAGATATAATCGCTATGGAAATGAGAGCTTGTTCTAATTGTGGACTTCTTTTTGAGTCCGATGCAGTTGAAGAACCCGATCCTGCTGCTGATTTGGGGAAAATATTTCAAGAATCTATCGACTCTCGCGCAAATTCTGATTTATGCCAAACCTGTAGAAGAGAATTAGGACTTCTGAACATTCTTGGATTTGATCAGTAATTGACTATGATATGTGACACAGTTTCTGGTTAGCAGCGATAAATTTTCAGTACGGCCTTCTTCTCTGCATTCAACATATACCCTACCTTCGGCCTTGTTAATATCAGGGTTTCCAGTTCTCCCGGTTCGACAGCGATTGTTCCTGCGACGGCTTTCCTGATCTGGGCGATGCAGCGGCGCTTGTGGTCGGAGATCTGGCGTTCATAGGGTTTGTTGGATCCGTCATAGTTCATGGGACCGGGCCAGAGGCGCCGGTAGATTTCGTCGCGCGCTACGATCTGCTTCGGCTTTTCGGCCAAAAGCGACAAATAAGTGAAGCAGGCGGGTTGCAGCTTGATCGGAATGCCCCGGTAGAAAAATAGTCTTTGCTGCTCATCCACGAAGACGACCGGAGGATCGGCGATCAAGTCACGGAGATCTTGGACGTCTCCCAGACGCGCACGAAAGGCGGAAAGTAGGGTTTCATCATGGAGGATGTCGGCAAGGGATCGGGGGAAAGAGACATCGCCCGCCGGTGGTTCGATAGGCGGCAGCGCGGTGGCCGAGTCCACCTTGGCTCGTTCGGCTGATTCTTTGCCTTGCGCAACATTGAGAGTCCCCTCGCTGATCCCGGCTGCAGCTTCCTCCCCGGCCGTTTTCTCCCGGACCTGGTACTCCGGATGAAAATGCCGGTACAGTCGCCCCGCCAGGTGCTTGGGCAGCAGCCTTTCCAGTTCCATCAAGGGCAGTTCGGCCACAGCCTCGGGGGTGTCGTAACCTTCAGCGAGCAGGGTGTTGATGTAGGTCCGGCCCAGGCCCCGGAGGCGGATCTTCGAGAGGGCAAGGCCCTTTTCCGTGACGCCATAGATCAGCCGCTGAGAAAGTCTTTCTATCCTGGCGATGGCCCGCGGGTCCCAGCGGATCTCTTTGGCCAGGGAGGCCAGGGTCTCGGCCAGCCAACTGAAGTCCTCCCCCACCCGCTTGATGGCGCCGCTGAAAACCTCGTAGCTGTTCTCGATCTCCTTGGTCTCCGCATTCGAGATCCACCGGTTCATCATGAGGGCCTTCTTGACGGCCCGCTCCTTCTCCTGGGAGAGCATGCCCGAGATCTTCCAGACGGACTGAAAGACGGGCTTGGTCTCCTCCATGCTGTCGTGGACCGCCTGCTTCAGCTCATGGAGGTAGCCGCCCTGCCCCCGTTCGTTTCGCTTGAGGGGGATATAGACGGGAATCGCATCGTGCGACATGGCCAGGAGCATGAGGATCTCAAAGTCGGAGACATTGCGGGGATCGGCGTTGTTGAGGAATTCGAGGAAGAAGACGGCGGTCTCCAGGGCGATCCCCTTGGCGGCGGTGTTCTTTCCCAGGGGCGTCGGGATGAGCCGGTCCTTGGCGGTCTTCTCGATGAGGCCCCATTTGACGGAAAGGGCGATGGTCTCCTCGATGACCTTGTCGTAGTCGGCGTCGGTCATTTCGGTGTTCCAGAGGGTTCGGCCCGTGAAGGTGCTCTTCAGGAAGGTCTTGATTTCCCCGGCATCGCGGCAGATCTCCGAAGCGACAAGGTTCAGGATGTGCCGGTCCATCTCCCTGCGGTTCAGGGCCGGGGTCATCTCCTCGACGGGGCCTTTGACGTAGTGGTCCGTGTAGAACTTGTGATCCACGTAGGAGGCGGTGACGAAGAGCGCCCGGCCGAAGTCGGAGACGAAGCCGTAGCGGGCCACCCGGCCGCCCATGTTCTCGTAGTCGGAGACAAGGATTCTTTCTTTGGAGAGGCTGCGCGTGTCCCGGAAATACTTCCAGCGCAGCGGCGCGACGATGGCGTTCTTCATGGGGAGATTGAGGCCGACGGCCAGTGTCGTGGTCGTGCAGAGGACGCGGATCTCGCCCTTGCGGGTATAGCGCTCGACGATGTCCCGCTCCTCCCAGGAGAGATCGGCGTTGTGGACGGCAACGCCGCTGCTGAGGAAGGTAATGAGCATGTCCTTGGAGACGCTCTCTTCCAGGGCGTTCATCTCGGCGATGGCGCCGGCGGCGGGCGGAAGATTCAGGGCATGGGAGAGGTGGTGAGCCAGGGCTTCTGTCGTGGGCTTGTCGGGCAGGAAGATGATGGTCTGTTCGCCCTTGTTTTCCACAAGAAACTTGGCCGTCTCCACGTACTGCCCTGCTTCCCTTTCGGACTTGAGAGGGAACCACTCCTCTTCGCCTTCGAGACCGCTGTTGAACTCCCGGTAGCGGAACTTGCCGTCGAAAAAGACGCCCTGCCGGAGCTCCACGGGGCGCTTGTCTTCCCGGATCATCTTGGCCCGGAGCCACTGAGCCAGGGCCTCGCTCTTCCCCAGTACAGCGGAGAGCCCCACGAGCTGGGGCTGTTTCGGATTCAGCAGGATCCGCGTGAGGAGGACCTCCAGGACGGGTCCCCGTTCTTCGTCGGTCAGGTATTGAAGCTCGTCCACCACGACGAGGCCGATGTCGTTGATGAGCTTGGGATTGCCGACCAGGAGGGAGTGGAGCTTTTCGTAGACGATGATGGCGATGTGAAACCGGCGGCCCTCGATGCGCTCGTCGTATTCCCGGCGGTCGTGGGTGGAGATGACGGTCTGGATGCCTGCCTTTTCGTAGTCCTCGTGGAACTGCTCGAATTTTTCTTCCGCCAGGGCCTTGGTGGGGACGAGGTAGAAAACGCGCTTGCCCTTGCTGCCGTAGTGGAGGGCGAGGATCTCGCCCACGAGGGTCTTGCCGGAGGAGGTGACGGCGGAGAGGAGGAAGTTGCCGCCGTTCAGGATCTGATGTTCCTTGAAGGCCCGCTCCTGGATGGGGAGGAGCTCTGCGCCGTATTTCTCTTTCAGGATGGCGATGACGTTCGGGTCCAGCCCGAAGGCTTCCAAGAGGTCGATGCGCATGGCGTTAATCAGTCCTGGTCTGTCCTTTCCGGTAATCTTTCCGATAGATTGTACCGGCGGCGGATCACCCATTCAAGGCCCAAACGACATAGGAAAGTCGCATTATTTTTTCATAAGGCCGGATTCCCTGTTCGCAATGTAAGCAGATATGCTGACGCGATGATATTCGCGCCGTTAAATACCACTATTTGCTTGATATTACAAAGGATAAATTTGAAATAATTGGAAAAGAAAAAGGCATCGCCGGGATTGACCGGGATGCCTTTCATTTGGCGGGCTGCTTGTAGAATTTCAGAACGGGATGTCGTCATCTTCTGCAGCGGCGGGGATATCTTCTTCCGTCGTGGCGGGATTGCCGTTTTTGCCGCTCAGGAGTTCGAGCTCCCGCGCCCGGATCTCCACGAGGCTGTGGTTCAAGCCCTCACTGTCCTGCCAGGTGCGCTGCTGTAACTGTCCCCGGACGCCAACCTTGGACCCCTTAGCGCAGTATTCGCCGACGACCTCCGCCAGGCGCTGGAAGGCCGAGACCCGAAACCAGTGGACCTTTTTGACCTTCTGGCCGTCCTTCCCCTTGTAAACTTCGTTGACCGCGACGGTGAAACTGGCGACGGGAATGCCGCTCGCGGTGTACCGGATTTCCGGATCCTGCCCCAGATTGCCGACAATAGTGACTGTGTTGATCATGATTCTTTCTCCTTTCTGTCTTGATTGGTGTTGTTATTTTGATTGTTTTCCCTTGCCTTGGCTCTCATTGCCGCCTCCGCCTCCTGAGATAGCCTCAAAGCTGTATTCATTCCGTTGATATGAGCATTGATGATCTCATCCCAGAGCGACATTTTTTCATACCGTTTCGAGTCAGGATTCGGGTCCCGGCCCATGATGGAGCATTGGAGGCAATGTTCAATATAGGGTGACAGTTTATTCATGGGCGACCTCCTGTGTGCTCGCTCCTTCCTGCTGCTCGCCGTTGCCATTGCCATTCCGCTTTCCGTTCAGAGCCTCCTGGACCTTGGAGACGAGCTGATCCTTCAGGGCGGATAAAGCCTCCATGTGGCTCTGATCGTTTTCATCCAGGGTGGCCTTTGCCGTGTAGGCCACACAGCAGGAATTGAAGTTGACGCTCTTTTTCTTGGAAACCATGACCTCGACTTCCGTGACTTTCATGGCCGCTACCTCCTTGAGTTGATGGTTGAAGTATTTCTCCAGGATGTCATTGACGATCCTGTTCATGGGGAGACGAAGGGCCGGTTTCAATTCCCTCAGCCTCTGACTGTTGACCTTGGTGAGTTTCATCGTTTTCACCTCCTTTCGCCTGAGCGACAGCATCGATCTGATTCTTTTGAGCTTCTTCCCTGGTGATGAAATGCAGGGCACGCTCGAAATCGGAGAGGAAACGAAGACAAGCCAGGAACTGGTTGAGATATGCGGGATTCATAGAACACCTCCTCAAAATGAATTTTGCCCTGTGACAGCTATGATGAAATTTAGTTGGGGAATATCGCTCCTTGCGGCAGGAGGCATGACACGAGGAAGAAAGAAGTAGGGCCGTGGAGGAGCGCCCGTCCGGGCCGTCCGACCGCAGGGAAAGACGGTCCGGTGCCCTGGAGTCCGCGTAAGCGGTCTCAAGGGCGAGGGCGCAAGGGAAGCCGTGTCCCGTCCGGAGCGAAGCGGAGCACGGGTCACGGCGACCGCTGAGGAGGGGCGTCACGCATGTGTCGCCCCGACGAAGAGAGAAAGAATAAACGCCCGAAGCCTCCTGTCTCCGACTTCAGGAGGTGACAGGAGGCTATAGGGCAATACCGCGCAGAAAAGCTCTGCTTCCGGGCGTCCGAGGGAAGCGAGGTCGCCCGGAAGCGGGGCGGGGAAGAATGAAGACCGGAGGGAGGCGGCAGTCACGGCGCAGCACGTGTCTGCCGCCTCCCGGAGCACCATCAGAAGAAGCAGCGCAGAGACGTGTCCCGTCCAGAGCGAAGCGGCGGGCGGGTCACGGCGATCGCTGCGATAACACCCGCCAAGGCAGTCTGAGCGAAGCGAAGTCTGCCGGGACGGGGACAAAGAAAAGGTATGACAAGCCGCAGGGGCAAAGCAGTCGCCGCGCAGCGGTCGTCTGCGACGCCCCGGAGGCGATGGGAAGTGAGCTCGTCTTCGGGACGTCCGAGCAAAGCGAGGTCGCCCGGTAGCCGGAGCGAACGAAGAAAGAAACCCGAATCCCAGAGTCGTGACAGTCCCGTCGCGAAGCGAGGGGCTGTGACGACTCTGGGGCACAACGAAACAAGAGGGAGCCCCTGGGGGCGGAAGGGTGCGGGCCCGGCAAGCCCGAAGAGGTGATGCGCAGCATGACCGCGTCGGGCGAAGGAGACCGCCAGGGCGGGCGGGGCATGAGGCTGGCGGGACGCCTGCCGCCGTAGCACCTGGCATGACGGCAACGTCGTTATGCTTGGGGGCAAGGTATGCAGGCGGCATGACAGCCGGAAAAGGGTTTGGGTGGGAGGGAAGGGAAAAACTGCAAACGGCGTGACAGCGCAGTTGTCTGGCGAGGCGTTTGCCTACCACTCGCAGTTGGGCGGCGGGCAGACGTGATGCACTAATCTTCCGACATGTGAAGCAGTGCAAACTCGATGAGGACAAGCAATGAAAAAGCCCTGGGTCTCCAACCGGATCATGAATGAACCGGATAGAAACCGAGGGCGCGAAGGCCTTCATCACCGCAAGGCTACCTGGCGATCATGGTAGACAGCCCAGATGATAATCCATTCATGCTTCCGGGGCGAATCGGCCATCTTAATGACGCCCCGCTGAATCTTGAAGAGCCTGGCACCCAGGGCGGCCAGATTGCCGTTGGCATTCCGGACCTGATGCAGAAGCTGACGGGCGGAGACACTGAGCGACTTGCCGATTTCCGCCATGATTTTTTGTTCCGTTTTCCGGTATTCATACCAGAAAACCCCGGCCTGATCCCGAGAGAGACCGAGGGCATAAACCTTCTTGCCGAGATCCCGGAGTGCATCGAGATCATTCATGCCGCGAGCCTTGGTGAGCAGGGAACGATATGATCGGGATTGCCTTTCTTCCCAGGTAAGATCCATAGCCTCGGCAAGTTCATCATAGCCGATGGCATGATAGGCGTAGAGATCGGGGATTTCTTCCCGATAGGCATCATCGCCATCCCCAGATAGATCAAAATCATCACCAGCGCCATCACCAATGCCGCCATGATCATCATCACCACCATCATCAGGGAGTGACTCACCGACCTCGTGATCCCAGGAGACCTCCACTTCCGCCAGTTCCATGGCGAGACGCTCGAAATAGGCGATGCCCGCCTCGATCCCCTTGGCCTTGATCCCGACGATGAACTCATTCACCATCTTCGCCGTGGCTTCGATGATAGACCAGGCATCAGCCAGAGAGACGGCCTGATGGAACGTGCAGCCGATTCTCTTCTGAAGGATCTCCGGCCGGAGATGGACGGGACAGCGCGACTTGACATTGAGATGCGGTGCGACCACCGCCCCATTGGCCACCGCGCAATCCTCGAAGATGATCCGATCCAGTTGACTCATATCCCGGACATGGAACGCCATGCCGAGGTAGGCTTCTCCGAACTCCTCATGATTGAAAAGATCGATTTCAGACGACGTGGTTTTCATGATGCACCTCCTTAATCTTTCTTGAAATAGGTGAAGATATAAGCCCCGGCCAGGCAGCGGCAGGGAACCCAATGACCGGCGGAAAACTGCCGGAGACATTCCGGGCCATCGACGGGGAAAACAACCACAGGCCGACCCCGACGGACAGCCTGAAAGACAGTGAACCAGGAACCTTCAGAACAGCCGGAAACGAAGGCGACTACCCCGGCCGAGGCGCGCACGATGGAGCAATTACGGATGAGAAGCGCCCGGACATAATCCCGGCGGCAGGATGATTCCGAGGCGGAGCCCTCGACAACCTGACCGCCCAAACCCAAGAAGCGATCCAGCCAAGGGACACAAGAAGAAGGAACCAGGGAGAGATCACCGGGCAGAAACACCAATGAACCCTGACAAGCCGAAGCCCCACGGGAAACCAGGGAACGCAGAACAAAGAGATCGGTCCCGACGGCGCCGCCGGAACAGACCCGATGGCCCCGGGACAACAACAGCCCCACGACGGCATTCACCCGGGAATCCCAGGACGCCGGAAGACAACGGGAACCGATGACAGACCAGATAGACATAAGACACCTCCTGATTTTTTTGACAGATAAGCGCAGGGACGAACGAGCGTGGCGGAGACAGGCTTTAGCGAGCAGAGTGGCGGGGAATGACGACCGGAGCAACCAAAGGGCGGCGAAGGGAGGAGGGACCTAAAGCGGCGTGAGCGAGCCGTCGTCGCAGCAGCGAGTGAGCGTGAAGGCAGTCAAGGGCGGAGGCAAGGAAAAGGAAGATTTTTTGCCGGCACAGGCATTGACCGTTCTTCCATTAAAGGAATTCAAGGCCTGTGACGGGAAAAAATACTCTTTTCCGGTGGGCTGCAAGGCTTTAGCCGAAGCCCATGCCGGAGCTCTGTATTACCC
>Ga0208940_1004454_pt1 | contig 11040 bp, 9 predicted proteins | sample AD_JPNNA6_MetaG_FD_184445 | JGI IMG/M metagenome (GOLD analysis project Ga0208940, IMG submission 184445) | Active sludge microbial communities of municipal wastewater-treating anaerobic digesters from Japan - AD_JPNNA6_MetaG (SPAdes) (version 2) | ecosystem: Engineered > Bioreactor > Anaerobic >... | reverse complement strand
ACTGGGGGTAGCCATACGAAGACTGTGGCTGGATCTTGGACGTTTGCAGGGGACACCACTACAAGGGTTGCAGGATTTACGATAGATATAAGGCCAAAGTATTACGAAGTGGCATGGATAATGAAGGCATGAGAGAATACTACTGTTCTAGGTGCGGGGTGGTGCTGGCCAGGCCGATTGAGATGACTGCGTCTTATTGCTATGATCCTAAAAGTGAGAAAACTTTCCTAGTTTGCAAGAAGTGCAAGAAGAAGAAAGACAAAATTATCTGGTAATATTTATTTTTTATATAAGTTTCTTAATTCTTCAATAGTAAGCCATGGGTACTTTACATGGACCATACTATGGCAATTTGAACAGAGTAGTCTAATGTCTTCTATTTTTGTTTTGACGATTTTGTCATCTAATCCAAGTGGATTGACATGATGGCCTTCAATAAAATTTTTTCCACGATCCCCATAGTGTTCAAAAAAGGAAAATCCACAAACCTCACATCTTAAATCTTTGTTGTTATATAGAGCCAAAGCCTTGGCCGAATCAACAATTTTTTTATTTCTTTCTATTTTGTAATGTAAATACAATTTCCTTTGCCCTTCTTTTACAGTAATGTTAGTATAGCTATCTGTATTATGAGTTAATAGTTCAATATTAGATAAACTATCAACGGATTCTTCATCTATGGATTTAATTTTGTTGTCTAAGTTATTTTGTTCTAAATCTTCAAATCTTATTCTATATCTTTTCTTATCTTCAACTACTTCCAAATAAAAAGTGTATCCCTCTTTTAGAAATAGATATTTTTGAAATAGTCCTCCCAATCCGGGCACTCTATACTTTGTTTCTAAGTGTACAGTATATTCATTATTAGCGTATGGATCTTCTATTATGAAATCATTATAACGTTCTGGAAATAGATTTCTATAATCTTTATATATTTGAATATGGGTACGATCCCAACTTTGTGTTAAGTTAATACTAATTTTAATACTCAAATATAACACCAAAATCTTTATCTAAACATACTTGTCTTAAAAATTTCATCAATCGACTTTGCACCCTTTACAAGCGAGTTGCCGTTCACAAGTATTTCATCATAATCCTCTTTTAGGATTTCCTTTTCTATAAACTCCTTGTCTTTTACTGGGTCAAAGCTTTCTGGCTTGTTACGCCAAATAACAATCACGTCTTTCTCGTTGCGGTAGCCTTTGACAACTACGTAGGTGATGGGGCCATTTGCCATCTTCTTGATTGATTTGACATTTATGCCTGCAAGGTAGTTGAAAGTCTCAATAAGGTCGATGTTTTTCTCCTTTAACTCATTGTTTTCTTCAAATTTGAGTTTGTATTCAAATGGATTATCAAGCGCATCAAGGTTTAGGAATACATTGCTGCCCTTGCTTTCAAATTCGAGCATGTATTTGATCTTGTAATCCTTTGACCCCTTGGCAATTACATTTGGCTTGGCAAAATCTATGTTGTTTAAGGAGTCTTCGTACTGTTCGAGAGCCTGGTATTTGAATAGTCCTCCCCCTTTATAAGAAATATTTTTTGAAATGCCTGAGGACAATCCAAACATCACCTGTTTCATTCTATTAAGAGGGAACTCTTCAAAATAATTCCCCATTTCAACTCCAATCCACTTTCTCCCTATTTTATGGGCAACTGAAGTAGTTGTTCCAGAACCCAAGAAGAAATCAATAATCAAATCTCCTTTTTCTGAACCTGTGTTAATTACACGTTCTAAAAGTATTTCTGAATTCTCAGTTGAAAAACCTGTTGTATTTGAATACCCTGGAATATCGGTCCAGTTTGAATCATAAATTTGATGAGAAGTTGGATCAATTAGATATTGGACTGTTCCAGAGTCACTTATTCTTATACGATTCTCTGATTCAAGTTCTTTTATTCTTTCTTGACCAAAGGTCCAATGTCTCCCTTTAGGTGGATCTCTTAATTCTCCAAGAATAAATGAAGACTTTCCTTGACCTTGGGAATCCATTGCATGCCACCTAGCGTCTCTTTCTTTTTCAAACTTTTGGATATTGAAAATGTTGTCTTCAGTTTTAGAAGTCCAATATAATGTATCTGTTGCAACGTTGTACCTTTTAGCTCTTGAATCGGATTTTTTTATTCTATTTATTATTAGTTCATTCTTGAAATTATCCAAACCAAAAATCATATTGAGTAAAATTCTTACCAAATAATTTCCATGATAATCGCATCTGACAAATAAGTTACCTTTATCACAGAGGAGTTCTTTTAATAATAGGATTCTACTTTCAAGCAAACAGCACCAACTAGAATCTAGGTAGTTTGTTTTGTATAAAAAATCTCCATTTTCTCCTAAATTAAAAGGAGGATCGATATAACAGCACTTAATCTTCCCTCTGTACTTGTTCATTAGCAAGTTCAGAGCCTGGAAGTTCTCTGAATTTATCAGAATACCATTTGTCTTTTCATCAAGATCATCTATTTCACTTATTAGCTGGTATTTAAAATCCTCATCGTAAAACTTAGTATCTATGACAAGAGTTGGATTTTGTTTTAGCACCTCAATCTTTTTTTCTGTTTCACTCTTGCCTTGTGCAGTAAGTTTGCCTTTGAGTAGCTCTGCCTCTTTCCCAATGTCAAAAGAGTAGAGCTTTGCCCACTCCTCAAGCTGAGCTTTGTTTTCCAATATTTTGGGGTAGTACTTATCAGGGACATAGTCAAGCGTCATACAATAATCCGTTGAAATAACAAACTTTCGTTTCTCCCAGAGCATTTTCTGGAAGTCTTCTACCTGGGACAAAAACTCTATTATCTTAAGCGAGATCTCTTTGAATGTTTTGATTTTATTTACTGTGGAATTGAGAATCTCCTTTGATTGTACGTCATCAATATGCAGTATTTCATTTTTAATGTAAAAGTCAAGCTCCTGGGACAAAAATCGTTTGAGATTTTTATGGATGAAATAATCTGTAGTGTTTTTTGTTGTGTATTTATTTAAGTGCCATTCGAGCTCAGATTTGTCTGATTTTTCACCGTCCATCTTTACATGTTTTTTCTGAAGATCAGATAATCCAAAGAGCGCAATTTTTTCATTAATCTTTTTCAGATTGTAGGCATTTACCTCATCTTTTCCAACGTTCTTTTTCTCAGTTAAGGCAATAATATCATTTGTTTCTTCATCAGCAAGCCCCCTGTAACCAAATAAGACAGATACTAGTTTTTTATCTGCATCGTAATCGGCATCGTGGAATATGAAGAATTTTTTTTCTGGATCTTTGATGTTGCCTTTTTCCACTTCAACTTCTTCAGTAGCTATCTCAAAACTCACCTTTAGGCTTCCAGTTTTGAATGAATAATTATTGAAATTTTCACCTGTCTTAATGTAATACTGGTCATTGTTTGCCCAGTAAAGGTAGACCTCTTCACCATTGTAAGGGATTGCGTATTTATTGTCCTTTGAATAGCGCCTCTTTGAGATAAAGTCCCCCTTGTCGTAGTACCTTGAGAAAAAATTGATGATGTCATCGTAAATCTCTCCCTCAATCTCGGCTTCCTTTTCTATGGCTTTGAGCTCCTTTTCCTTGTCAATGTAGCTTTTCACCTTGGGTGTTTCCGCATATTTTAGTTTAGCTTCATTGATGTTGCAGCCAAAGGACTCTTCAATTTCAACTCTAAACGAATCAACAGCGCTCTTAAGTTCGCCGTTATCGCCAAGCTTTTTGATTTTTTCATTAATAATATCAAAAAGCTCCTTATCAATAAATTCGGAAATCTCCTTTCTTTTGATATTGATTATACGATAAATTCCAAAATCAAGGTCGCTGTTGTCAAACTGAAACAGCTCTTTTAGGAGTAGCTTTAACTTTTCGATCTTCTCATTATCAGACATTTTTTGCATCCTCTTCTAACATATTACAAATATAATAAAATTCACACTTTCCCATTTGAGTATTACATGTTTTTCCTTGCCATTTTCTTTTGAAAGTTTTATTTTCAATGGAATCTGAAACGTTTGCCACAATTTCTTTAGTATTCTCAAGTTCTTTATCATCGTTATTAAACCATGTTAGTACATTATCTTTTACAGTATATGCCCCAATTTTTTTTATTTGATTATCATACTTATTTTGTAAAGCAATATTATATAATCTTAATTGGATATCAGCATTTATCTTTTCAAGACCTTCTTTGTACCTGGATTTGTAATCAATAATTTGTATATCTCCCTTTTTATTTTTTATAATAAGATCAGCTTGACCATTTACTACAACGTCTTTGTTGATATATGAAAATGGTATCTCGACATCAATAATGTTTCCAATAAAATCTTGAGTTTTTTCATAATAGTTGTAAAGATCCATTATAAGTTCATTGCGCCACTTTTTTTTGCTTTCGTCGTCCTTGCAATACATTTCAGATATAGAAATAATGTCTTCGATACCAATTGCCTTTCCTTCTTTTATGAGGACATGGATTTTTTTAAGAGAATTATGTAAAATTATACCATACTCTTGGAAATAGTCTTCCGGAGTTTGAAATCCCAGGCAGTCTCTACAAAAAAATCTAAATGGACAGTCAATGTAAGCACTAATTGAGGAATAGCTTAATTTTGTTTTTTCTTTAGATCTTTGATAATGATCATCATCTGAAAAATTTTCATTAAACTCTTCTGGATTAATGAATTTATCTTTACCAATTTCTTCAATAAAAGCTGATGGTTTTGTCCTTTTACCATCAATTGTGCTTATAGCAAGAATCTTTTCAGCCCTAGAAAGACCAACATAAAAAGTTCTTTGAATCTCTTCTCCCCTATCAAATTTGTATTTATCAAGCATTAACTCAGTAGGTATTTCAATTAGGGATTCCTCTTCTTTTTGTTCTCGATTATATCTTCTACTGGTCACCCCTGCAAGAATAACTACAGGAAACTCAAGTCCCTTAGCTTGATGTATTGTCATAAGTTTTACAGCATCAATCTCTTCAAATGATGCAGCGTCTTCCATCTTGTTTTCAGGTATGCTATCTAAATGATAAAAAAATGATTTGAACTCCCTAGATCTTGTATTTTCTTCAATTGAAAATATTAAATTAGATAATTTGGCTAGATTGCGGATCTTAATATCTGCGTTTGCATCTTTATCTACTAGATATCTTCTAAATAGTCTGTAATTATATTGTGTTGCATCAAGCAATTTATAGAATAGTTTAAGTTGACTAATCTGATTTCTTGTCTGTTGTTTTTTAAGATTTTTAAGAGATAAAAGAATTTCAATATCTTTTTTTGGTATTTGCATCTTCTCAAGTTTATCATGATCTAAAGAGTCAAGGATGTTATTAATATCGTTACTTTTACCTAGTATTTGAATAGTATTCTCTTCAAGACCCAGATATTCAGATTCAAAAATATTGTGATCAAAAAGCCATTTCTTTTGGAAATCATTAAAATCGTATGAATTAAGATAAGCTAAAAAAATCAAAGTATCTTTTATCTCATCTTTTGTCAGTAGAGAGCTATCTCCAATAGTTATACTTGGAATGGAATTTCTATCAAGCTCATCAATAATAAAAGACGAATGATATCTTACACTTTTGAAAAGAATGGCAATATCTTCATATCGTACACTATGATTTGAAACAAGTTTCTGTATAAATAGAGAAATATTTTTTGCCTCTTCTTGAGGGCTTTCCCCGGTCATCAATATTGGATTAGAAAATTCTGGATTGTTAGTAATTATTCTTTTTTTAAAAGTTCGGTGTGGTTTCATAAACTTATCAAAACATGAAACAATTTCTTTATTAGATCGGAAATTTTCTTCCAATTCCAATTTTTTAGCACCCGGATACCTATCTAAAAAGGTCCTGAAATTATTTATTGATGCCCCTCTAAAACCATAAATACTTTGGTCTTCATCTCCAACTACTGTAATATTATATTTTGGTTCAGCTATCAATTTGAATATTGCATCTTGGATTGGATTGGTATCCTGGTATTCATCAATTAAGATATAATCATACATTTCTCTAACTTTATTTAGAACATCTGGATTATTTTGGAGAAGAAAATAAAACTCTCTTTGCAACAAAGCGTAATCCAATTTTGTGTCATTGAGATCAAGTAACATATCAAGATAGATCTTGTAACTCTTAGCGATAGCTAGCTCTTTCTTAGAGGAATTATTTTTTTCATAATATTTTATTAGCTCTTTAGGATTAACATTATTTTCAGTGCATTTGTTATAAAAATTAATTAACTCCTCTACATTGATTTCATTTATATAATCTCTTAATCCGTAATTCCAGTAGTTTCGATTAACATAAAGGAATTGATCTAGTTCTCCAAGGACATCAAATATATTTCCAAAGTTATGGTATTCTGGAAACGATTGAAGCATCTTGTGACAAAATGAGTGTATTGTTGAAATTTGCATACTTTCAACTTTATCGCCTAGTTGTAATCTTAGCCTGTCTTTTAATTCATCAGCAGCCTTAATAGTAAATGTGCTTACAAGAATGCGATTTGGATCAAAACCATTTTCAATCAGATATTTAATTTTTTCAATAATGACTCTAGTTTTACCTGTACCCGGGCCTGCAACAATTAAAAGAGGGGATTCGACATATTTAATGGCCTTTTCCTGCTGTTCAGTCATTTTATTTGTCATAAAAATCTCCTATGTGACGGGGGATAAATGATAATGTCATATTTAAAATAATGATAATTGTTATTTGAGTTTTATTCTAATTTAATCTATTTAAATATATTGAAATTTTATGGCCCCTCAAGCTTTATCTGACGATAGTATATCTTTACTTCTTTATTCCCAAAGCCTGCTTACCCAAAATATATAAATTAGGAGGCTGACTAACCGGTAATGGCCAAAGTTTTCAAAAAAACTCAGTTCATTAACGCTCTAAAAGAAGGAACTTTTGTAGATGACGTTTTTGTTGTAAAAATAAAAAAAGGTATCTCAGAATATGCCAAAGGCTATTCGTTTGAATTGCTCCTGTCAGACAACACGGGCAAGAATCTTAATTACAAATATTGGGGAGGCTCTGATGAAGACAAGGTAAAAAACCTGTACTCTTCCATAAGCCATGATGCGATTGTGCATGTCCAGGGGATGGTGTCCATTTACAATGGAAAACTCCAGCTTACAACTAACGAACCATATATAATTGAAACATTGTCTCCGGATCAATATGACTTACAGGATTTCATCAAGCCCAACAAACAGGACATAGAAAAGATGTATTCAAATCTCCTGAAGTCTATAGGCCTTGTCCAAAATAATGATCTTAAGTCCCTCCTTGAAAATATATTTAATGATGAAGGGGTGGCTAATAAATTCAAACTGCACCCTGCCTCAATAGAAATCCACCATAATTGGATCAGCGGATTGCTTCAGCATACTTTAGAAGTTTTAAAGTACTGCATGTCAAGCGCCAACATGTTTCCAGAGCTAGACAAAGACCTATTGATCACAGGGGCCCTGCTGCATGATATTGGAAAACTTGAGGAACTTGTAGTCTCATCAAGAGTAAAGGGCTCAACAAGGGGGCAGCTTGTAGGCCATCTGGCTTTAGGGCTAATCTATGTTTCCAACAAAATCGATGAAATCGATGGATTTGACGAAGAATTGAAAAACAAGGTGCTCCATATGATAACAAGTCACCATGGAAAAGTTGAATACGGGTCGCCTAAAGAACCCATGTTCCCAGAAGCTGTTGTGATCTATTACGCAGATGAAATGAGCTCCAAGATAGCAGAGATTTTAGATTTTGTTGAACAGTCAAAGGACAGTACAGAAGATAAATTCAGCTACAATAGAAGGCACAAAAGAAATATCTTAGTAGGATAAGTTTAATCGAAGAATTTGAGGGAAAATGTGATTGTAGTGAAAACTATAATTGATGCCCTTACAATGTGCCCTAACTGTGGATCAAAAGAGTATGAAGAAGATCCCGATGTTGGATAGTTTATGACAGATTGAACTTATGGCCTTAAAATTAGGGCCAATCTATTTATCTTTCAATCTTCTCTTATTCTAAAAACTATAATTAAAATTAATTGGATTTTGGCCCTAAAATTAACACTTATGTTCAAAATAATAATTGCACTCCTATTCTAAACTCTTACAGTACGCGGTAAATCCCTTTATTCCTGTGTTACCAAATTGTTATGGAAGCGTATAGCCAAGCTTGAAAGGCTATTTGCTCTATCCAAAGGTGCATCATACATGGCCTATGAGGAAATAAAACAGGAAATATGCAGCAAACACGGGATCTCGATAAACGAGCTCTCCCGCCTAGTTTGTCTAAAAAAAGATGAAAAGGGGGTGACAGAACAAAGTGCATTGGATCTAGTGAAGCTAGATCTGGATAAAAAAAATCCTATTCTAAATAAGCCAAGCCAGAAGTTTATTGAAAGCGTCGATGCCGAGGAGTGGCTTGTGGACTATGCAAAGAAACACCATCCGGAAGATCCCGAATGGTACAAGAATGCAATAGAAAAGGAGTACAAGGGAGGCAGGTATGGGATCGAAGAGGAGGATGCAGTTAGGCTTGCAGCGATGTCCTACGGTTGGAGGCCTGTGGGTGAGGATCCCAATCTAAACTTGTGGCGAGAGCTAGATGACCTGTCCGAGAAGTCATTGTCGCAGAAGATCATAAACGGGCGCATTGAAAGGCTTACAGCAAGGGTCAACAAGCTAAGCGTTGAGAGGCCTTATTCCTGGGAACATAAGTATAGGACAAGGTGGAGGGGAGTAGAGCTAACTGACGGCAAGTTCAGCATATGGCTAAACTGTTACGACACCTCGATGTACAAAACTGATACCGGAAGGTTTGTTCCTGCAAATCCGATGCTTGAGAGGATAAGGGCCCTTGAAAGCAGATCGCCGCTGATCGGACTTACTGTGACCGTTACAAAACTTGGGATATGGCGGAACAGAAAGGGTTTCTTAAGCCTATGCACAGGGCCTGAATCAGAGTTCCTTGTAAATCCAAAGGACTATACAGAATTTAAGGCGGCCCCAGAAGAAGTCGGCGTTGATGCGTAGTGTCGATACCATCGATTTTCCCGCCGAGCCGTGAGGCAAGGCTCATAGGATTAAAGGGTGAGATCGCCTTTGTCAAGCACTGTGAGGAGAAGGGGCTAAAGTCAAGGCTTACAAGGAACAGGATGCAGCGATGGGACGTTACAGTTCAGGGAAAGAAAGTTGATGTCAAGACGATGAGGACATCCTTTCATGTGAACGGGGAGTACAATGTCGATCTTTCAAGCGCCCAGGCATCGCTTGATAGCGATGTCTATGCGTTTGTCTTCTATAACGAAAGGGAAAAAAAGTTTACAGTTGCAGGTGCCTTGCCAAGGGAGGATTACCTGAAAAAGGCAGTCCTAAAAAGAGAGGGAGAAAAGGAGAGGGGCGGAAACTTTACCTATGCTTGTGATACGTTTGTGGTCAAGGTTTCTGATCTTTTGCCTATTGAAAAGATCGTAAAATGCAGGGTGATTCCTTGATTTCATACTACACTTTGGCCCTATTTTACTTACACTTTGGCTGTTTTGTAAGTAAAATCGGCATAAGTTTACTTACAGCCATCATTACAAAACACCCGTTTTTGGCCCTATTTTACTTACATCATACTTACAAAGTGCCATTTTTAGGGCCAGTTTTACTTACGCAAAAAAATGAAATCAAGGTGATTTAGCGTGGGAAAAAGCCACATACGATACGGGAAGCGGCTGATACAGGCATGGATCCCTGAGGATCTTTTAGACAGGTGCTGCGAGATCTCATCGAAGGGATTTACTGAGACGATAACTGAGGCATTGTTTCAATACGTAGAAAAGAACAAATCAGAGCTAGAACAGCTTGAAATCCAGTATGAGGGAGTTATTCTTGAAGCCACACGGATTAAGGCCAAGATTGACGAATTAACGAAGAAAGACCTGAAAGAAACTAAAAAAGAGATAAACAAAAAAGTTGGCCCTAAAATTAAGGCCAAAGAGAGGCAGTTGACCGAAGAAGAGCGAGATAAACGCTGGGAATTTTCCATTTGGCCTATCGTCAAGAAGAAGATTTCAGAGCAGGGATTTGAGAATGTCATAAGCGATGAGCGCATGTTAAAAAACTTCTCAAAGGGTCTATGCATTTCCACTGGAGAATTAAAAGAAAAGATCCGCATTAATGCGGGTGTAGTGTAGTGTAGTGTAGTATGTAAGTAAGTAGTAAGTAGTAAGTAAGGAGGAAAAATTTTGGCAAAAAGTGTTGATGTTTTGGAAAAAGGACACATGGATGTTCTGCCCATGCTATCAAGGGAGGAGCTATACAGCCTTCATATCTTTGATCTTTCGGAGATGATCATATCCATCGAGCATGCGATACGCTACACCGAGGGGTACAGATTTCTGCTTTTATGCTTTGGAAGCGATAGGTCTTCAGATAAGGCCAAAGCGGTCATCAAAGGCATGGAGGATTATCTGCAACAAGTCAAGGATGTGCACCGATTCAAGGTCAATGAGAAAAAGAGGAAGATGGCTTTCCTCAAGGGAGAAATTTATTAGAGGTTAGAATATGGAAAAAAATATACCGGAGTCAAAGATGAGGATTGTCCTTTATTACCAAAGAAAAAAGGAGTGGCTAGAAGAACTTGCTAGAATAGGTGACCCATATATCAGAGCAATGGCTATGTCTGTTATTTCCGAGGCAGAAGAAATTTTAAAAGAGAGTTAATTCTAAATTTATTTTTATTTTATTAAGATATATTAATATTGTAGTATAATTAGAAATAAGTAGTTATAGTGCCTAATTCAATTTGATTAATAGCTTTAGGATTCACAAGCGCGACACAAACTATATTGACATATAAAAATAATTATCAATTCCTGAAGAGAATAGTTACCGCATTTGTATTAAGATAAAGTGCGGGGGATGGGATTCGAACCCACGAATACCTACGTAACAGGACCCTCAATCCTGCGCCTTTGGCCATGCTCGGCAACCCCCGCGCTTCTAAATATTTTCAACAAGATTATTTAAATCTTCC
>Ga0208940_1004447_pt1 | contig 11057 bp, 13 predicted proteins | sample AD_JPNNA6_MetaG_FD_184445 | JGI IMG/M metagenome (GOLD analysis project Ga0208940, IMG submission 184445) | Active sludge microbial communities of municipal wastewater-treating anaerobic digesters from Japan - AD_JPNNA6_MetaG (SPAdes) (version 2) | ecosystem: Engineered > Bioreactor > Anaerobic... | reverse complement strand
AGAGGCTTCTCCTTTGGCTTTATTTCGCAATACAACCTTCGGAGATGTCCTCTTTTTCTAAACCATTATTTTTTAATTAATTGCACTTCTCGATTGAAGTGGTGACTCGTTAATACGTTTCATAATATTTTTTGCAGAATCATCTTCAGGCTTTAAGCGCAAAGCTGTTTCTGCATATTCTTTTGCCTTTTCAGGATTTTTATGTCTAAGATAAAGCTTAGAAAGAATGACATACGCACTCTGATATTCGGGATCTGATTCAATACACCTTAATAGATGTTCTTTTGATTTTTTATCATCCGGATTTTCTGTTTCATAAAAGAAACGGCCGAGATAAAAATTTACATCCGCATTCGCCGGATCTATCTCCAGAGCCTTCAAGCCTAAATTGACTGCTTCTTTTGTAAGCTTGCTTTTCATCTTTTCACTGCTTTTTGATGCTGAAATTCCGGTATAAACTGACTCATAAACCATTTTATATCTTGTAAAAACCATACCTCTGAGCAGATCGAACTTGTCCTGCTTATCATAAATATTTGAGAAATATTTATATGCTTCATCATATTCTCTTAGGGCGTATTCGCTTATATTTTTTTCTAAGTATATTTCTCCCAAAGCTATATGCGGTTCAGGATATGTTTTGCTTTTTTGAACTGATTTTTCATACATTGCAATCGCATTCCCCAAGTCGCCGATTGAAATATAGTAATCGCCTTTTCCTTTGAAGTATTTAGCCTCTGTCAGATTACTTTCTGCTGTTATTGAACATACCCGCATATCAGGACTGGTTCGTCTGAAGTTACCGTAACCGATTAAAAGCCATCCGAAATTTTTAGTTTTTGAAATGACCTCAACTGAAAGCTTTGCGACTATAAGATTTTTATCATCGATTATATATAAGGTATCTCCGGGTAAAATTCCTATCTTGTCAAAAAGTCTTACTGATATTTTTGTTTTTCTTTGAGCTGATTGAAGAATTTCGTTTGAGGATATTTCTCTAGTTCCAAGCTGAAGAACTTTTCCTTTGACTGATGCTTCAACTCCTGGGTAGCTGTTATACGTATAAAAAATTCTTATCTTATTTTCGGTTTTTTTGAGTTCAGCACCGATCAAAAGAAAAGGAACAAATATCAATAAAACAAAATGCTTCATCTTCGTATTATCCTCATCGGATTAAGTGCTGTAACATAATTTTTTCTGATTTCAAAATGGAGATGCGGACCTGTAACAGTTCCGGTTGCACCTGATAGGGCGATTGTTTCACCGCGTTCCACAGAATCTCCCATGTTTTTTTGCATAGAATCTAGATGTGCATATACCGTTATCATTTTGTCTGCATGCTCTATCACAATCATATTTCCGTATCCGTCTTTTGATCCCGAAAAAATTACTTTTCCGTCAGCAGAACTTTTTATTGGAGTACCTATGGGGCATCCTATGTCAACTCCATTGTGGAATTCCTTTTTTCCGTTAAAAGGATTTCTCCGTATTCCGAAGGAGGATGTTATTTTTCCTGTTGCCGGCATTAAGAAAGAGTATTGCTTGATTACTGCTTTGTAAGATTCTTTATATTCATCTTTATGTATAGTTTTATTGCTTTTTGCGTTGAGAATTTTTTCATCATATGAACGTTTATTTTTATCAGATTTAGTGTATAATGATTGTGATAATTCCTCCTTTACAGAAGGGAGGAAGATGCATTGTCCGGCTTTAATCCTGTTTGAGTCAATTTTGTTTGAATTGAGGATGTCTTTTTTGCTTATATTGTATTTTTTAGCAATTTTAGAAATATTGTCTCCGGATCTGACCTTGTATTCAATTCCGTCCTGTGTGGGAATTAAGATATCTGAACCTTTTTTGATAAGATGAGTGTTTTTTATTCCATTATATCTTGCGATATGTGAAATATCAGAATTATATTTTTCTGCAATTGAAATAAGATTTTCATTTTTTCTGATAGTATGTTTTACGAGATGCCATCGTATATTATTCTTTTTAAGTTCTTTGAGATACTCGTTTCCGGTTTTATCGGAGAATTTATTATCATTTACAGAAATTGATTTTTTATTTCCATCATTTGCATTAATAGATTCACTAATTATAAAAGTATCATCATGAATGATATAACCTTCTGAAGGAGAATTATCTGAATTCATGCTTAGCGAATCAACTATTATAGAATTTTTTAGGATATCAATTTCATTGTCTGTTATGGTTTCACTTTTTTTTGATGAAAAAAAAGCGAAAGCGCTTATGCTGCAAAGCAGGGTTGAAACAATTAATACTGCTTTTTTCATAATGCCCTCCGGATAATATTCCACATTATTAGAGTCGGCATTTAGCTTAATATGCTTGATATACTGATTGAAGGAGAATAAAAAACCCTGATTTACTCAGGGTTTTTTTCGCGTCTGAGAGGATTCGAACCTCTGACCCTTTGATTCGTAGTCAAATACTCTATCCAGCTGAGCTACAGACGCTTATATGTTAAGCTTTTCAGCCTTAACGCTTAAGAAAGGGATCTTGAAACTGCCGAAGCGGTAAGTTCTGTATATCAGATAAACCGAAAAGGCAAAATAAGAAACAATTCCAACAATATGAAAAAGTGTTATTATAAATAGAAAAATACTGAATCCGCTTGCAACAACTATCCTGAAAAGAAAAAGAGCAGTTAATGCCAGTGAAACAACCGCTGAAAGGTAAAATCCCTCTCTTGAATTTTTCTGACAGTTCTCAGATTCTGTTTTCAAATAGAGAGGAAATATCCAGCCTATAAAAGGAAAATAAGCAAAAGCCGAAAGTATTCTTGTCCAATCAAGAGAGCGAACATAATCTATAGCCGGCTTAAGTTTAATTTTTAGGCTGTTAATTTTCTCTTTGATTCTATTCATATCACTTATTCGGAGAGAGAGGGATTCGAACCCTCGGTACCGAAACGGTACCACGATTTAGCAAACCGTTCCCTTCGGCCTCTCGGGCATCTCTCCTTATATAGATCTTCGGATGGTGAGGGATTCGAACCCCCGGAGCTATTAACTCAACGGTTTTCAAGACCGCCTCCATCGACCACTCGGACAACCATCCGTGAACGAATTTATCGATGGGTCGTTTCTTGTCAATTAAATTTCTGATTATATATGAAAAAGATCCAATTTAATTGACTAATTATATCAATTAAATTGTGCTATAGGAAAGCTTGTTTGCGATTATAATTTAAGAGAAAGCATAATCAAAAATTTACAGAAAGTTGTTGAAAAGGGATATTTAAAAGATTTTTCTCAGGATTATTGGTTGGAATTGCCTGATAATCTGTTATTCATGAATCATGATGGGGAAAAACATTGTTCTTACTAAACTTCGATATTGTAAACTAGATTATCGCTTTAATATTTTTCATCATAAGCTGCTTGTTTATAAGAATACTTCTTTGTAATCGAGAGTATTGGATAACTGGGGTTAAAATTTTAAAAAATTTTAAGGTCATTTTTTAAGTGATTAAATGTTTAATATTATATAATTCACGGATATAATGTTATTAGCCTTAAATAGCGAATTTGTATTATATCTAAGAATAATTTTAAAAATATTCCGGAATTAGGAGTCATTCTATGAAAATTTGTTTTGTGATCGGAGGAAATTATTTGAAAAATCAATTCATTCTTGTATTAGTACTATTGTTTTTTTTAGTAAATGTAGATATTAATGCTGAAAGTGAAGGGAAGGAAGATGACACTTCTAATAATATACGTATCATGTTGGGGTTGGGTGCAAGTTATCCATTAACGGGAAGATTCGTAAACGAGACATTTGATAATTCTATCGGATTAAACATTTTTGCAGGTGCAGGATATCAAAGTTTTGATTTTATTTGTGAGTTTTCTCATTATTCTTCTAAAAAGGAAATGGAAGCTGAATCATCTTTTGGGAACATACCATATAAAAAAACCTTTAAATATGAGCTATTGGCTTTATCTGTACGCTATCATTTAATTCAAAATAGTTATATTGTTCCCTATGTAGGTGCTTTTGCAGGAATTTCTTCACTTGATGTATATGATGATGTATATGTTGACAAGGATAATGCTGTAAGCAGTTGTAATTACTGCTTTGGACCTGTTGCAGGATTTCTGTTGCTGCCGGATAATGTTATTAATATTTTTTTTGAAATGAAATATTATTTCAACAGTGGTGCTTTTTCTGATTATAATCTCAGGAATAGAGGGATAGCCGGAGAATGGCAAAAAAGTGAAAGCGATACAATCAATTTGAATGCGTTATATGTCGGAGGGGGGTTGTCATGTACAATATATTGAGAAAAGTGCTAATCTTCTCGAGTGTTATTCTTTCTCTTGTGATTTTCGTCAGTTGTGATGACAAGGCATCTCTTTTTGATACAGATCGGGAATCTAGGCTGATATCACCTGAAGATAAGGAAGTAATATCTGGAGATATAGAATTCAGATATTCTTCGTATGATGCAAAATATTTGATATTAGCCCTTTTTTCTGATTATCCTTCTGTTAATTCGGATAACAGATTAACCAATTGGGAAGACTGCATAGGCGGGATTCATGCAAATATGCCGCATTTCACACGAGGAGTCTGCCGTTTAAGCAGTATGCAGTTTTATAATGCGGAAAAAAATGAATTTAACGGAAACGGTCCAGTGATATTGGATTTCAACAGAAAGTACTATTGGTGTGTTTGGGGATTGGATGAACAACTGAGAATTATTGAGTCTTCGCCTGTTTATGAGTTTACTTATGTTGAATAATTATTATATTTCGTGATAAATTATTTTATTTAGTATTTTCCGTGAAGCTGTTTCATTATTATTTTGCTGGATTTAGTCATTAAACTTAGGAATCGAGCTAAATATCTGTTGAAAATATTATTGACAAAAATCATCAGTTTTAATCTTTTGAATAATAATTTGAGATTCGATGGAGAAAGAAAGTGGCTGTACCTAAGAGGCGTAAATCAAAGTCCAAATCAAGTATGAGATGGGCTCATGAAGCGATAGATGTTCCAAATTTGAGACCGTGTCCGAATTGCGGAGCTTATGGGCTTCCTCATAGAGTTTGTCCTTCCTGTATGCAGTATAAAGGCAAGCAGGTCAGGCTTAAAAAAGCTGTCGTAACTGAAGCTTAATAAAGCGCCTTAGGGCGCTTTTTTATTTGTAAAATAATATGTTCAAAATTCTTTCTGATAAACGAGATAAATCCAGAGAAAAAATTTTATCTGATTTTCAACAGAAAATCGGCTATTTTTTTAAAGATGAGGATTTTCTTGATTCCGCATTGATTCACCGCTCATATGTAAATGAGACAAAGCTTCATATTCATGATAATGAACGTCTTGAGTTTCTGGGAGACTCTGTTCTTGCATTGGTCGTTAATGAATATATCTTTAAAAAATTTCCATTATACCATGAAGGAGAATTGGCTAAAATAAAAGCCAAGGTCGTATCCGAAGATGTTCTTGCAAAAGTAGCTAGAAACATAGGAATCGGAGATTATCTTCTAATGGGAAGGGGTGAAGATCTTTCCGGCGGCCGTTTGCGTGATTCGATTTTATCTGATGCTGTTGAGGCTGTAATTGGAGCTATTTATCTGGATTCAGGTCTCAAATCTTCAAGAGACTTCATACTTTCTAATATTAAGCCCTATATAAGAGATGTTCAGAAGATCCCGAGCAGTATAGATCCCAAGAGTTCAATTCAGGAATTTGTTCAGAAAAAATATAAGGAAAAACCTGAATACAGATTAATGAGCGAAAGCGGTCCTGATCATTGTAAAAATTTTGAGGTTGCCTTGCTGATAAACGGAAAAGAGATTGTACGTTCTTCTGGAAGCAGTATTAGAAGAGCAGAGGCTTCTGCCGCGGAAAAGGCTCTTGAAATGAAGAGAAAAGGTACTTTGGAGTTGTAATTTGCCGAAAAAGAAAATACGCATCCGTGTCGGCGGAATCATTATAAAAAACGCAAAAGTTCTTCTTGTAGAACACACAAAAGAAGGAGAATCGTATTTTCTTACTCCAGGCGGCGGGGTGGATTTTTGTGAAGATGCAAAAACTGCTCTTAAGCGTGAATTTTTGGAAGAATTATCAATAGAGGTAGTCCCCAAAGATATAGTTTACGTTTCTGAATCAATATCGCCAGATTCGTCACGGCATATATTCAATATAATTTTTTTATGTACTTATAAATCGGGTAAGATTAAACTCGGTTCTGACAAAAGATTGTCAGGATATAAGTATTTTGGGGTAGAAGAATTGGATACCGTTACGATTTTCCCTGATACACTGAAAAAAAGAATCAAAGAAATAATGCATTCTGAATCTGCAGATAAAATTTATCATGGAAACAGCTGGAAAAAGTAATGGATTTTTCTTATTCTTCAGAAGATTTTGATAATTATAAACTGATAACCCTATACGGAAACCTTTCACTTTCTGTGTGCAGTGATTTTGAGCGTTTTCTCAGAGAAAACCTTAAAAAACAAAACATTGTAATTGATATGAAAGACATTCGTGTTGTTACAACATCCGGAATGAATATATTTGTTACGGCCGGAATTGATGCTAAAAACATCGGGAAACGTGTTATAATAATGCGTCCGGGCAGTGATCTTCGAGAAATGATTGAGCGGATGCATAATTATGAATACTTCATCATTGTTGATTCAATTGAAGAAGCAAAAATGAAAATAAAGTACTATACGTAATATGGTAATTATAAAGACGCCGTTAGAAAAAGCGGATATATTTTTTGCCGCTTTCAATGTTTGTTCCGAGAACGCCCTCTGTGTCAAAAAAATCTTTAATGCTGTTATTCGAGAAAACGGAAGAATCTCCCTGTTTAATAATTTTTCCTTCATTCATAATTGCAATGCTGTCAGCAGTACAAATTGAGAAATTCGGATCATTATTTGCCATAATTATTATATTTGATTTTTTGGAATATTTTATAAGTTCTCTGTTTAGAATTTTAAGAGATAACGGATCCAAAAAAGCTTCAGGAGCATCGAGAAGAAGTATTTTTTTTGATTGTGAAATCTTGGCTGCTGTAAAAAGAAGACTTTTAGCAGAATGGGGAATGTTTGAAATATTTTCACTTATGTATTCTTTTAATCCGAAATTTGAGGATAATTCGGCAATGAGACTTTTATCTTCTTCGTTAAAGAAAGTAAGTTTGCCTTTTATTTTCCTGCGTGATAAGTATAAAAATTCTTTTACCGTAAGAGATTCATCTTTTGAAGGAATGGTTTCGTTTGAGCTTATATGATTTTTTAGTTCATTGGTAATACATGAATTTTTAAAGAAGAAATCCCCGCCCAGAATTTTTATAGAACCGGACAGTGAAGATATAAAAACTGATTTACCGGATGATGATTTGCCGCAAATAGAAAAAATTTCGCCTTCTGAAATACGTAAATTTATTTCACCAAGAATAAAATTCCCGATTTTAGTTTTAAAACCGCATATTTCAAACATTACTGTGAAACTGTGTCCGGAGATTTAACCGGTTCATTTATCAATTTGTCTTCGTTTATTATTTCCTGCATTATAGGTCTAAGATTTTTATTATCAAGAGCCATGGATTTTATAGCGGTATCATTTTTTATTTCAGAAAGAGTTTGTTTACATTTATCCCTTTGGTTGTCCTTAAGGTATGCCAATGCCAGAAGAAGTTTGTTTTCGTTGGATAAAGAAACGGACTCCAGAAAATGAATTGTTTTTTTGAAATTCAAAGTTTCGAAATAAGCTTTTCCGGCGTTTAGTTTCATCTGTCCATCCATCATTTTTTCCGGAATAGCTGAAATGATTCTTGTGAACTGAGAATATGATTTCTGAGAAAAATGATAATTTGCACTGATAACAAAAGCCTTGTAAAACTTGTCAGGAATTTCGTTTGATGTTGATACTGCGTTGAAGAGTTTATCGAAATAAGCAATGTATTCTGTTTTATTCTGTTTGTAATAAATTGTTCCGATTTGGAAAAGAACCTGAGGGGAATTCGGCAAAAGTTTATCGATAGATTTCAAAGTTGAAACAGCCTTATCATAATCAGAATTGCTGATATAGATTACAGACATTATAAAAAGGGGATCTGTTTCGCTTTTCCTGAGATTTGATGCTTTAACTGCATCTTCAAGAGCTTCATCATAATTTTTAACATTATATCTGCATGTGGCGCGTTTAAGAAATAGGGTATATTCAGTGTCGCTTGTAGTGATGCCGTAGATTATACAGTTCGAATAATATTTCTCGGCACTGACGAATGAATTTTGGCTGAAATATATATCGGCTAGTATTCTATTTGCGCCATAATAAAAAGGAAGTTTTTCTGCGACAATCGAAAGTTCTCTTGCTGCTCCGTTTTTGTCGTTGAGATCGAAAAGAATCATTCCAATCTGATAATGTGGTGCTAAAAAAGCAGAATCTTGCGCTGCTGCTTTTTTGAACGATTCAATTGCTTCATTTTTCTTTCCGCTTTCTTTGAGTGATACACCTTCTTTATAAAAATTCTGTGCGTTTTGATTATCCGTCCATAAAAGTTTATCAATGAGAGTATCTATTTTTTTTACTGACTCATGATTATTCATATTCTTGTAGAAAGTTTTATAGGCAATGACTATATCTTTAGGTTCTCCTCTCTGTTCAACCATTAAGTTATAGTTCCAATACGCAAAATTTTTAAACCGTTTATCTGTATTTCCTTCAATTGCAAGTCTATAATATTCTTCAGCTTCTTTGAAGTTACCTAAATTTTTTTCAATTTCACCAAGAAAGAAATAGGAATTTCCGTCTTTAGGATTCTGCTCTACTGCGGCAAGAAATTCTTCTTTAGCTTTATCGTAATTTTTTTTTGTGTAATATGATCGGCCTGCAGAATATCCGGCATTAAGAACTGCCGGTATCAAGAATGCTGTCAAAAGTAATAATTTTGTTTTCATGGCGGAAAAATCAACCTCTAATGGTTCTTTGTCAAGATTAAATTGTATGCTTTTAGAAAAAGAAATCGTTGTAATTATATTTTAAATCCCAGAATTGATTTCATTCTCCCGTATTATTATTGCTGAAAACTTCTCAATCTGAACTTCAGACGATTTCCATTCATTTTGAGATAGTCCGGCTTTCATACAGGTGTGTGATAAAAATTCCTCTTTGGACATGCTGTTTTCTGTAGCTACTTGCGGAAGAAGGAGTCCTCTTTTCATCCCTTTTGTAATTATAAGACCGTCTTCTCCGATTATAATTTCATCCATTGAATTGATTTTTTCTATCGGCGACAGAATTGATACTTCAAAATCAATATGCTGATATTCTTCTGCAGAAACAGGATTAAAACGAGGATCCCGGAATGCAGCGGAGAGAGCAAGATCGTATATAGCTTCGCGTATGGGCATAAAACCCTCGATATATCCGATACATCCGCGGAGTTTACCGTTTTTGTGAATAGTCACAAAAATTCCGCTTTTCTTGTCAAAAAAAGAATCTGTAAGATCGGGAGTGAATGAAGTTTGTTTGAAAAGTTCCGTCTCAACAGCTTTGCGTGCCGCAAGTATTATATTTTTTTTGTTTTCAAAACTTATTGATAAATTCATATATCCTCATTCGGATGATACGGAATATCCGCCATCTTTTGACTTTAATTCTATTATATATTATATTAATTGTCAACAAAGGAGAATGCATGAAATACTTATTTGGTCCGGTTAATTCAAGAAGACTCGGAATCTCTCTGGGTATAGATTTACTTCCATACAAAACATGTTCTCTCGACTGTATTTATTGCGAATGCGGATCTACGACTCTTCTTACAACTGAAAGACGTGAATATGTCAATACGGTAGATGTTATTAATGAATTAAATGAATATTTATCAAGTAAACCAAATCTGGATTATATAACGTTTTCGGGATCAGGTGAACCGACACTTCACAGCGGAATAGGAAAAATAATATCATTTTTGAAGAGTTATTATCCGGAATACAGAATATGTGTTTTAACAAACAGTACACTTTTGCACTTGAAAGAAGTAAGAGATGAAATTATTTCTGCAGATGTTATTGTTCCGTCTCTTGATGCCATGACAGACGATTCTTTACATAAAATTCTGAGGCCTCATGATTCTGTAACAATTGGCAATATTTTAAACGGTATCTCTTCTCTCTACTGTGAATTTTCAGGGAAAATTATAATTGAGTATTTTGTAATTCCGGGAGTCAATGATTCGAATGAAGAAATCGATCTTTTGAAAAGATATCTTATGACTATTGATTCTGCGGTTGTTCAGCTTAATTATCTATCAAGGCCGGGTGCTGAAAAAAATGTTCCTAAAGCATCATATGATCAGCTGAAACTTATTGCCGGAAGATTATCACCGGTTAATGTTCAAATAATAGATACTGCACTTGATAATTCAAATGATAAGGAAATTGAGAAAGCTGTTTTGGATAAAATAAGCACATATACTACTACTGAGGATTTGTCTCTGTCCTTTGGTTTGAGACAATCAGATATGATTAAGATATTAAAAAGACTGGAAGACTCAGGACTTATTGAAAGTTTTAATTCGGGCAGATGGAGGCGGAAGGCCTGATACTTAAGTAGTTAAAAAATACTGAATAAATCATTATTGAAGGGACTTTTTTTGCCGATAATCTTACAGTGAACATCATTGTAAGGATAAAAATAAGATGAAACAACTGTCAAAAGTGATCCAGATTGATAAGGATAAATGCGTTAACTGCCATGCGTGCATTTCTGCGTGCCCTGTAAAATTCTGCAATGACGGTTCCGGTGATTATGTCACTATAAACGAAAACATGTGCGTGGGATGCGGACATTGTCTTGATGCATGCACTCATGAAGCACGAAACGGTGTGGATGATATTGACGCTTTTCTCTCTGACGTGCGAAGCGGTGTTGAAATGGTTGCAATCGTAGCTCCGGCTGCTGCAGCAAATTTCCCCGGCAAATATCTGAAACTTAACACATGGCTTAAATCGCTCGGTATAAAAGCTGTTTTCGATGTTAGTTTCGGCGCTGAA
>Ga0208940_1004419_pt1 | contig 11108 bp, 9 predicted proteins | sample AD_JPNNA6_MetaG_FD_184445 | JGI IMG/M metagenome (GOLD analysis project Ga0208940, IMG submission 184445) | Active sludge microbial communities of municipal wastewater-treating anaerobic digesters from Japan - AD_JPNNA6_MetaG (SPAdes) (version 2) | ecosystem: Engineered > Bioreactor > Anaerobic >... | reverse complement strand
AAGGGTGGCCGCTCCGGAAAGGTAGGTGTCCGGAAAGTCCAGGGTGTTGGTGGAAAGCGGATAGTAGCCCGCCAGGTCAGCCAGGGGGTACTTCACTGCCTGGAGGATTTCCTTGGAATTCATGTTCTGCAAGAAGAAGATCATCTCGCAATTGGCCAGTTGCCAGGCTGGATTCGGGGTGAAGCTGAGGTTGATGGTGGTGGAGCCTCCGGTGCTGAGGTTGATGTCTGTTCCGTTCTGATCCGGCAACATGAGCCGGTTGACGTTTTCCAGCGTTGTCTGGTTTTGCCAGGGGAAAGCGATGTTGGATTCTGTGAGGACGGCGTGCAGCTTCACGTTTGTATTGCTGTCCGTCTCCGGCTTGGTAACCGTCACGGACAAATGGACTTGGGGTCCCTCCTGAGTGCCCTGGGCACTGATCGTGAAGTGGGAAGGCACGCCCAGCCGGGCTGTCACCCTGGGCAGGTATGTGGTGTAGAGGGATTGGGTGGCGCTGCCTCCGGAACTTGGGTTCAGGCCGTCAAACCAGGCTGTGGGGACTCCGGTGGGGTTGTAAAAGTTGTTGCGGGCCTCGGAATACTGGTTGGTGAAGGCGTCGCCGGTGTGGTTCTTGATGACGGCAACCGGATGCCCGTTTTGCAACAGGTCGTGGCAGGCCATGGCGGCGCCGGGGCAATACTGGCACCAGGTCCCCGTGACAACCTCCACCACCACCAGTTCGCGGGGTAGTGCACACAAGGCTGGCAGCAGCCCCAGCAAAGCCAGGAAAAGCAGGGTTGTTTTACGCATCTGGACCTCCTTTCAGGCAGAACAGCGGGAAAACAGGAATATCACATACCAGACCGGGCGAGGCGGAAACCGAGGTAGAAGACGGGGTCGTGAACGAAACTGCTGTAGCGCTTCGAGACGCGGCACCAAGCCGGGCTGTTCAGAAAGAAGCCGCTGCGGATGATTCTGGTATCCCCGGCGGCAGGTCCGGTGGGGTTGGTCTGGGCTGTGCCAGAGTAATCGCCATTCCAGTCCCAGCACCATTCCCAGACGTTGCCGCTCATGTCATAAGCGCCGATGCCGTTGGGGGCTTTGGTCCCGACAGGATGGGTGTTTTCAGCCGAGTTTGATAAATACCAGGCCACGGAATTGATATCATCCGAACCCGCGTAGAGATAGTCTGGGCTGTTAGTTCCGCCGCGGGCGGCAAATTCCCATTCTGCCTCTGTGGGCAGGCGGTAGCCGTTGGCGGTCCAGTCGCAGAACGCGGCGTTCCAGTTGTCATCCCAGCTGGAGGGAACGTTGCCCCAGTTGGCTGGATTGGTGGAGCCGAGGATTGTATAGACCGGGGTGAGGCCTTCAGCCATACTGAGCAAGTTGCAGAATTTCAGGGTGGAGTACCAGGAGATGCTGTAAACCGGATAATTGGCTCCCACCCCGTAGCCGCTGGCGGGGTTGGAGCCCATCACGGCTTGCCATTCGCCTTGGGTTACCTCATACTTGCCGATGTAGAAAGGACTTAGGATCACGCTGTGGGTGGGAAGTTCGTCGGTGGTTCCCTCTCCTCTGGTGTCGCCCATCGTAAACGAACCGCCTGAAAGATAGATCATATTTGAAGGGGCGATGGTGTATTCCGCGCTGCTCACCGCGCTGGGAGTCCAGCCCGGCTTGAAGCCCTGTGCTTTCAGGGTGGTGGTCTCGTCGATGTGGATGGGGGTTGAATATATCTCAGACTCGGAGCCGGGCTCACTGCCGTCTGTGGTGTAGCGGATGGTGGCTCCATTTGTGGGGCAGGTGATGGTCACGTTTTGCGCGTTTTCGTAGGACCCAGCGGGGGGATTGAAGACGGGCGCTGCCACTTCTCCGGCTCCGTCATCGGCTATCACTTTTACGCGATAGTTTTTGCCGCTGCCTACTCCATCAGAAATGTAATTCCAGTTGATCTGATACTGGGCGCCAGAGGCCGTGGTAGAAATGGTTCCAACATCGCCGCTGAGGGCGGTGGGAAAGATGGTATAGCTGGCTCCACCGTCATTGGAAACCTGCACTGAGATTTCACAGGGCAAGTTGTCCGGATGGGCCAGATGGTAGTTGATCAGGATCTGGTCGTACAACTGCCCGGCCGTAATGTTTGTCAGCACTGGGGCTGCCGATAACAGGCCGGCTGTAAGGAACAGGATGAAAATCGCGAGCTTGTTCATTTCGCCTCCCTCATTTGATCAGCACCAGTTTGGCGCTGGAATTGTGGCTGGGGGATTTGAGTCGGATCAGATAGATTCCGCTGGCGCAGGGCTCGCCTGAGAGGTCATGTCCGTTCCAAACGAAATTATGGTTGCCTGGAGCGTAGGTCTGGGAGCGCACTAACTGCCCGGATAGATTGTAGATGCCGCAGGTGGCTGTTTCCCCTGCTTTGACGGTAAGGCTCACACAGGCTTCCCCACCGCTGCGGAAGGGATTGGGACTGGCAGGCTGCATACCGGTGAACTGTGTGGCTGGAGGCAGAAGGGACTCATCCACCGATGTTGCTATGATCTCAAAAATGTTGGATTCGCCCTCCGCGATGAACGCGGACAAGTTCCCTACCAAAACGAAAAGCGCGAACAGGGTCAGCAGCTTGTTCATGCTATGCTCCTTGTGTTTTGCTTATAGGTTGGTTCTGCGCGAGAAAGCGCGCTCTGGACTGGAACGGCGCTGCACAGGACAGCATTCAGCGACATTCCTAATCATAACATTGACGTTTGACGAAGTTTTGCATAGTTCCTCTCCCTGTCAAGATTTATTTTGTACTCACATCCCTGTTTTGAGACAGGATATTCTTGAGCTTACATTTATTGTTGTAGTCGATGCTCGTTTCTTGCTCGGCTCCAGCTTCTCGGCTTTGGAAACGTAGCATGAATTGATAGAAGCCAGCCCGAAAAAAAAGCTTGCCTAAATTCCTTGAACAAGATTTATGGAACACAAAAATGTTTTGGCTCGATTTGAGCTGCAATGGGAGCGTCAATGAGGTTAAAGACCTTTCCCGGGGGAGTTCATCCCCACGATAACAAGCGTTTTTCCGCCTCCGCCCCGATCGAGGAGATGCCCCTGCCCCAGCGGGTGGTTATCCCCATGTCCCAGCACATCGGAGCGCCCTCCGTGCCGATCGTCAAGGTGGGCGACGAGGTGAAAGCAGGGCAGAAGATCGCGGACGCTGGAGGATTCGTATCCATTCCCCAGCACGCCTCGATCAGCGGCAAAGTTACCAAGATCGACACTTTTCCCCACCCATCGGGCGCTTCAGCCCTGGCCATCGAAATCACGGGCGACGGAACCGACAACTGGATTGAGTTTGCTGATGACCCTAATTTCCTGGACCTGTCTGCCGATGAGATGAAAAAACGCATCGGTGACGCCGGAATCTGCGGCATGGGCGGAGCAGGCTTCCCCACCTTAGTGAAGCTTTCACCCCCAGCGGACAAACCCATCGACACCGTTATCCTGAACGGTGTGGAGTGTGAACCATACCTCACCGCTGACGACCGGCTGATGCTGGAAAAAACGCAGGAAGTGGTGAACGGGCTGAAGATCCTGATGAAGGTCCTGGGCGCAAAGCAAGGCATCATCGGTATCGAAGCCAACAAACCGGACGACATCGCTGCTATGAAAAAGATAATGGCCTCCGAAAGCCGATTTAGGGTGGTGCCGCTCAAACTTCAGTACCCCCAGGGCGCGGAAAAGCAGCTTATCTACGCCGTGACGCGCAGAAAAGTGCCCGTTGGAGGATTGCCAATGGCTGTGGGCGTGGTGGTGCAGAACGTGGGCACTGCCTTTGCCATCTACGAGGCGGTGCGCTATCAAAAGCCTCTGGTGGAGCGGATAATATCCGTTACCGGCAGCGTGGTGGCGCATCCCAAAAACCTCAAAGCCCGGATTGGGACTTCCTTTTCTGATCTGGTGGAGTTTTGCGGCGGCGTGAGCTCGGACCCGGGAAAGATCATTTCCGGCGGCCCGATGATGGGTTTCGCCCTGCCCACGCTGGCGGCGCCGATGGCCAAAGGCAGCTCCGGCCTTGTGCTGATGAGCGAAAAAGAGAGCAAAACGCTTGAAGAACGAAATTGCCTCCGCTGCGCGCGCTGCGTGGATGTTTGCCCGATGAACCTGCTGCCCTGCCAGATCGCCCAGGCTGTTAAAGCCGGGGCGCTGGACCTCGCTCTTAAAGCGGGACTGGAAGACTGCATGAAATGCGGAAGCTGCGCCTACGTTTGCCCAGCGCACATCCGCCTGGTTCAGTGGATAGACACCGGCAAGATCCAGCACGCGGAAGCCATGCGCGGCAAGAAATAGAGGTTATGCTATGAAAGAAAGATATACAGTTTCACCCGCGCCCCATCTCCATGACAACAGCAGCATCCCCAACGTGATGTGGAACGTGGTGCTGGCCTTGCTGCCGGCGCTGGGTTTCGCGGTTTATTACTGGGGCTGGCGTTCGCTCTGGCTCACCTTGCTGGGCATTTTGGCCGCCGTGGGCACCGAAGCCCTGATCCAGTGGCTGCGCAAGGTTCCCATCAGGGTTTCCGACGGTTCGGCAGTGCTCACCGGCATGCTGCTGACCTACAACATTTCGCCTTCATCACCCTGGTGGCTGCCCGTGGTGGGAGCGGTTTTCGCCATCGCCATCGGCAAGCAGATCTTTGGCGGACTGGGCAACAACCCGGTGAACCCGGCTCTGCTGGGACGCGCCTTTTTGCTGGCTTCCTGGCCCGCGCTGATGACTGGAATCCAAACTTGGAAGCAGCCGGGAACGGCCATCTCCATGAGCGGCATCGACCCCCGCATCATCGATCCTAACCTCCAGGCCGTTTCCGGCAAAGCTTATGAACTCGTGACCGGCGCCACACCCCTGAACCTGGCCCAGACCCTGCGCGACAGCACATTCGTGAACTCCCTCGCTGCCACCAGGGATGCCAGCCTGGACCTCAGCAACAGGATATTTAACGGCATGCTCGACCTCGGCACCCTCAAAAACCTGTTCTGGGGCCAAATCGGCGGCTGCATCGGCGAAGTTTCGGTGTTCGCGCTGCTGCTGGGCGCCGTTTATCTGCTCTGGCGCAGGATCATAGAGTGGCGCATCCCCTTCTTCTACCTGCTGACGGTGTTTGTGCTCACTTTCCTGTTCGGCGGGTTGCCCGGAACTGGCTATTCGCTTACCCTGCCGATCTTTCACCTTTTCTCCGGCGGACTGCTGCTGGGCGCTTTCTTCATGGCGACGGACTACACCACCAGCCCAATAACCAAAAACGGCAGGGTCGTTTATGCCATCGGTTGCGGCTTGCTCACTGTGATAATCCGTTTGGTGGGTGGATATCCTGAAGGGGTTTCCTACTCCATTCTGTTCATGAATGTTATGACCCCCCTCATCGACATTCTCACCCGTCCCAAAGCCTTCGGGAGGTCCAAGAAATGAAAATGTTCCTCAAACTCGGCCTCATCCTGCTGGCGTTCTGCGTTGTGGCCACGGCTCTTCTGGCCTATGTGAATTCGGTAACCAAACCCAAAATCGACGAACTGAAGGTAAAAGAAGCCGAGGAAGCCAGAAGTTCGCTGATCCCGGGCTCGACCTTTGAAGAGCAATCCTTCAAAGCCGGGGAGGAATCCCACACTTATTACGTGGCCAAAGACACTACAACCGGCCAGATCAAAGGCTACACCTTCACCGCTGCCAAAAACGGATATTCAAGCAACGTGAAGACAATGGCCGCCATCGACCCTGATTTTAAGCTGATTGCCATCAAGGTGATAGAGCAGGCCGAAACCCCCGGCCTCGGCGCGAACAGCACCCAAAGCTTATTCACAGACCAGTTCAAAGGTCTGGCAGCCGACCAGTTGCTGGTGGACAAAGACGGCGGCCCGATCAAGGCGCTTATAGGGGCCACCATCACTTCCCGCGCGGTGGTGAACTCGCTGCAGGAGCAGATAACCTTGCTGCGCGCAGACATTGAATCCCGGCAAGGGGAGGCGCAACCATGAGCTTCATAAAAGAACTTACCAAGGGGATCATCAAAGAAAATCCCACCTTCGTCATCGTGCTGGGCATGTGCCCCACCCTGGCGACATCGACTTCGGTGAACAACGCAGTCGGGATGGGCGTCGCGGCCACTTTCGTGCTGGTTTGCTCGAACATCATGATCTCGCTGATAAAGAACATCACGCCGGACAAAATCCGCATCCCCGTCTATGTAGTCGTGATAGCGGCCTTCGTGTCAGTCGTGGACATGGCGATGGCGGCTTTCATTCCGGACCTGCACAAGTCCCTGGGCTTGTTCATACCTCTTATAGTGGTGAACTGCATCATCCTGGGCCGCGCTGAAGCCTTCGCCAACAAGAACAACGTTTTGAACTCCATGGCCGACGGAATCGGCATGGGGCTGGGCTTCACCCTTTCTCTCTCGGTGATGGCCACGTTCCGCGAAATCCTGGGCAACGGCACCTGGGCCGGGATGAGGGTAATGCCTCATAGCTACAATCCAATGCTGATAGCCATTCTCGCGCCTGGAGCCTTTTTCACCCTGGGCCTGCTGATGGCGACGATCAATCTGCTGAAGGGGAGGAAACAATGAACTTTCTGGGCCAACTTTTCGTGATGGCGGTGAGCGCCATCTTCATCCAGAACTTCGTGCTGTCTCGGTTTTTGGGACTCTGCCCCTATCTGGGAGTTTCCAAGAAAATGGATTCCGCCTTCGGTATGGGCATGGCCGTTATCTTTGTGATGACCATGGCTTCGGCCATCTGCTTCCTGATTTACAAATACCTGCTGGTGCCATACGGGCTCACCTATCTGAGCACGCTGGCCTTCATCCTCACCATCGCGGCCCTGGTGCAGTTCGTGGAAATGGTCATCCAGAAAAATGCCCCCGCCCTCTACAAAGCTCTGGGCGTCTATCTGCCTCTGATCACAACCAACTGCGCCGTTCTGGGAGTGGCCATCCTGAACATCACCCCGCTTGCAGACGGCTCCACCTACAATTTCCTCTTTGCCACCCTGAACGGATTCCTTTCGGGCGTGGGCTTCACCTTTGTCCTGCTGGCAATGGCCGGCATCCGCCAGCGTCTGGAACTGGTGGACATGCCCAAAAGCATGGAAGGTTTCGCCAGCGGCATGATTCTGGCCGGAACCATGGCCCTGGCCTTCTACGGCTTCATGGGGCTGAAAATCTGAGGAAGGGAAAATGACGCCAATGACACCGTTCATCATCCTCGCCGCCTCCATGACATCCCAGATAGTGACCCCAGTCATCATTTTAGGTGCCATGGGCCTGATCTTTGGGCTCGTCCTGGCTTTCGCCGCCAAGGTTTTCACCGTGACTGTTGACCCCCGGGTGGAGCAAATCATTTCCGTGCTTCCTGGCGCCAATTGCGGTGCCTGTGGATCCGCAGGTTGCTCTGGCTATGCCGATTCCGTGGTCAACGGAGGAGCGCCCTGCAACCTTTGCGCCCCTGGAGGCGCCGCTGTCGCCAAGGCCATAGCCGGCATCATGGGCACGGAAGCCGGCGCGGTGGAGAAAAAAGTCGCGGTGATCCACTGCAGTTCCGGTGGCCGCGACAATACGAAGTGGAAATATGCCTACAAGGGCATCGAAAGCTGCCTTTCTGCGGCTAGCATTGCCGGCGGCCCGAACTCCTGTTCCTGGGGCTGCATTGGCTTCAACGACTGCGTTAAAGCCTGCATGTTTGGCGCCATCAGCATTGATGAAAGCGGAATGCGCGTGATAGACCCGGAAAAATGCACCGCCTGCGGAGCCTGCGTTAAAGCCTGCCCCCGCAAGTTGATAGAGTTGGTTCCGCTTAAAAACTCCGTTCATATCAAATGCTCCTCCCAAGACAAGGGCCCCCTTGCCAGGCAAAGCTGCGGCAACGAAAAACCCTGCCTCGGCTGCGGAATCTGTTCACGCAAATGCCCGGTGCAGGCCATCACCATCGAAAACAACCTCGCCCGCATCGACTATGCGAAATGTGTCAACTGCGGCATCTGCGCTACAGTCTGCCCCAGCGGTGCTATTCTTGACCTGCTTGGCGGGCGCCGCAAGAAAGCTGAAATCAACGGTGAACTCTGCATCGGTTGCACCATCTGCGCGAAAAGCTGTCCCGTGGAAGCCATCAGCGGAGAAGCGAAACAGGCGCACAAGATTGACAGGGACAAATGCGTCGGCTGTGAAGTATGTGTGGGCAAATGCCCCAAGCAAGCCATCAAAATGACATAATTCCAAGCCGATACCTTTCTCAAGGCGGGAGCGAATCCCGCCTTTTCTTTATTCCTCCTTAACGCCCGAAGCCTTGCCTGGCGCACGCCCCTTGAAGGATTCCCGCATCCCATGCGGGCATACTGCGGGAGGCGACACAAAGCCGAATTATAGACCGCTAAGGCTGTGATGGCCGCGGATGGTTCCCCATCCTGAAACTGCCTCCCTGCCGCCCGGCAAGGTGCCCATGATTTTTGCGATTGACACAAACCGCCCATTCAAATTTATAGATAAATTCAGAATTTCAGACAGCTATGGAGAGATAATGCCTTATATTTCCAATACTGAAGCCGAACGGCGCCAGATGCTCGAGCGGATCGGAGCGGAATCATTTGAAGAACTGATTTCAGCGATTCCCAAGCATTTGCGCCTGCAAGGCCTTTTGAAGCTGGAAGCCCCGCTTTCAGAGCTTGAAATGACCCGGCGCATCCAGGAACGCACCTGCGGAAACGTTTGCGCGCAAAAGGCCAGTTCCTTTTTGGGGGCGGGGGTTTACGACCATTTCATTCCCGCCGCGGTTGACAGCATTGTGTCCCGACCGGAGTTTTTCACCGCCTACACGCCCTACCAGGCTGAAGTCAGCCAGGGCACTTTGCAGTTCATATATGAATACCAGACAATGATATGCGAACTCACCGGCATGGAGGTGGCCAACGCCTCCATGTATGACGGGGCTTCGGCGGCGGCGGAAGCCATCCTGATGGCGGTGCGCAAGAACGGCCTAAAAAAAGCCATCCTCCCCGCCAGCCTTCATCCCGAATATGTGAAAGTGATAAAATCCTACACAGAAGGAATCGGGGTGGAACTCATTACCTGCAAAGCCAAGGCCGGCGTGATGGATATTGACGATTTGACGGCAAAAATGGACGCCAGAGTTGGCAGCGTGGTTATCCAGACCCCCAACTTCTGGGGCAACATAGAGCCGCTTGCTGACCTGGAAAAGGTGGTCCACAGCAATCCCAAAGCTTTGCTGATCGTAGCCGCTGACCCCATCTCCCTGGCGATTCTGAAAGCGCCGGGGGCCTTGGGCGCGGACATCGTTGTGGGCGAAGGACAGGCTCTGGGCAACAGCATGTACATGGGCGGCCCCCTGTTTGGATTTTTCGCCACCAAGCTGAACATGGCCCGTTCCATGCCGGGCCGCATCGTTGGAGGAACCCTGGACAAGGACGGAAAGCGGGCTTACACCCTCACCCTCCAGGCCAGGGAACAGCACATCCGGCGCGCCAAGGCCACCTCGAACATCTGTTCCAACGAATCGCTCTGCACTTTGGCGGCAACCGTCTATCTGAGCCTGATGGGAAGCGACGGGCTGGCTGAAGTGGCCACCCAATCCACCCAACTGACACATTACATGGCCCAGAAAATCGCCTCCGTGCCCGGATTTTCCCTCGCCTGGCCTAACGCTGCTTTCTTCAAGGAATTCGTGGTAAACTGCCCCGTGCCGGCCAGTCAGGTGATTGCCGACCTGCTCGACCACGGCATCTACGCCGGTGTGGACCTGGGCACCTTCGGCCAGGACAGCCGCCAGCTTCTGATAGCCGTCACGGAAAAGAAAACAGTGGCTGAAATCGACGACTACATCGAAACCCTGCGGGAGCTGAATTATGAGTAAGACCATTTTTGAACACAGCGTTGCCGGCCGCAAGGGGGTAACCCTTCCCCGGCGGGAACTGGACACGGAAGTGAAAGACTTTTTTCCTTCCGAATATCTGCGCGAAACGGCTCCCCGGCTGCCCCAGGTGAGCGAATTGGACGTAATGCGCCACTACATAAAGCTTTCGCACCGGAACCACTTCATCGAGAAAGGGCTCTACCCTCTGGGAAGCTGCACCATGAAATACAATCCCAAGTCCCACGAAGCCCTGGTGCGCCATTCCTGTTTCAACAACATCCACCCCTGCCAGCCTGAATCCACCCTGCAAGGCTCGCTGGAAATCCTTTACGAGCTTCAGCAGGACCTGGCCGAGATTTCCGGCATGCACAAAGTCACGCTGCAGCCTGTGGCTGGGGCTCAGGGCGAATTCACCGGTATCAAGGTGATCGCCGCCTATCACCGGGCCAAAGGCAATCACCACAAGACGAAAATCATCATCCCGGATTCAGCGCATGGAACCAACCCCGCCACCTGTTCCCTGGTGGGTTATGATGTGGTGGAACTGAAATCTGATGCCCGCGGGCGCTGCGATATGGAGCACCTGAAAAGCATAGTTGATGACAGCATCGCCGGCTTTATGCTCACCAATCCCAATACGCTGGGCCTTTTTGAAGATCAGATCGAAGAAATCGCAGACATCATCCACAGCGTGGACGGCCTCATCTACATGGACGGGGCAAACCTGAATGCGCTGCTGGGCATTGTGCAGCCCGGCAAGATCGGCTTCGACGTGATGCACTTCAACCTGCACAAGACTTTCGCCACGCCCCACGGAGGCGGCGGACCGGGCAGCGGGCCTGTTGGCGTGGTGGAAAAACTAGCGCCCTATCTGCCTGTGCCAACCATCGGCCACGGCGAGGATGGCTATTTCTTCGACTATGGGCATGCAGAGACCTCCATCGGCAAGGTACACACCTTCCACGGCAACTTTGCAGTGCTGCTGCGCGCCTATATCTATATCAAGATGCTGGGCGCGGAGGGCCTGAAACGGGTGTCCGAAAACGCTGTGGTCAATGCCAATTATCTGATGGTCCTGCTGAAAGACCATTACCACATCCAGCACACGGAACATTGCATGCACGAGTTCGTGGCGGATTCGCTGTGGCAGAAAAAGGAGTTTGGAGTGACCACTCTGGATATTGCCAAGAGGTTGCTGGACAAAGGATTCCACGCGCCCACGGTCTATT
>Ga0208940_1004403_pt1 | contig 11156 bp, 20 predicted proteins | sample AD_JPNNA6_MetaG_FD_184445 | JGI IMG/M metagenome (GOLD analysis project Ga0208940, IMG submission 184445) | Active sludge microbial communities of municipal wastewater-treating anaerobic digesters from Japan - AD_JPNNA6_MetaG (SPAdes) (version 2) | ecosystem: Engineered > Bioreactor > Anaerobic... | reverse complement strand
AATTAAAACATTCGATAGACTTGGTACTATAGAGTATTAAAGAAAGGTAGAAAAATGAATCAAGATGAATTTATTGCAATGAAAATGTTAACAAGATGGAAAGAAATTCAAAGAGAACAACCAAATATTCTCGAAAAAGAACCCTTGACAAAACCATCCCGAATGATTATCTTAGAATGAATAAAGGAGACTAAAATGAAATGTATGATTTGTGGAAAAGATGTAACAAAAGATCCTCAAAAATGTTTAAACAATTCTGGATTTGTCACAATTGATTTTGGATTCGGATCTAAGTTTGATGGAGATCTTTATGAAGGATATATTCATGATCAATGTTTTGAAAAGATTTCTGAAAATTTAATTAAAACAAGATCTTTAGACGATTTAATGAAGGAATGGGAATGAAGCTACCAGTAATTTATGACGAAATCCATTGGAAAGAACGATGGAAAGTTCGTGAAGAATATGTAAAGCTTCAAGAAGGATTATGTTATCATTGTAAGAAACCTTTATCTGGAGAACCTTCTAAGGAAGTTTTGAAGATGAAAGTTACTCCAAGATTATTTCCGGAAAATTTCTTCAAACATCCAATTCATTTACATCACTCTCACGAAACTGGTTTGACTTTGGGAGCAGTACATAATTTTTGTAATGCAGTTCTTTGGCAACATTTTGGAGAATAGATATGAAAACTTTTGAAAATTATAGAATGTATATATTAGTCAAGGATGAATTTCCAAGTTCTGTTGCAATTAATTCAGCAGCACATGGAGCGATGAATGCTTATATGAAATGGAACGGTGAAGAGGATTTTGATGGATGGTTGAAGAATTCTTTCCGAAAGATTACATGCAAAGTTACTCCAGAGCAATTTAAAACTATAGAAAAGGTTATAGAAAAAACTGGATTAAAGAAAATTGAGCAAACAGAATCAAGACTAGACAAAGCTCATATTCTAACTGTTGTTTATCCATTTGATTCAACACTTCACGAATACAAAGCTTTTAAATTTCTTTCTCTATATAAGGATTAAAAAATGAATCTTGAAAAATACTTAAACGATAATTTTCCTGGACCTTTTGCAGATGATTTCTTAAAGGAACATTTCAAATCTTTTGGAGTAAACATTTCTATTGAAGGAAATAAGTTTCTTTTCAAATATGATATGATCGAAGCTGATTGGAATAATCCTTTAACGCATTTTTGTAGAGGTGCTATTCTAAGATATGAATTTGGAATTGGTTGGGAATATGTTTGCAGACCTTGGAATAAATTTTTCAATAGACAAGAAGGTCGATCAAATTATTCTATAAAAGATGATATTAAAAAGTTACAAAATCATAAAGTAGATTTAATACAAAAAATGGATGGTTCGTGTGTTACTATTTGGTTTGATGAAGATTTAAATGATTTTAGAGCATCTACTTTAGGATCAATTTCTACAACAAACATTTCAGATTTTGATATGACTTTCTCAGATCTTTTCTGGAAACTTTTTGGAAATGATAAGTCTAGGTTTGTTAAAGGCACTACAAGTCTATTTGAACTCTGTACAGTTTATAATAGGGTTGTAACGGAGTATCCAGAAGACCACATCACTTATCTAGGAACCTACTCAAACACGACTGGAGAGTATCTAGAAGCCCTTTCTGAGCAAATTGGAACAGGACTCAAGAAGCCAATTAGAATTCCTTTTGATTTTTCTTCTTGGGATGAACTTGATCAATTTGTAGAAGATGAATCTAGGAAATCTAGGTATGGAAAAAATTCAGAAGGCTTTGTATGTTATGTTGATAATTATCCAGCATTTAAATGTAAGAATGAGAACTATTTAAATTTACATCATTTATTCACTGGTGATAAATTGTATGTAAGAAAGAATATAGTAAACTTATTTTTCCAAGGTAAGATGGATGATTTAGAACAAAAGCTTCCAGAAGAATTGAAGAAATTTAAGGATAATCTTTACAGTAAATATGAGCATGTCTTGGATGAAATTTTTGTAGGAAAGAATTTGGTAAAGGATTTAAAACAAGATCGGAAAGAATATGCACTAAAAATTCAAGACCTTTCTAAAAAATATAATTTCATAAATGTGTTCCAAGGATATTTTTATGAGCTATTAAAAGGAGATCAAGAATTTTCCGAATGGCTTACATCAAAAAATAAACATGGAAATTATATCTATGAATCTTATATGGACTTTTGGAAGGACGTTTAAGAGCATTTGAAAATTTTTGATAAACTCCCTTGACAAACTTGGGGGTTTTTGTTATTTTAAAGAGACGGAAAGGAGCGTTTATGTACGAAATTTTAAAACATAAATTCTATAAAGATGAATCAGAACATTTTGTAAAGATTGATGGTAAAAATTATATCATCTATTTTAAATTTGATTTAGAAGAAACTTATTCAGATCATTTTAATCCAGGATCTTTTTATGGACATTACGAAAAGTATTCAGGAATGCAACCAGTTGATGTAGTGTTTTTAGAAATTGGTTTGTATGAAAATGGTTATCAAAAGTTAGAAGATTTTAATTCAGAAGACTTTGATAAACTTTTAGAAGAACTTGAGCAATACATTTTGGAGAATTATGATTACGATTGATAAGAATAAAGAAAATTGGCGAGAACAAGTTGTAGAAGATTTTAAAAGAATTGGTTTAGAAATTTGTCATAATAAAAAATATAGTTTGAAAGATGTTTTTGGTTGGGGAGTTTATTTCAAATACGGAAAAAGAAATTTCAAATTTGATGAAGACTTTAAGAAATTTCCGCAACCATTATTGAGAAGAAATATTATAACTGATGAACAATTGGATATTATAGTTTTTCATGAAGATAGATTTCTACAATATATTGCGTCACTTGATGATAAGAAATCTAAACATAATGTAGATAGAAATATTGTTCAATTTGATTCAGAACTTTTTGAGATACGTTTAGATGGTGCTTTGAAAAATATTCACTATTCTTTTAATTCTACTTTCGTTGGTAATACTCTTTCTACAGCAAAGTTTTTCGTCACAAAGTTCGAGTTATATAATCTAAGAATGCAGTTACAATTTAATGGAGGAAAATATACTTTCGAAGATCTTGCTAAAATGGATTTCTTCAAAGAGGATTGGAAACTGTTTATTCAAAATTATGATGGAAACTTTGTTAAAACAGATTCTCTAGAAAATTTAATAGAATACTTATCTACAGAATCTTTTAAGAAATATTATGATCAAAATATAGACGAGTTAGTTTCCAAAGCAGAAAATATTAATAAAGTTTTAGAAGAGATTCAACAAATTAAAAAAGATTTACAATGGAGAGAATCCGAATATGAAAAGTTAGCAAGAGATATTTTAAACAAAAGGATGAGCATTTTTAAACAATTTACTTGAAAGAATTTATATGAAATTTTTCGACATTGGACTAGAAAAAACCCCGCTAACTAAAGTAAAAGATCTTCCTAAAAAAGAATTTATCACATTAAAATCTTCTCATAATTGTATTAATAATCTTTTTGGAGAAGGATGGTTAGAAGGTTCTGTAGTACATATGTCTGGAAGTCCTGGATGTGGAAAGACTACATTTTGGATACAGCTTCTTGAAGACTTTTCTAAAAATTATCCCTGTGCATATATCTCAAATGAAGAATCCCAAGATCAATTACAAAAGAAATGTCAAAGACTTAATGTAGAAAATGTAGAAATTGCTTATATGAGTTCTTTGGAAGATGTATTAGAAATTATGAAAAGCTATCAAATCGTTGTTGTAGATAGCTTTCAAGGAATCGTTTCTCCATATCAAGAAAAAGAAACGATCTCAAAAATTGTTGCTCAAGCTAAAATGTATAATTGTTGCATAGCTTTGATTGTACATATGACAAAAACTAAAATTGCAAAAGGTGGATCAGAAGTCGCTCATCTTTGTGATCAAGTTATTAGAATGGTTCCAGGAGTTTCAGAATTTTTTTGTATGGATTCTAAATGCGTTATCATAAACTCTGATAAAAATAGAAATGGAAAATCTGGATATCTTGTTTTAGAAAATGGATCTTCTGGATATAATTTTGAATTACCTTGGGATGATGAACTTGTAGATGAACTTGATCCAAAAGCTTTTAAGAAAGTATAAAATATGAAAAATAAAGACACTAGAAAATATATTTCAGAAATTCTTTCAGAAGGAGATCCTGAATTTTTTGATGATTATGAAACGGATCTTAATCCAAAAATTGAGCATGAAAGATGTGGATGTGATTATTGTTTAAGTGAATGGATATGGTGGGAAGAATTTAATAAAGACTAAATATTTAAAACAAATTTCTTCGGAAAGACTCTTCTAAGCTAGTTGAGTCGTTTTAAAATTTTCTCCCCTGACAAACTTAGAGAACCATGCTATATTCTTTTTATAATCCCTTCCAAAGGAGAAAGATGTACACAGAGAACGAAAAAGATATTAGGTCTAGAGAAAATGTAAAAGCTAATGGAGAAGTTTTTACACCAACAGTAATTGTAGAAAAAATGTTAGATCAGCTTCCAGAAAACATTTGGAAAGATCCTGAATATGTTTTTCTAGAACCTACTTGTGGTAATGGACAATTTCTAGTAAAGATTTTTGAAAGACGTATTAAAAATGGTATGTCAATTGAAGTAACTTTAAATACTATAATTGGTATGGACATTACTACAGAAAATATTTTAGAATCTCGTCAAAGACTTTATGAACTTGTTTGTAAAGAACTTTCTAAAGTAAAGCTTGATAAAATTAAACTGAAAGAACTTTGTATTAAATATATTGCAATTATTAGTACAAACATTTTCAAAACCGATTCTTTAAAAGCTATCCAAGAATATTCTGAGAAAAAAGGTAAACTCTATAATTTCAAATTCTTTTTTAATGATCCGACTGGAAATGATTGTACATTAAATGAAAGTGCAAGAGTAAAACAATTGGAAACTATTAAAAAACTATTTGAAACACCTCAAGGAAAAGAACTTTACAAAACATTTCACGAAAGATTAAATCATGTTTAACGAAAATACTTTGAAAATTCCGGCAGCTAGGAAATTTCTTATTGCTCAATTGCACAAAGATGTAGAAGATAATTGGCAAGAAAATGATACTCCATATCATATCGTAAATAAAATGATTGATATTATTCCAAAGGATGCGGAAACTTATGTGGTATTCTTTAATCTAGAATTTATCGAGGTTCTTGTTCATGAAAGAAATATTCCACCAGAAAATATTCTATTTGTTGCTGATGTAAAAATTGAATATCTTTTTGCTAAACGTGGATATAAAGTTAATGCAGTTCTATTCCCAAAACAAACTATCACAAATGAATCGATCGGAAACATTCTAAAAGGAGTCGAAATGAAAATTGGTAAAATGGCAGTTATCGGAAATCCTCCATATAATTCTAATTCTAATGGTAAAGATTCTACACCATTATATCATCTATTTGTAGAAACTATTATTGATAATATTAAGCCGGATTATTTCTCTTTTATTATTCCTTCTCGTTGGATGGTTGGTGGAAAGGGTTTGGATAATCATCGAGAACGAATGATGAATGATTCTCGAATGCAAAAGATTGTTCATATTCCAGATTCATCATCGATTTTTCCAACAGTCGATATTAAAGGCGGAGTAAATTATTTCTTGTGGAATAATAGTTATAATGGGCCTTGTGAATTTGTTGTAGGAAATACATCTACAATGAGAAAGTTAAATCAATATGATATTATTCTTCAAGATAATGATGCAATTTCAATTTTAGAAAAGATTAATTCAAAAACTAATAATTGGATTTCGTCTAATTGCTGTTCTAGAAATCCTTTTGGTGTTAATAGTGATTATAATAATTGGACAGAAACTGGACATGTGTGTTTTTCTACACGAATGACTAAGAATTATATTTCCTCAGATAACTTTACCGATAAGAATAATATTTTGCATAAGTGGAAAGTTTGTACAAGTAAAGCTGGGGACGGAGGGTTTAGTAATCCTGATAAAAGTGGAAAATGTTCGGTTGTTGGAAAAACTTTTATCTTAGAACCTGGAGAAATTTGCACTGAAACATATTTAGTAGTCAATTACTTCGACACAAAACATGAATGCGAAAATTTTATCACATTCATGAAAAGTAAAGTACTTAGATTTTTACTGGGATTGAGGGTTTCTACACAAAACATATCTAAGGACTGTTTTTCATGGGTTCCAGATATGATTAATTATAATAAGTCTTGGAATGATTCAGAATTGTATAATATTTTTGAATTAGATTCTAAAGAGATTTCTTATATCGAATCTAAGATTAAGGAAATTTGAAGATGAATGATAAATTTATTTCAATCGCAAACACTCTATTGGTTATTATAAAAGATAATTTATTACATAGAGTCGATTCGGAATGTTCTAAAATTATAACGGATTTTAAAGATCAAATTGATGAAAGGTATTATATATCACTATTCAACGGTTGTTTCTCATATAATAATGAAAACGTGTTGTATAAGATTTCTTTGCTAAATTTACTAAAACATATTAGAGATTATGATAACCAATATATTACTATGTCAAATGAAATGCACACAAAATTACAGAATTATTTTGATATTTAAAAATGAAAGCATCAAATGACACACAGAATTCATCAAGAAGAATGTATCCGAAAGATGTTAGATAGAATTTATTCTAATGAAACATCTAAAGGACAAGTTTCTTTACCAACAGGAACCGGAAAAACAAGAGTTCAAGTTTCTGTTCATATGGAATTAATGAAAAAGAATCATGAAAATTCTAAGTTAGGAGTTCATGTAATTGGTGCTCATAGACTAGCTCTTTGTAATCAATTGCTTCATGAATTTATTCCAAAAGTTATTAAAAACAATTTACCATTCGATATCCTATTTGTTGGTTCGGATAGATTTAATGATGATGTTGTTTATTCCAAATATAAAGATCAAGGAATTAACAAATACATTTTAGGATCAACATCTACAACACGCCAAGAAGAAGTGAAGATTGCTTATGAAAAATCTAAAGCATTCAATAGACACTTGGTAATTGTTTCAACATATCATTCATTTGATAAGTTAAAGGTAATTCCTAATATAGATATTTGTACATATGATGAAGCACATACTTTAATTGGAGAACAATTTTTCAATAACATTTTAGAAGTTCAAAACATTTCCCATAATTTTTTCTTCACTGCTACTAGAAAAGTTCAGGGAAATTTTGGTGGAATGAATAATGAAGAAGTTTTTGGAGAAGTCATTTATGAAAAGTCTCCAAGAGAAATGATCGAAGCTGGTAAAATTGTTGCTCCAAGATTTCACACAATTGATTCTATTGATGATGGAGATTTTGATAATCATTCTATGTTAATTAAAACTACAATAGAAGCTTTCAAAGAACATAGAAAGAAGATCAAACAATGTTCAAAGGCTCCGGAAACAATTGGAGCAAAACTTTTAATTACTACCTCTGGAAATGTTGAACTAAAAGAATTGATTGAAGATAGTAATTTCATAAACTTTTGTATGGAAAATAATATCAACGTATTTTCATTTTCGTCAGAACAAGGTTGTACATATAATTTTCAGAAGTATCCAAGAAATTCTGTTATGGAAATTATGCAAAATCTTTCAGATGATCAGGACGCAATTCTTTTACATATTGATATTCTAACTGAGGGAATTGATCTACCATCTATTACAGGGATCATGCCTTTCCGAGAGCTAAACAAAACTAAACTATTGCAGAGTATTGGAAGGGCATCTAGACTGCTAAAAACAGATCGTATGAAACTTTATTCAGGAGAAATTTCAGTCAAAGATAAGAAAGAATATATCAAACCTAATTGCTGGATTTTGATTCCAAGATTCTTTAAGTCTCTTGGCGATTCGAATTCTATGAAAGATGTTGTAAGATCTATTGTAAATTCTTATGAAATTCCTTTGGAAGAATATATTGTGGATGATCAGTATGCATGTCTTTCAGATGATGATTTGGATAGAATTACTACAAGAGATTCGTCTACTAAAAAAGATGAAGAAAGTGATTTATATAGTGTTTATGAAAATGTTTATATCGAAAATCTTAAAGGATTTGTTGATGGTAAACCTCCTAAGTATTGGATGTTAATGTTTGAAAATCATTTAGAAAGCGATTTGTTATGATTAAATGTAAAATGATTCATGAATATCCAGATAAGTATAGAGAAGTTTATCTCCAAGCATCTTCTGGATTTACTATTAGAGAATGGATAAATCTTGTAGAAAATAAATCTTTAACATTGATTAAACAATTACCAGAATTAAATATAACAATTTTCAAGGCTCGTTATAAAGTTTCTGATGATTGGAATATTTACTACAACGATAAACAATACTTTTTTAAAAAGAAGTCCGGTAAAATTGAAGAATCTATGAAACAACTTTTAAGAAGTATTGGATTTTATAATGGTAATGAATGGGTTGTTAAAGAATTAGATTTTGGTAAGTTAATTTATTCAGAAGATATTAATAAGTTTAAAGGTGATATGCTAGAAGTCCTTTCCGAAATATTCTTCAATGCTTTTAGAACAGATGAAGCAATTGGACTAAAAGAATATGAACCAATTAACTTAGAAGATGATTTTGGAATAGATGCTACTGGAGTAAATGTTAATAATCATAAATCTGTAGTGCAAGTTAAGTATAGAAAGAATCCAGATAGTTTAATTGAATATTCAGACATCGCTAAAACTTATACATCAAGTTTATTACAATTAAATTTATCAGATATTTACTATCATGATAACACAATATTTTTATTCACGACAGCTAAAGGAGTTACTGGAGCATTTGAAAAAGTCATGAAACAAAAGGTTAGGATAATAAATCGAAGTATCATATCTACAAAAATTGATAATAATAAAACATTTTGGAAATTTGCTTTTAAAGAAATTTCTGAAAGTCTTTAATAAGAAGCCCTTCTGGAAAAATCTCTAGAAGGGCTCTTTGTTTTAATTTACTTTAGCAGATGTTCCAATAGTTGTTGCGGAAATTCCAGGAGATTTTTCTTATTTTATTTTTGAATATTCTATCTTTAATTTTTCTCTACCAGCATCATAATTAATCTTTTTATCTAAACCTAATCTAACACTTTCATAAACAATCTCATCTTGTATTTTATAAACATTTTCTCTAAGTCTCAATGAACAATTTCCTAGCTTCTTTGCTTCAGATATTTTCTTCCAAAGCTCCTTCATCTTCTCTTTCTTTTGTTCTAAATTTGCTTCTAAGGGTTTTTGAAACTGCATTGACCAACCTTTCTAGTTTTCTAATCATCTTCTCAAAACAATTCTCAGACATTAATTCTAAATGAAGCTCTACAGATTTTGGATTTATCATATGTGATGCTCCAGTATAAAAAGGAATATAATCACCATAAACATATGAATCTTTTCCAAATGCGGATGATTCGTTTTCAATCATATTCCTCTATACTCCATTAACTCATAATCCAAATCAGTCTTCTTAGAATTTGTAAAGACTCCTAAGAATTTATTTCCATCGCAATGAGTGTCTAAACAAATCATAGTAAACTCTTCGCCTTCATAGATAAACTTCGGAAGAAACCTTTGTTTATAAATTTCAGCAGAGTAACCATTTCCAGAATAGATATCTTCTAAAGATTCTCCATAGTAAATTTCGTCACCATCAATATTCCAAAGATATTCTCTAAAATCTGATAGAGGGATTATTTTCCAATCTTCTTTATATCCAAAATATTCATAGATTTCATTTTGTAATTTAAAATATTCATCCAACAGTTTCATGAGTTTCCCGTTCGTAAATTTCTTGCATCAATTCTTTTCGATTTCTAAACATATACAAAATACCAATTCCGATATTTGTTTCTTCAAAGATATCTGTACTTTCTAGAAACCATCCTCGATCTCCAGACTTTACAAACAATCCTACAAGTCTTTCTTTCTCTCCATAATGAATTTGAAAATTAAATTTATCAGAAGATTCAAAAAGTTCTGTTCCACTTTTGAAAATCCTCATCAAATATTTTCCAGAATCTATCTTAGAAAATTTTAATTCAATTCCAGGAAGTCCCCAATGCTTTAACATAAGAGACTTTCGTTCTAGATAGTTTTCAAAATCTTGTGTAGAAACCATTAAAAACTCTTTTCGAAAATAACAATATCAACTAGTCTTTGTAATTCAATGTTAGATAGTTTTGAAACATCTCCAAAAGGACAAACAATTTTCAATCTCTCTTTAATCAATTTTAATTCAGAGTTTTCTAAAATCATATCAACCATTTCATTTTTCTTCATTAATATCTCCTTTAGGAATTTCTGGCAAACCAACCCAATCACCTTTTGGATTATATTTAAAAATTAATCCATCAGATGTTAAAGCATATACAGTATTATTTGTTGTAGAAATTTGAACAACTTTTCTTATCTCTTCCATTAAAAATCTACTCCTCTATAGTTACAATCAAAAACATACAATCCTAAATTTCTCCACATTTCGACGACACTCTTTCTATCATCGAATACACAAAGTATGTTATATTTATTTAGAATATGTTTATTGTAAAGTTCTTCTTTGATTATAGTATCTTTTCTAAAGTCACCAGAAGATCTCATATATAACTTATCATAAGAAAATCCAAATTCTTCTGAAGCATTTTCCAAAAATCTTTCAGTAGGTTCTCTAAACTTATCTTCACGACCTGATAAGAAAATGATTTCATAACCAGATTTAAATAAGCTTTCAAGAACAATTGCTAAAGGTTTACAAACAATGTCACAATCGGCTTTAGAGGCATCGTAAGGGCTTCTCAATTTTAGACCGGACATATATTCGAAAATTGCTAGAGTGCCGTCCAAATCGCAGAGAATCGCCTTTGGTAACCCTTCTACATCATCTGTCCAGGGAAGTTTATTTTCAATCAAGTCTAGATCTCCGAGAGAAAGTTTTCCAGAAAAATCATTTATGATAAGTGATTTAACATCTTGCTTAAAAGACTTATAGTTTCTCAAAATGTAGAAATTCATAGAAAATCTAAAATTTGAGTTGTAGAGTTTTGATACTCTTAGACATTGTTAAACGTCTTGGGCTAACTACGAAGCCCTTTATCAAG
>Ga0208940_1004392_pt1 | contig 11167 bp, 15 predicted proteins | sample AD_JPNNA6_MetaG_FD_184445 | JGI IMG/M metagenome (GOLD analysis project Ga0208940, IMG submission 184445) | Active sludge microbial communities of municipal wastewater-treating anaerobic digesters from Japan - AD_JPNNA6_MetaG (SPAdes) (version 2) | ecosystem: Engineered > Bioreactor > Anaerobic... | reverse complement strand
ATGATTTGCTTCTCTTAAATCATGTGTATCTCGAACGAAGAACCACGGCAAAGGAGGCGGCAAAGATTATTCAAAAGCCTGAGAACGAGGCTCGTGCCGCGCTGGAGCGCCTGGTTGAAGGCGGCTTACTGGAAGCTTCGGGTGAAGGAAAAGCAAGAGCATATCATCTATGCGCATCCACCTACAGAAGGCTTGGCGAGAGGGCGGCTTATATTCGTACTCATGGATTCGAGCCTTTGCAGTGGGGGCAGATGGTTCTTCAATATGTGGAAAAGCACGGAGAAATATCACGGGCTGAAGTTGCTGAGCTGTGCCATATATCTGGGCCGCAGGCCTACAGACTGCTGAAGAAGCTGGAGCGGGAAGGGCACCTCACTCCGATTGGGACAAAGGGACGAAGCGTGAAGTACGAGAGAAGAATCGGAGAAAATGCACGGTAAACGCACGGCGTGAAATTCTAATGCACTCGTGCATTTCTGAGATGCTTTTTGTCCATCCAGAGGATTCACTCCAGTCTCTCTTCACACTGAGCTTTCTAAGAACTGCCACGCTTCCAAGTGAAAACGCCAGCAAAAAGCCACAAGGGCCAAGAAAGACTCCCATGGGACGGACTGGCCGAGCACAGCTGCCCTCAGGCATATGCTCGAACGAGATAGTAAAGGCCCTTCTCAAAGGTCACAAACGAGGGCCGATGGTCGAGAAACATAACCCACCCCTACCTTCATCTCGACCTGAGCCAGCCACATGGTATAGAGCAGCTCTGCGGTTGCTCAAGGCTTAATATAAGCATTCAAGCCGATGGTGATCGGCTTATCATTAACTTTAGCGGTAGTAACGATATTCCCATGTGTACTTGCAACAACAAGGGTTTTACCGGATGACGATGGGGTTGGTTCTTCCAGGTCAATTTCTATAAAGAGCTTGTTATCCTTGATTTCTACTTTCATAGTCATACGAGTTCTCCTATTTTCGATGATTTTCGCGCTGCAACCATTTATCACTTTTCCTGTGGGTCTCTTTTTCTTTAACGGTTGAGAGATCGTTAGCGGCGTGTCGGGCTCGGGCATCAAGAAAGAATATTCAAAGAAAAGCCAGGTATGTGATGCCCTGGCTTCTCTTCGAGCCACCGTTTGTGGTGCAAACAGATGACAGTGATGTGGTTCTTCAGCCTTAAATGGCTTTTTCGTGTTCCTCTTTTGCAGGAGCCCAAGCGCTGAGGGTGGGATATTCGCTCATATTTACAGGTAATCTTTATATACCTTCAGTGCCATTTCACTATCTGGTGAGCACGTGGTAAAACCGGATAGATCGCGATATATTTGGCTCTATTGTAAGTCCAAAGCTCAAAAGGACGAGTGGCAGGCACTGGCAGGAAAGGTGAACACTCCTCTATCGGCCTGGTGTGCTTCGATTATCGAGGAGCGGATAGCCGAGGATGAGGACCACCGCCCACGGCATAAGATAGTAAAGGAGCTGGAATCCCTGAAGGCAGATAACAAGGCTTTGCGCGACGATCTCAGGCAAAAAGAGGTAGTTTTGCAGAGGTATGAGGCCGAACTGCGGCGCTATCGTGCTGAATCATTCCAGACAGAGGCATTCAAGGGAGTGCGCACATTCTCAAAGGAGCTTGTTGATATCCTGAAGGCCCGGTCTCATGTGGGAAGCTATGAGATCCTGGAGCTATTGGGGATCAGGCCCGATGAGCCCCAGGCGATCAAGGCCATCTCGAAACAACTGGAAGAGCTGGAGAAGTTCGACCTGGTCAAAGCAGATGGCAAGGGTTGGCAATGGATCGCATGATAGATGCCTTCCTGCAGGATATGGAGCTGTCGGGCAAATCAAAGACAACTGCATTGCACTATGGCTATTGCCTGAAGAACTATGCTACCTACCTGAGCGGCAGAGATCCATTGCACGCGGATAAGGAAACCCTGCGGGGATTTATCGCCTACCTGAAGTCCCAGGAGAAGACCACCAAGACGATTGAGAATTACTTTTCGGTGATCTCCAGCTTTTACGAGTACCTGGTGTTCGAGGGGAAGGCGGCGGCGAATCCCGTTATCGCAGTCAGAAAGCGATACCTCCGGCGCTACAAAGATAATGATGATGGGCAGGCCCGGAAGCTCATCAGTGTGGAAGATATGGCTAACCTGATCAATTCCACCCTCAACGTGAGAGACAAGGCGGTAATAACGCTCCTGGCAAAGACCGGCATCAGGAGAAATGAGCTTGTCACGCTGGATGTCTCTGATGTGGACTTGATCGAGAATGCGATCAGATTGAAGCCCACGGCGAAGCGGACCAACCGGACGGTATTCTTTGATGATGAGTGCGCTTATCTCCTCCGGCGGTGGTTGAAGGTCCGGGAAGGTAGCGCCAACCCTGCCCTGTTCCTGAATATGGAAGGGGAGAGGCTTAACAGGAGTGGAGTCTACAACCTGGTGGTTGAGGCCGCGAGGCGTGCAGGCCTGCACAACCCCGAGTCTAAGAGGCTGGAGGACCACTTCTCACCCCACGCGTGCAGACATTGGTACTGCACCCATCTCTTCCGGGCGGGGATGAGGAGAGAATATATCAAGGAGCTGAGGGGCGATAGCAGGAAAGAGGCTTTTGATCTGTATAACCACATCGACCTCAAGGAGCTGAAAGAGGCTTATCTGGCGTGCATTCCGCAATTGGGGGTTTGAACTTTTATTCAGTCGTTTCCATTTTTTTGTGTTTCGTACCTAAAGTCCCATGAGAAGTATATAATCACAAAATGTATATTTGTATTTTGCTTTGCCAAATTTAATATTGTCTTAATGACACAAGAGGTAAATATTAGGTATAACAACTACTTGACGCACCAAGAGGAAGGTTCACGTTCATGATTCTTGAGATTAATACCGCGGATCAGGCAAAATCGTTGGCCGAAACCTGGATGAAGAACCATGGGTACGCTCCCACTGAGATTTCGCCCTGCCCAACGGACCTTAGTTTCATGCTTCAAGGCATGGCTATAAATGGAATGCCATTCTTGGTCATTCAGCCAAAGGATCTAGAAAGTGCAATCGTTGTAATAGCTAATGTACGGGTTACTGAATCGAGTTTTGCCTCACTCAATTCTATGACGAAAGAAGCACGCGATGAATTCCTTTGGAACTTGAAGAAGGATCTTATGTTTGCTCCACCAACCTTTTCTTTTGATCCATCGTACGAGACAACCGGTATCCCAAAAGGCATTCAGTTCTCCAAAGAAGTTTATTATGATGAGCTTACAGAAGGCAGACTAGCCGAGGCAGTTGATTTTGCGGTCCGGTCCGCGCTTTGGGTGGTCTGGACATTTAGAAGAGAATTCGGCGCTCCGGCAGAGGTGAAGTTCGTTGAGTGAGACGCAAGCGGTACAAGTGTGTGCGCTTAGTAGTATACGAACCGATGCAAAAATTCCTGGACTCCCTCAATGGCCATGCTTTCCAGGACCGGAATTGGACTTAGAGGATACAGAAGATAGCAATACGGCTAATTGGAATGATGAATTATTTTCATCCGCAGTCGGTGTAGTAGAGTCGACACCGGAACAAACGCTTCTCTGGGGAACAACGTTTGCAGAATTCATAGAGACAGCATGGCCAAAAAGTAGAAAACCTATGACAGCATGTATGTATCGGGGAGCTATTGCAGACATGGGAATAGATATCATTATCGAAGTCTATAATGTGGTTAAGAGCGAGTTCTGCATTGGCTTTAGAGACGGTAATAGAATTTTTGAGGAAATAAGAGATACAATCTCTCAAGGGAACCATGCGGTAGTATCATTTAAAAACATCAGGAGCCTTAGCGCAGCTTTCTTGGAGTCGGCGATAGGACAATTGTACAAAAGCGAGATTCCCGAAGCAAAATTAGAGAAATGCATAACATGGGAAGATGTCTCACCGACGAGGAAACTCCTTATTGAAAGAGCAATAGCCGAAGCGAAGAAATCTAAAGTCGCGTCTTGAATACAATATGATTCAACATATAAAAGAACATGAATTTCAAGGAGAAGATCACCTCTTACTAGATGCCAACGTATGGCTGTATACTTATGGGCCAGCCGATTTCAGATCGGGAGATAAAGATCATATATACAACGATGCCATGACTGAAATGATAAAAAACAAATGTAAATTATATATGATACTCCCAATTATCTCAGAATATATATACAGGTATCTAGATAAACAACTACGGCTAAAAGGAATCTCTAAAGACGATTTGAAAGCTTTTAGAAAAACGGATGCCTATAAAGATATTACACGTTTAATAGAAGCGGATGTGAAAGAGATTTTAGAGCTTGTGAAATGTTGCGGCCCGGAGTTCGAAAATAGCAGGGCAAGTGCGCTTCTTGATGGATTCCTTCGATGTACCTTAGATTTTAATGATGTTATTATTGAAGATTTCTGTATGTCAAATCCAAAAGTAACCTTAGTGACAAACGACGGAGACTTTAAACACAGTACTATTCCGATAATTACTGCCAATGAGAGTATGTTTTAACTATTTTTATAATTTATCGCATCGTTCTTTTCTTGCTATCCCTCCAGATATAATTTCATGATAAAAATGTCATAGAACTAAGGCAGAAAAGAGAGGAAGGGGGGTTGGCAGCGATACCACTGGGGATCTAATCCTCATCTTTTCTTATGCCCACACATTCATCCGTTTTTGTAAACTGTTGATAGGATTCATCCGGCGTGGTGTCGCGCACATAATCGCCTACGGTAGATATCGTCCTAGCGCTAAAATTCTTCCCTCGTTTACGCAAGGCAGGCAAAATAACATCTTTGAATTCTTTGTGAGAATATTCTCTGTGAGGGTGGGATGATTCTTCTCTTATTTCCTCTAATTTTCTCTGGTGTCCGGTCAACTTGTGCAAGAAAGCTACCTCCTCATCAGTGGGCTCATAACTAGTTTTGATGATGGAACACGCATCCGCTACCCCCGGCAAGTAGCTCTTCATATCGATGTTAAAATATCTAATTATCCTTCTTCCCACGAAATTCCATTCTTCACCATCCGGTGGAGCTTCGTGAACATCGCATTCGCTGCCCTTGCTATCTTTGATTATGGGAGATGGATAGGCAGGGTCTAATCTCTTAACGAGTTTTTCTGTAATATCCATTGCATGCATGGCCGGCCGCATGAGATTTATCTTGTTTTGATATGAGAGAGGAACCTCATCCAATAGGCAAGATATCGTTTCAAGCTCATTGAGTTTCTTCGTGAGGATTTTTGACATTCTGAAATAAAAATCACATTTTTCTTTAGAGCTTAGTTCCTTTCCATTGCTCGGATTGGTCAAATCCCGGTTAATCTTTTCGAACATTTCCCGCTGATGTTTTGTTAATTTGGAGATGTTGTCCGGATTATGAATAGGTTTCTTCGGTATCTCTTTCTCCAGCTTCTTTTTTCTGCGTAAGATGTAAGGACAAACTTTGATTACCTCATATGTTTCTGGATCATCTCGCAAGCGCTTTAGGTGTCTTTCATTTGTTATTTCCCAATAAGTATCCTGTTTCTTGTTCCTTATCAAATCCATGATATACAGTAGAATTTTGTATATATACATGTTTCGTTCTTTTTTGTATAGTAAGAGTTCATTGCCCCATTGAATAGTGTAGTAATCATGTCGTATACCATTAGAAAATGTCGGCGTCGGCTCTGCGACAGTCTAGCCCTTCGGGTTTCGATGGCACAGAGAGCCTTCCTGGAACAGACGGCAATTGAAAATGACATATCACTTGGTGAAGCCGCACGGGCATGCATAGATCTGGCAATGAGCAAGGCCGGAGCAGAAGGATGCTAAAGAAAAGCGATTGCCCTGGTGTGACCAGCACCAGAGCGGGCGGCTCTCCAACAGCGAACCAGGGAGTTTACCATGCCAATATATTCTGTAAACCCTTATAAATCTATCCTTGAGGCTCCGCGTCGCCTTGCCGATTGTGAAGAGGCCCGCGATCTACTCTTACGGGTATTCGTCAGAGACGACTTCTGCATAGCCATTTTCCGCTTTGGAGCTGTCGCACTGCCCGAGGAGATGGAACCGAAGCTTCGCGAATTGGTAGGGAAAGAGGTCTGCTGCCTGCGATTGGACGGGAAATATTATATCCGCGAGGTGGGGCCTTGATTGTGGCTCATAATCCATCCGGCCCAGGAGCCGGAGAGCCTCCAAGAAAGGCGACAGGTGGAGAGCATCGACGTGCTCCGCGATCAGATGAGGCCCACGGTCTCGCGTGGCTGCCCTGGAGATCAAACGGATGCGATCACGGCATCAAGGGTCACCGAATCGCTGTGGACGGCTCCATCATCGAAGTTCCAGACATCAAAACAAGACCCCACAGGAAGCCCAAAGCGGTCTCCGCCCGGCAATGGGGGCGGGTCTGAATGGCAGAAGTTCCCGATGTCTTCAATCAGGATAGAGTGGCTTTTGTCCTTCTTCCCGAGGGGATCAAGTTTCCGCCCATTGAAAAGGGCTGGCAGGAGAAAGGCCATAGCTTCCATGAAGCGACCACACACAAGGGGAATGTTGGCATCCTGGCAGGCAATGGATTCATTGGCTTGGATCAAGACGATCCGTCGGCCTTCAAAGGGCTGGAGCTTCCCACGAGCACCGAATGGCAAACCAGACCGGGCCGGTTTGGGATGTGGTTCAGGGTATCTGATGATGTGGCTGATGCCCTGGCAGGCATAGGAAAAAAGCCCGATCAGGCCCAACTGAAGCTATTCAAGGCCGGGAAACCTTGCGGAGAGGTCAAACTACAGAGAACATACCAGGTGATCCCCCCGAGCTGGAAGACCTTAGAAGATGGATCCAAAGCAGATTATAAGCTCCTACATAATGTACCACCGGCTGAGATCCGGTTGGTGGACCTCCTGGAAGGCTTGCAGGCCATTGGTATAGCCTTCTCTTCGAAGCTCGACAGCAACGCTAAGAAGCTGGAAGAAATGGGCAAGGAGGACCACCAGAGACGCGCGGAGAGCGATGAGGCCCGGAGCCGGAGATATGCCTTAGCAGCCCTGAAAGGCGAAGTGAAGGCGATGGAGAGCAGCAATGAGGGCAACAGAAATGAACAGCTCAATAAATCGGTCTTCGCCCTGGGGCAATTTGTGGGGGCCGGAGTGCTCTCCGAGGCGGAAGTTGTCAGAGCCCTATCCAAAGCGGCCATGTATGCTGGCCTGGAGATGGAAGAGATCAGGGCGACCATAAAATCAGGTCTTGAAGCTGGAGCGAAGCATCCCCGGGATATACCGGAGCCGGAGAAGCGGAGACAGGAAGCGACGGGCGGCGAACCCGAAGGCCTGACAGTTATCGATGCTATTAAGGCGCTTGATGGTGTTTGCGATCATGCTACAACGAAAGACGGCGCTGGATTCTCCAAATTCGACAGAGAAGAACATGGAAGACTTATCGATAAAGCGATATCAGAAGGCTATTTACCCCCAAAAGAAGAGAAGACTGCATATAGATTTATAAAGAAATATAAAAAGCAGTTAAAAACACTTGGAATTGAATTTAATGACATAGGCCATATCACCAGGGACGGCGAAGCTGTGGACGATGGTCTTGCAAAGATTAATGATCGCATTCCAGTTTGGATAGCAGATCACCATTTCAAGACCGTTGCTGACACGGAACGTCTATATCGCTATGATCACGGCGTTTACCTAGACGACGGCGAAATAATCCTCAAGACCTTGATTGAAAATGAATTCAGTGATATAACATCAAATCGACTAGTGCAAGATGTAATAGGCAAAGTCAAAAGAAGGACATATATCGATAGGGACGCATTCAACAGCAAGAATATTCTAAACGTAAAGAATGGTCTGCTGGATTTAGAGACCCTAGAGCTTGGACCCCACACTCCTGATTATCTGTCTACTGCTCAAATCGATGTGGTATATGATCCGACTGCCAAAGCTCCGAATACTCGAAAATTTTGGAGAGAGATCGCGAAGGCGGAAGATATCCCGCTTATCGAGGAGATTACCGGCTGGATGCTATGGCCTGATTACAACGTGCATAAAGCGGTTATGTTCCTCGGGCCCGGCAGGAACGGGAAGGGCACCCTCTTAAGGCAGCTAACCGCCTTCCTCGGGAAGAAGAGTATTAGCAATGTCACTCTTCAAGACTTGGTAGCGGATAGGTTCGCTAAGGCGGATCTATACGGGAAGCTGGCAAACATTGGCGGCGACCTGCCGTCTAAAGACCTGTCGGATACGGCGGCATTCAGGAACCTGACAGGCGGCGATGATAACCGGGCGCAAGAGAAGTATAGAGCATCATTTAACTTCAGGAACAAAGCTAAGATGCTGTTTTCGGCCAACGTCTTACCCAGGAGTCCGGACGACACATATGCGTTCTATTCCCGCTGGATTATAATGGAGTTCTTGAATATATTCGACCTGCAAAAGGGGACAGCAGACCCAAATTTAGACACAAAGCTCCAGACGCCTGAAGAGCTGAGTGGTCTTCTAAACATAGCACTGACAGGCCTGAAGAGGCTCAAGGCGAACGGATGGAGATTCAGCTATGATAAGACTGTTGAAGACGTCGAAATCATGTATAAGCGGAATTCTAACCCCGTTTTAGCCTTCCTGATGGATGAGTGTGACGCGGAACCTTCCAGCTACATCGAGAAGACTGTCTTCAACAACAGGTTTAACGATTATGCTAAGGCGCATAACATCAGGCCATTGAGTACAACCGGGTTTGGTAAGCTGTTGAAGGATCAGACAGAGATTCCCGTGTCGGATTATCGCCCACACTTTGACAACAGGACGGCGGCTCCTAGATGTTGGCTAGGAGTCAAATTTAAGGAAGTAGTATATAAACAAGACAAGGAGACCGATAGCAGTGAGCCTGAGTCCATACCGTCCATAGTTCCGCCTACCCCTAGTTTACGGGAAAATGAAAGTGAAAGTAAAGAGATAGAAGAAAAAAAGAGGGGAGATAGGGATAAGCCAAACCGTGGACGGTGTGGACGCAACGACACCACCAACGAACAGGCCGCGGTCAAAGTCCGATTCAGGACTGATTACCGGACCGACTTGAACAGCACAATGCACGACTTAAAGGAAGGCGCTGAGATCGAGGTTGTCCGGTGGAGGGCCGAAGCCTGGCAGAAGAGGGGCATTGTGGACATTGTGGAGGCCTCGGGATGACCGAACCTGAGGCCGTCGCCGGTCTGCGAAAGATCCGGGCATATCTTCTTGAATCCATTTCGCTGGCAGCGGACGAGATCGCGGCGATTGATAGCGAAATAGAGGAACTACTTCGAGGAAAAGACCAGGAGCAGGAGCAGCATGAACGAAGGATTAGATAGCGATTTTTTCAAAAAGCAATACCCGAGGTTGCAACCGATGAGCCATGAGGAGTACAGGAACGCGCCGAAGCGAACCACCACCGCGTGGGACGATGTGGAGGACTGGAGGGCATTGCAGGCCATGAGCCCGGAAGAAGCAAGGCGCTACTGTGGAGATGGACGACGATGAGGAAAGGCAAATCGAGAATGAGGGCTAGAGGCGATATCCTGAGGGCCAATGCCGCCAACGCCCGGCGGAGAGCCCGGAAGCAAGCGGCCTATGACAGGCAGCAATACGACAAGCCAGTAAGGGAGGATGCACTATGAAGAAGTATTGTCCTATATGCGACGGCGGCAACCGGACGTTGCTTGAAGAGATCCTTAGGCTGGAAGGCCCGGAGGTGTTAGCCCAATGCTACTCTATCCCGATCGAAGCGATCCGAGCCCATATGAGGGAGAGCTGAGCGATGGGTAGGAAGTCCAAGATTGAAGCTCATCCTCAGAGCGAGGAAATCATTAGGCGGCTGGCTTCTGGAGAGGATTATTCGAAAATAGTCGAAGATTATCCAGACATCAGATATCAGGATCTAGATTATTATGCGCAAAATAAATTACCTGCAATATTATCTAAATCGAATGATCTTAAAGCCCTAGCTGATGAAATAGAGAGCGCGGATGTGCATAAGGGAGACACCTATCTCCAGCTCGTTATCGGCCTGCAGAAGAAAGCCCTGGATGCCCTGGAGCAGCAGAATGCCAAAGAAGACCCCAAATCATGGGCCATGGTCTCCAGGGAGGCGCGGGGATATGTGGAGCTGATGGGTAAGGCCCTGGATAGGATCAGGGAAGCACCACAACAACAGATCAATATCTTGGTGATGCCTGAATGGGTAGAGCTTCGGACCCTGATCATAACGGCCCTGGAGCCCTATCCCGACGCAAGGCAGGCGGTGGTCAATGTCATCCACAAGTGACGACCTGGCGCACTCCCTGGATCCAGTCTTGTGGTCGAAGGAGGTCCTAGGCTTCCATCCTGATCCATGGCAGGCCTCCCTTTTGAGGAGCAGATCAAGGAAAATCATCCTCAACTGCTCCAGGCAAAGCGGTAAATCAACGGTCTGTGCCGCTTTGGGCCTGCATGAAAGCATCTATCGCCGTCCTTCCTTTGGCTTGGTGATCGCTCCGACGCAAGACCAGTCCTCAGAGCTGATGCTGAAGTTCGACGAATTCAGAGGAGCGGTGGAGCTCCCTAGCGACTACCTGAGCACAGACACCAAGTTGGCAGTCCGGTTTGCCAATGGCAATAGGTTCATAGCCAGGCCTGGCAGCGAGAAATCGGCCCGGTCCTTCTCTGCCGTGACTCTGCTCCTGGAAGATGAGGCCGCCAGGGTTGCGGATGCTCTTTATAATTCCGTTCGGCCAATGCTGGCAGTCTCCAATGGCCGGCATGTCCTCATGAGCACTCCCTTTGGAAAGCAGAATCACTTTTTCAAAATATGGGATCAGGAGCGGGATTTGTGGCAGTGGTTCGAAATCCCGGCGGAAATGTGCCCACGCATAACGAAAGAGTTCTTAGAAGAGGAGCAGAGGACGAACCCATGGTTTGAGCAGGAATATCATTGTGTGTTCATGGACAGTGAGGGATCAATATTCAGCTCTGATCTCTTCCGGAGCCTGGCAAATCCTGCAGTGAGCGTTCTAAAATTATGAGGTGGTTAATATTCGAAAAGAAGAAAGATACCTATTAGGCGTGGACCTGGCAAAGAGCTTGGATTTTACGAGCTTCGCCGTTGTCCATATGGAGTTTGATCTTAAGCTCAACGATTTTGTCTATCACCTGGTGG
>Ga0208940_1004388_pt1 | contig 11175 bp, 9 predicted proteins | sample AD_JPNNA6_MetaG_FD_184445 | JGI IMG/M metagenome (GOLD analysis project Ga0208940, IMG submission 184445) | Active sludge microbial communities of municipal wastewater-treating anaerobic digesters from Japan - AD_JPNNA6_MetaG (SPAdes) (version 2) | ecosystem: Engineered > Bioreactor > Anaerobic >... | reverse complement strand
CGCTGACGCTGAGCCCGGCGATGAGCGCCCAAAGTTTCAGCGTCAGCGTGGAAGTAGTGAAGGGGAACTAAAATCGCGGGCGGGGTTATCCCCAGGGACAAACAAAAAAGCCGGACAAAAGTTCTTGTCCGGCATTATTGATTCCATCAGAGTTCCGCAAACTTAAAACGGCCAGAGAACCGGCACCAGCAGCATAGAAATCCCAAATATCAGGATGGTCAGCAGCGACCCGACCTTCACAAAGTCCATAAACCGGTAGTTGCCCGGGCCGTAAACCATCATACAGGCCGGCTCCAGCGGGGTGATGTACGATGTCGCCGCGCCAACCGCGATCATCATGGCGAATGTGCGCGGATTCAACCCCAACTGCAGCGCGGTCTCAATGGCAATAGGCAGCACAACCACAGCAGCGGCCTGATTGGACATCGGCTGCGTCAGAATCATCGCCAACAGGAAGAATCCCGCCAGAAGGGCGTACGCGTGCCCTGTGCCAATCCAATTTACCAGCTGGCCAGCCAGATAAGAAGCCAAACCGGAGGTATCCATGGCCTTACCCAGCGCCAGCATGCAGCCAATAAGAATCAGCGCGCTCCAGTTCATGCTCTTATACGCCTCGGCAGGCGTGATGCAGCGGGTCACAAATATCAGCAGGGCGCCTATCATCGTGGAGACCGCCAAAGGCAGCACGTTGGCCGCTGCCAGCCCAACGCTCAACACAAATATTATCAGCGCGTAGGGCGCCTTTTTGGTATTTTTGGGTTCCTCAATTGTGTCGCTGATAATTCTGAAGTTATCGCCGTTTTCAAGACTGGCAATGGTTTCGGGGTCGCCGTGGATGAGCATCTGGTCGCCCACCTGCAGGCGTTCGTTCAGCAAACGTTCGCGCAGCACCTTGCCGCGGCGCTGAATGCCAAGCACCTGGATGCCAAAGCGTTTTCGCAAGCTCAGGCCGCGCAGCGTCTGGCCTACCAGGCTGGAGCTGGGCAGCAGCACGACTTCCGCCATGCTGTATTTCTTCTTGATAGATTCAGGCAGTTCTTCATCCGGCGTGCTGGTAAAACGCACCACTTTGTGGTCGTTCAGCGCGAATATCCCTTCACGGCCGCCGTTCAGCACCAGTTGGTCGCCGACACGCAATTTGGTTTTTGGGGTCGGCTTAATTTCGCCTTCTCCGGGGCGTTCAATATTGATAATGGAGATATCATACTCATCGCGCAGGCCCAGCTGCCGGATTTCTTTATCAACCCATGGGGATTTTTTGGGAATTTCCACCTCGGCGTAATAATGCGTATCCCGCGGGAGCGTTTTGTCGTGATTTTCCAATTCGCGCTCGGGGATAATTTTCCGACCGATAAAAAACATGTACAACAGACCCACTGCCAGGATTGGAATTCCAACCGGGGTCAGCTCAAAAATCCCCATAGGTTCCAGACCGTAAGATGTGAGCAGCCCGCTGACCACCAGGTTGGTTGAGGTCGCGATAGCTGTCATCGAGCTGGAGAGGATGGCGGCAAAAGCCATGGACATCAGCATCTTGGAGGGATGCTGTTTCAGTTTTTTGGAGACGCTCAGGGTAACCGGCAGAAAGAAAGCGGTGGAAGCAGTGTTGCTGGTAAAGGACCCCATGCCGGCCGTCGCCAGGGAAACAATCCAGAACAGGCGGTTTTTATCCTCGCCCACCCGCTCCACAATCCGGCGGGTGACCATCTGCACAAAACCGGTCTTAATCAGCGCGGTGGTGAGCAGCAGCAAGCCAAGCGTTTTTATGGCGGTTTCGGAACCAAAGCCCAGAATGCCTTCCTCGGGGGTAAGGATGCCGGTCACCACCAGCGAGACCATAATGCCAATGCCAATGACATCCGCTGGCAGGGCATCCAGCGCGAAGAGGATAATCGCGATGAAGATAATCACGAGCAGCAAAATCATCGGTAAAGTCATTACGGCACCTGTGTTGTTTTTGAGTTTCGCCGGGTTTTAAGCCCTGAAAGACTGTCACACGGAAGCGACTCAGTGATTTTACCGCAAAAGAGCTGTTTTTAGGTCAGCACAGGAGCCGCGGCTGGGAAGCGGGCCTGAAAACGATTGAGAATGTCCACAAACTCCGATGATATCCGCTCGCGGGCTTCCCGCTCAATCCAGGCCGGGATGCTGCCAAAGAAAGCCTGCGCCATGCCGCCGGCAATGCAAGCGATGGTGTCGGTATCCCCGCCAATGGAGACGGCCAGGCGGATGGTGTGCTCGTAATCTTCACCTTCCAGGAACACACTGATGGCTTCCGGGATGGAACCCTGACAGGTCTCGTCGAATTGATTGATTTGGCGAATGCTTTCGACAGGGCGCGAAAGGTCATAGCCATAGCGGCCGGTAATTTCGCGCTTTATCTCTGGTTTTGAGGCCCCACTGCGCGCCATATAGATGACCTGGGCAGCGGCGAGCGCGCCTTTAATGCCCTCCGGGTGGTTGTGAGTTACCTCCGCGCTGCGGCGCGCTTCCGCCAGGGTCTCTTCCAGACTGTCGAAGGCGAAACCCACCGGGCTGACGCGCATTGCCGAGCCATTCCCATAGCTGTTGTAGGGTTTGGGGTCGTCGGCATAAATCCAATGCCAGAAATTTCCGCCGTAACCGCGCCCCTCATACCTGCGGGCGAAGTCCTGGTATGTCGCGGTGTAATCCCCTTTACCCAGCAGGACCTTGGCAGTGGCAAAAGTCAGCACGCTGTCGTCTGTGAAGGTGGAACCGGCCGAAAAAAGCGGAAAAGCGACGGTGCGTTGGTTGTCAAACTCGAAGACCGAGCCGACAATATCGCCAATGACTGCTCCTATCATCTTTACCCCCTTTGTGCTAACGTTCCCCGCGGCATTCGGCCTGAAGTTCCGCGTAAAACGCCGTCAGGAAGGCGTGGCGGTGTTCCGCGATGGCTTTGCCGGTCGGGGTGAAGAGCTGGTCTTTTACCTTGCGCAGCTTAAATAGATATTCATGATAAGAGCTGTGCGGCTCATCCGCTTCTTTTTTTCCTTCGCGCAAAAAGCGTTCAGAGGGTTCGTAGTAAGAAGGCTGACCCGCCAGCGCGGCAAAGGCTATCGTGCGAGCGGCGCCAATCGCGCCCAGCACGTCCAGCTTATCCGCGTCGTAAAGGCATTTGGCTTCCAAAGTCTGCGGGCGCTCGCCCTGATGGCGGTAGCGGTGCGCGCGAATGCAGTGCTGTACAGCCGCGATGCGTTCCGGCTGCCAGCCTTCGGCCGCGAGCACCTCCCCGGCAAACCGGGCGGAGGTCAGGTGGTGCCCAAGGCGTTCCTGGCCGTCTCCGCCGGGCGCCGAGCCGACCGAATCATGCAGCAGCGCCGCCGCCCGCACAATTTCCAGGTCCGCTCCTTCAGCGCGAGCGATTTTCTCCGCGAGGTGGTAGACCCGCAGAACGTGGTCAAAGTCGTGCACAGGGTCGGCAGAAGCATACCATGCGCGTGCCTGTTCAATTGTTATAGCCATGTCGGGATTATACCGCCTCAGGCGAAGATAATGCGGATATAGCCAAAAAGCCAGCCAAACAGAAGCAGCACCCCCAGGACAACGAAAATGACTTTGATAACCTTCCAGGCAACCTTGAAGACTCCCCGCAGGACAAAGATGATAGCCAGCGCGCCCAGAGCAATAATCAGCAGATTATTGAACTGCCTGATAAATTCGAGGTCAAAGAGTGATTCCATGCATCAATCCACCGGATAAACGACACCTTTCTTGATAACAGTGGATACAAGATTCGTGCCGTACCGATAACTGAGCATACGGTAGTCCGGGATGCGCAGGATGAGCAGGTCAGCCTGTTTTCCCGGGGTAATGGAGCCGATTTGGTCGTCCAGCCCCAGCGCTGCAGCAGCATTGATGGTCGCGGCAGCCAGTGCTTCCGCGGGGGTGAGTTTGAGATAGCGGCAGGCCAGCGCTTGAATGAACTGCATGGATTCGTTCCAGCTTGTGCCCGGGTTCAGGTCCGTGGCCAGCGCCAGGATGCCGCCAGCGGAAATAATCCCGCGGGCGGGGGTGTATTCCTTTTGCGCCAGGCCAAAAGGCGTGCCCGGCAGGGAGACTGCCGCGGTCTGCGAGCTGCCCAGCCGGCGAATATCTTCCGCGGAGGTTTTTACCAGGTGGTCCGCCGATACCGCGCCCAATTCCACCGCCAGGCTGGCGCCGCCCAGATTGGCGAACTCGTCAGCATGCAGCTTGAGCGGGAAACCCAAATCCCGCGCCGCTGTCAGAATTTCGCGGGTCTGCCCCAGGTCGAACACGCCTTGTTCGCAAAACACATCCACAAAGGGCAGAGGACGTTCGGGTGCCCGCCCTTGCCACCAGCTTTTCAGTTCCGGCAGGGCCTGGGAGGTCAGAAAGCGCACATAACCGGCGGTATCGCCGTTGAATTCAGGCGGCACCGCGTGCGCGCCCATATAGGTGGGGATAATTTGCAGCGGACCTTCCTCATCCAGCCGCAGCAAGACCTCCATCTGCTTGCACTCAGTTTCCAGGTCCAGGCCGTAGCCGGTCTTGGCTTCCAGCGTGGTGGTGCCGTGCCGGAACGCGGCTTGGGCGCGCGGGCGGGTTTCCTCCAGCAGCTGTTCCAGGCTGGCAGCGCGGGTGGCTTTCAGCGTCGCGGCGATGCCCCCGCCAGCAGCCATGATTTCCATATAAGTTTTGCCCTGCAGGCGCATTTCAAACTCGTCGGCGCGGTCTCCCGCCCAGACCAGATGGGTGTGCGGGTCCACAAAGCCGGGCAGGACGGCGCCGCCGCCGGCATCCAGCAGGTTCGCTTCCGGATGCTGCAGCAGCAGTTCCGCGGGCGCGCCGACCGAAATTATTCGTTCGCCGTCCAGCAGCACCGCGCCGTGGGGAATGGGATTGAGCGTTCCCAGGGCGCTGCCGCGCTGAGCCGAGGGGGTCAATTGGTATACAAAGGAGGTGTTATGGATGAGCAGCATACTGCTATTGTACCGGATGTTGCATCTGGCAGATTAGTCTTCACAAGACTTAGCGCAAGCAATGCTCACGATAATCGTGGTACCCTGGTCTTTTCCTGAAGAACGGGCTTCGATGCGGCAGCCCTGCGCCTCGGTGAGCGCTTTGGAGATTGCCAGCCCCAGCCCCATTTTGCCGCGGTTCGCCGAGCGGGCTTTATCCACCTGGTAAAATCGCTCGAAGATGTAAGGCAAATCTTCCGGTTCAATCCCAGCACCAGTGTCTTCCACCACCAGGCGAACCATTTCGTCTTGTTCTGCGCGCAGAAGGATGCGCCCGCCTGGAGGGGTGTATCGCAGAGCATTTTCCACTAGATTTTTTAGCACTTGCAGCATGCGCCCTTCATCTACCTCAACCTGGCATAGCGCCAGCGGTATTTCCAATACCAGCGCAATACCCTGCCGCAAAGCGATAGGCTGATAAGTTGCAAACATTTTTCTAAGCAGCTGTGCCGGGTCGAGCCTGGTTTTCTGAAAATCCAACCCACCGGCTTCGACCTGTGAGAGTGTGGTCAGGTCTCCAACCATGCGGCGCAGATGCTCAATCTCCGTTTTAATGATGCCAATGCGTTCGGGAGTCATTTGAATGTCACCGTCTTCGAGCATCTCGATATATCCCGAGATAATCTGCAGCGGGGTGCTCAGGTCGTGGGTGATATCAGCGACCAGGCGTTTGCGTTCGGCGTCACCGCGTGCAAGATCCGCGCTCATCTGGTTAAAGCTGCGCGTAAGCTGCCCTAATTCATCCTGGGAGGTTACAGGGAGCTGTTTTCCAAGCTCTCCTTGCGCCACCCGCACAGAAGCCTCGGTAAGTCTTTGAACCGGTTGATTGATGCGGCCTGCCAGGAGCATTCCCAGCAGGATGGCAGTACCCATGCCGACCACAGCAGCCAGCCCAATCGCCAGGCGTGTACTCTGGATATATCGTCGCTCTTCTGGTTTCAGGTCAAACTTTGAGACCGGGTCCCGTATGATGTATGCGACCACCTGCCCATCGACCTTGACCGCTTCTGCGTCCTTCAGGCGCTCAGATGGAATGATGTCTCCCACGTCATAACCCGGATTAGGTAAAAGGGCGCGCCCGTTAGCATCCACAAGTCCGGCAATTCCGCGAGGAACGCCATATTCTGGCGCCTGAGGAAAACCTATGGAATTCTGCGGAGGTGCGGTAAATTGGGTGTCCAGATAGTATTCAAAGAAACCGTTCAAGCTTCGATTATTGCTGTAATAGGCGCTTACGGATTCAGAAAGCTGCGCCACCTGCTGGTCAGTAAACATATTCAGCAGTGACTGATTCGAAGTAAATTGGGTAACCATAACCATGATGGCGATAGTGACCAGCGCTACCGCAAGGTAGGACAGGATGAGTTTACTTTTCAAAGAGTGTTTCATGATTCGTTCTCAAGAAAACGATACCCAATGCCAAATACCGTCTCAATGTACTTTGGCTGCACCAGATCATCCTCCAGCTTAAGCCGCAGATTGTGTATATGTATCTTTATTGTCGATTCAGAGCCGGCAAAACCGTGGTCCATCAGGCGCAGACAAAGGTCTTCCCGTCTGACCACTTTTCCGCTCGATGTCATCAAAATATCCATAAGCAGAAACTCTAATGGGGTGAGTTCCACAATTTCACCCTGTTTGCGCAGTTCATGGCGGTCACGGTTCAAAGTCAGATCACCAATGGTAACTGACGGCTTTTCGCTTTCCGCGGGCACTGAGCGCCGCATCACTGCGCGGATTCTCATTAAAAGTTCACGCAGTTTGAAAGGTTTGGTGATGTAGTCATCCGCCCCAAGCTCAAAACCGCGGATAATATCCGCTTCCTGCTGTTTCGCGGTAATCATAATAACAGGCAGCTCGGATTCCGTGCGCAGACGGCTGAGAAATTGAAAACCATCCATACCTGGCATCATCACATCCAACAGGATAAGGTCCGGCCGCTCTTCCCGCACTTTTTCCATTGCTTCTTTGCCGTCGCTAGCCAGCGAAACAGAAAAGTTTTGGTTCAGTAAAAACTCCTGCAGCATCAGCTGCACATTGCGGGTGTCATCAACAACCAGTATTTTGCGTGTCATAAGCAGATTATAGCGTCCTTTAATGCAGGTCTCAGGTCATCATCATCGGACTTTAACGCGCAGGCTCCGAATTTGACATAGATGGCATGTCTGACGTGGAAATAGCGCCGAATTGGGTTCGCCATCTTCAATAAAGGCATTCGCGCTGCCGGACTGAGCAGGTGGAGGGTTTCAGCCCGGCAAACGAGGCTGTTGTATCCCCGGCCAGGCGCCACGATACTGCAAGGTGCCAGCACCAGGTTCGTAAAGGTTTTGTTTTGCAGTCGCGTTTTTTCCTGCCCTTTCATAAATCAGATAGATGCAGTGTATCTAAAGAGATGACAATTTTCGTTTATCTATGGTATAGAAGCACTTACAAACGTCGAAAGAGTAAAGGCAGCGGTGCCTGATGCCAAACAGGCGCGGCTGGTGCCGCGCCTGCAGAAAACAGTAAGGAACGCCGCGGGGTTACTTCAACAAAAGTGGTATATAGAGCTGCGCCCCGCGAATATCGAAGTTGATACTGTACACCCTATTGCCGGAAGAAATCACCACCGGGTCGGGCATACCGTCCTGATTGGGGTCGTAGAAGCTAATGATGTCGACCGGGTCAGGCCGGCCGCCGGAACCGTTGAAATCTATGACCGCGATGATGTAATAGGTCCCATCCGCCAACCCGCGCAGGGAGTAGGGGTCTCCGCCAAACTGGTAATCAACCGTTTCGGGCGGTCCATCCAGGACCAAATGCGCGGCAATCTCAATCAGGGGGCTGCTGCCAGGGCCTGTGTAGGTGACCGTGCCGTTAATCACGCCGGCGTTGGTGTAATATGCCCAAATCTTACCGGCGCGATAAAGCGGATTTGTCGAGTCTTCGTAGTACAGGTGCGCGGAGGTGACAAGGTCATCCACGCCGTCCCCATTCAGGTCTCCCGCGCTGCCTGCCTGGCGGGCAAACCAGGCGGCATATAACCCCGGGATGACCGGCTGGTCTGCGTGCCAATCCCAATTGCCCAGGTTTCCATTGACTCCCAGATTGGGACCCTGGTCCGAACCGTAGTAAACAAAGATGCCCGGAGCGCCTAACGAACAGCCGACAATCACATCATCATACCCGTCATGATTGATATCGCCAGGTATTCCGGTGACGGTGCCAAAGGCGTAACCAGGGGCGTTGCTTTCGGCCAGCCATCCGGCGTTATCTGGATTGCCCGCCACGCCTTGATTGATACCCTGTTCTGACCCATACCAAAGGAAGACGACCCCCTCATCCGCCGTGGGATGGTCATGTTCCCATGATGAAACAAGCACGTCGTCGTATCCGTCTCCATTCACATCGCCGGCGCTGCCGAGCATCAGGGCAAAATAGCGCACAGTCTGATTGCTTTCGGTCATCCAATCTGCGTTGGCTGGACGCCCCGGTTCGCCCAACCCCGTTTCAGAACCGTACCAGGCAAAGGCCGCGCCCTCGTCAGTGGTGCCGTTGTCATACAGGTCCGCGCCGACCAATAAATCCGCGTAGCCGTCGCCATTCACATCCCCGGCAGCGCCAATGGCCCGGCCAAAATTGCTGAGATGTTGGTCGGATTCCGCGGACCAATCCGGCGTCAGCGCCGGTCCGGAGGCTGAACCAAAGAAGACATACACGCTTCCTTCATCCGTAGTTTCGTTATCCCAGCCAGTCGCGCCCACGGCGATGTCGTCATAGCCGTCGCCGTTGATATCCCCTACTCCGGCCAGCCCAATCCCAACAGACTGGTTTTCCTGACTGCCGGTGAAGACCCAATCCGGCGTAAGCGCCAGACCGGAGGCCGAGCCAAAGAACAGGAGAGCCCTGCCGGCATTACTGACAGCCGGGGCGCTGAGGTCGTAGGCATGACTGCCCACCAAGACATCATCATATCCATCGCCATTCACATCGCCCGCGCCGGCCACGACGTAACCCAAGTAGTTGTTTTCCTGTTCTCCCTCCAGTGTCCAGGCAGGCGCGGCGGGATCCAGGCCGTTTTCTGAGCCCGGGAATAAATACGCTTTACCCGCGTTGGTGTAGGTCGCTGTATCATAGCCGTAAGCCCCAATGATCAGGTCGTCATAGCTGTCGCCGTTCACATCGCCAGCCGGCATCCAGCTGTACCCCAGCAAAGAACCAGCCTGCGTTCCGGTAAACGTCCAGCCGGGGGTCGTTGCCGGAACCAGTTGAATACCGGCATCCAGTCCTCCTGCGGCCGAGCTGACATTAAGCGGCAAGAAGAGTAAACCTGCCGCCAATAAAATAACCAGGAATTTGTACTTTCGCATAAGTCTCCTCCTTTGGAATAAAATTGATGTCTTTGGTCGAAATTACAGGCGGCACTGCAGATGCAAACCCGGATATGCTCAGCCAGCCCAAGGCAATAATTGCTTATAGCTGGAGGCGTGTTCTTAAGTTGCTCGATGCGGGTTTGGACAAAGCGAGGTGGGCTGGTTTTCGGAAAGACCATACCCTGATAGCTATAATATAGGCGATTTTTAAAGCAAAATCAATATGCAGATAGTTATTTGGATGAAAAAAACCGCCGCTTGCTTCGCAAGTTGGCAAACATGATACACTTTTCAGGTCATGAACCCAAAATCCTTAATCCTGCTGGAATACCCGAAAATCCTGGCAAAGCTTAAATCCTATGCCTCTTTCAGCGCGTCGGCGGCGCTGGCGGACTCTCTGCGCCCAACCAGCAGCCTGGAAAAAGCGCTGGCAATGCAGCAGCTCACCCGCGAAGCCCGCTATCTGCTCTCGATGAACAACGAACTGAACTTTAGCGGCGCGGTAGACATGCGCCCATTGGTCGACCTGACCCTGCGCAGCGTCACGCTGGAAGCGCTCGACCTGCTGGCCATTCGAAGTACCCTGATTATTTCGCGCACCGCCCGGCGCGTTCTGGAAAACCACCGCGAGGACGCCCCGCGCATGGCCGAACTGGCGGAAGGCCTGACGGACGGACTGGGCTTGATAGACCTGATTTCGCGCACGATTTCCGACCGCGGCGAAGTGATGGACAGCGCTTCAGAAGCACTGGGGCGCATCCGTTCAGAAATTAAGGTAAGCCACGCGCGCCTGATGGAACGGCTTTCCCGCTACATCAACGACCCTGAAAGCGCCCGCATGCTGCAGGAGCCCATCATCACCCAGCGCGGGGGCAGGTACGTGCTACCGCTGCGCGCGGAGTTCAAAGGGCGCATTAAGGCCATCGTCCACGACCAATCCGCTTCCGGCGCGACGCTTTTTATCGAGCCTATCGCGGTGGTGGAATGGAATAACAAGGTACGCGAGTTGGAGCTGCAAGAGCGCGACGAAGTTCTGCGCGTTTTGCACGCGCTCAGCCTGCGCATCGCCGAGCAGGCCGAAAGCCTGAAGCTCAGCGTGGAAGCCATGGCCGCGCTCGACCTGGCGCTGATGAAAGCGCGTTATGCCGAAGACTTGCGCGCCGTAGAACCGGAATTGGTGCCGTTCGCGGAAAAAGCCCCCGAATTCCACCCCGGCAGCGTCATCGCCCTGCGCCGCGCGCGCCATCCGCTGCTGGACCCTGCCAAAGTGGTCCCGATTGACGTTGTTCTGGATGAACAGACATTTTCAGTGGTGCTCACCGGACCCAACACCGGCGGAAAAACTGTTTCGCTGAAGACCGTCGGCCTGCTGGTGCTGATGGCGCAGTCCGGCATGCAGATTCCCGCGCAGTCCGGCTCGCGATTGAGTCTTTTCCGCGATGTATTTGCCGATATCGGCGATGAGCAGTCCATCGAACAGTCGCTCTCCACCTTTTCCGGGCACATCAGCCAGCTTGTGCGCATTATCAAGCGCGCGGATTACCGCTCGCTGGTGCTGCTGGACGAACTGGGCGCGGGCACCGACCCCCAGGAAGGCTCTGCGCTGGCCCGCGCGGTGCTGACCTATCTGCTGAGCCGCAGGATTACCAACATTGTCGCCACCCATTACCCCGAGCTGAAAACCTTCGCGCATGCCACCAAAGGCGTCATAAATGCCAGCCTGGAATTCGACCTGGACACGCTCAAGCCTACCTATCATCTGATTCTCGGACTGCCGGGGCGCTCCAACGCGCTGGCAATTGCTGAAAGGCTGGGGCTCC
>Ga0208940_1004382_pt1 | contig 11189 bp, 9 predicted proteins | sample AD_JPNNA6_MetaG_FD_184445 | JGI IMG/M metagenome (GOLD analysis project Ga0208940, IMG submission 184445) | Active sludge microbial communities of municipal wastewater-treating anaerobic digesters from Japan - AD_JPNNA6_MetaG (SPAdes) (version 2) | ecosystem: Engineered > Bioreactor > Anaerobic >... | reverse complement strand
CCCTCTTCGGTCAGCCTCGCCGTCCTTTCCTGCAGGGCGCTGCACAGGATGTCAACGATTTCCCCGAAGGGCTTTGCGGAGGTGTCGAACACCATGTCGTAGGCGGTCGGGTCGTCCCACTCCCTGCGGAAATTCACGCGGATGAAGGATGCCCGCTCGCTGTCCGTCTTCTCGATGAGCCGGACGGCGCTGTCCCGGTCCACGCCGTCTTTCTGCATGACCCATTCGGCCCGCCGCTCCGGGGGAGCCGTGAGCCGCACCCGCAGGACGTGGGGCAGCCCCTCGAGCAGGAAGTTGGCCCCCCGGCCCACGAGGACGACGCGGTCCTGCATGGCGAACTCGTAGAGGGTGGATTCCACGAGCGCCATGAGGCCCCGGTATTCCCAGTCGAACCGCTCCCAGATCGTGGGCCCCTCCTCGTCGACCTCGCGCAGCACCGCGGCCCAGCGGCCCCCCTGCGCCCGGAGATCGGCGAGGATCCGCTCCTTGCCCACGTAGTCGTAATGCATCCGCTCGGCGACGGCGGTGCCGATCTCCCGTCCGCCGCTTCGGTATTCCCGGGACAGGGTGAGGATGGCCATGGCGTTGCAGTCCTGGCGGTTTGCCCGCGGCCGGCGTCGACGGGGTCCCGCCGCCGCGAGGCGGGTTGTCATGTTCTCGACGCGATCCTGTGACGCACCCAGAGCCTGCCGGCGACGATGACGCCGGCGGCGAAGAGGGCCTCCATCGCATACCGGAACGCCGCCGGGGGGTTGAAAATCCCGACGATGACAGGGTCCGTGAAGATCATTTCGGCCCCGACCTTGCCCAGGAGCGCCGCACCCAGGTAGAGGATGACGGGGTACTTGTCCATCAGGATGGACAGCAGGCTGCTCGTGAAGACGACGAAGGGGATGCTCAGGCCGAGACCGAAGATGAGCAGGAAGAGGTTCCCCTTCGAGGCGCCGGCCACGGCCAGCACGTTGTCCAGGGACATGGTGATGTCGGCGGCCATGATGACCCACAGCGCCTGCCAGATCGTCCCGGCCTCCCGCTGCACTTCCTTCCCGGGGTTGCCCTCGATGAAGAGCTTCACGGCGATCCAGAGGATGAGCAGTCCCCCGATGAACTTCACGCAGGGGGTCTGCATCAGTCGGGCCGCGAAGAAGGTGAGGGCCACCCGCAGGATGACCGCCGCGCCCGCGCCGAGCAGGATGCCTTTGCGCCTCTGCGCGCGGGGCAGCGAGCGCACGGCCATGGCGATGACCACGGCGTTGTCCCCGGCGAGGATGAGATCGATGAGGATGATGCTCAGCAGGCCGGCGACGAATTCCCAGCTGAAGCTCACCTGTCCCAGCAAACCCGGATCCACGTCGGTGCGACCCCCTGTTTCCGGCCGTCTCGCCCTTCCGTCCCGGCGGGCCATTCGCCAGGGGACGAAATGGCACAAACCCCCGCCTTTGTCAATGAAATCATCTCCCGCCGGGCGGCCGGCAATCGCCCGCCGCCCGGACCCTGCGCCCGTTTCGGAGGCCCCTGCCGCGGGCCGCCCGTTTTCCAGATTCCCGCTTGCAAGATGGGGGGTTGTTGTTATAATACTCAATCCTTGCGCCCGGCCGCCCCCGGAATGAGGCGGCCGCGGGGCATGCGGGAGATGCCATGTCCAGAGACGCCGAGTTCCTGAAGGAATTGCAGCGCAAGTTCGAGCAGAAGCTCCGGGAGCACGAGATCGACGTGATCGAACACTGGAAGGAGCGCCTGGACCGGATCTATGCCATGAAGCCCGAGGGGATCGCCCCGCTGCAGCTCGAGATCCGGAAACTTTCGGAACACATGGCGAACCGGGTGAAAACGCTGAAAAAGGGATGAGATGAAGGAGATCGCGAATTTCCTGTTCGAAGTGGGCATGCTGAACAAGACCCCGCGCACGGGGTTTCAGTTTCTCGGCTCCGGCAAGGAGTCCGTCGCGGAGCACATCCTGCGGACCCTGTTCGTCGGCTACTCGCTCTGCAAGCTCGACCCTTCCGTCGACGAGCTCAAGGTGCTCCGGATGTGCCTCGTCCACGACCTGCCCGAGGCGCGGACGGGCGACATGAACTACATGTACAAGAAATACGTCACCGTCGACGAGGAAAAGGCCGTGCGGGAGCTCACGGAAGACCTGCCCTTCGGCGACGAGATCAAGGCCGTCCTGGGGGAGTTCAACGAGAAGAAGACCCGGGAGTCCCTGCTGGCGCACGATGCGGACCAGCTCGGCCTGATCCTGCTGCTCAAGGAATACGGCGACCTCGGTAACAAGTACAGCCGGGAGTGGCTGGACTATGCCGTCCGCCGGCTCTGCACCGACGAGGGCAGGAAGCTGGCCGACGCCATCCTCCGGACGGACTGGACCCAGTGGTGGTTCCGGGACAAGAGCGACTGGTGGGTCAACGGCAACCGGAAATAGGACAGGGGGACAGGAAATGAAAAGGACCCGTTTGTGGATTTTGGCAGTGGCGGCCCTTGCCGTGTCGCTTGCCGGCTGCGCCTCCGACGCGGAGCTCAAGGAAAGGGCGAAGGGACATCTCCGGATCGGGACGGCGCACATCCAGGCGGGCCAGTACGCCCCGGCCCTCAAGGAGCTGATGGAGGCCGAGAAGCTGACGCCCGACGACCCCGCCGTGCACTACAACATGGGGATCGCCTACGAGCGGAGGGGCTTCACCGACGAGGCCGTCCGCGAATTCCAGAAGGCGATCGCCCTGAAGGCCGATTATGCCGAGGCGCACAACTATCTCGGGACGATCTGGCTTTCCCGGGGGCTCTACGACGAGGCCATCGCGTCCTTCAGCCGCGCCCTGGCCAACCCGCTCTACGAGACGCCCTCGGTGCCCCTGTACAACATGGGGCGGGCCTACGTGGCCAAGGGGGACCTGCGGGGGGCATACGCCAGCTTCAACGAGGCGATCCGGAAGGAGCCCAACACCCACCTGCTGCCCATCCTGGAGCTGAACCTCGGGGTCATCGACTACCGCCAGGGCGCCTACCTGCAGGCGGAGAGGCACCTGCAGAAATCCGTGGAGAGGGCCCCCAACCTGGCCGAGGCGCATTACTGGCTCGGCATGACCCAGATGCAGCTCCGCAAGCGCAAGGAGGCCGCCGAGTCCTTCCGGAAGGTCATCCAGCTTGCGCCCGACTCGGAATGGGGGGCGAAATCCAGGGAGAACCTGAGCCGGCTGTAGCGCGGCGCGGCCGGGCCGGCGGAATCGAGTGATCATGGCAAGCAAGAGACAGCGACGGACCGAAGAATTCAAGACGCGGAAAAAGAAGAAAACCTTCAGGCTGTTTTTCATCATCGCCGCCGTTCTCATCGGCGGCGGGTTCCTCGCCTTCCTGTTCTGGGCCCTCTCGGACACCCTTTTCCCGCCCGACGCCCAGGAGGCGGCCGCCAAGCGGCAGCGGCAGGAAGTGGTGCTCTTCTTCTCCGACGCCAACGAGCGGTTCCTCGTCCAGGAGAAGCGCCTGATCCCGAAGGGGAAGACCGCGACGGCCCAGGCCGAGGAGATCGTGCGCGCCCTCGTGGAGGGGCCCAAGATGGGGAGCATCCGGACGATCCCGGCGGGCACCCGTCTGCTCACCCTCCGGGTGACCGACGGGACGGCCGTCCTGAACTTCGACAACCCCTTCATCGAGCAGCATCCCGGCGGGACGGCCAGCGAGGCGGCCACCGTCTTCTCGCTGGCCAACAGCCTGGCCGCGAACCAGCCGGAGGTCAAGCGGATCCGGATCCAGGTGAACGGCAAGGACGTCACGACGATCAAGGGGCACATCGACCTTCGCGAGCCCATCACCCCGAGCCGGGACATCGTGAAGCAGCCCCGGGCCGGGGGGTGATCCGCCCCCCGATCCCACCCTGCGGGAAAGGACGGCCTGCGGCCGGCAGGCGGTGTTGAACCCATGGCCAGAGTCAAGCTCTCGAGAATCCGGAACATCGGCGTCGTCGCCCACATCGACGCGGGCAAGACGACCGTCACGGAGCGGATCCTCTACTACACGGGCAAGTCCTACAAGATGGGCGAGGTGCATGACGGGGAAGCCGTCATGGACTGGATGCCCCAGGAGCAGGAGCGGGGGATCACCATCACCTCCGCCGTGACGACCTGCGACTGGAGAAACCACGAGATCCACATCATCGACACGCCGGGGCACGTCGATTTCACGATCGAGGTGGAGCGCAGCCTCCGGGTCCTCGACGGCGCCGTGGTCGTCTTCTCCGCCGTGGAAGGGGTCGAGCCCCAGTCCGAGACCGTCTGGCACCAGGCCGACAAGTACGGCGTCCCCAAGATCGCCTTCATCAACAAGATGGACCGCATCGGGGCGGACTTCTTCAACGCCGTGCAGATGATGAGGGAGCGCTTCGCCTCCGTGCCGCTGCCCGTCCAGGTGCCCCTCGGGGAAGCGGAGAACTTCCGGGGGATCGTCGACCTGGTCCGCATGCGTCTCATCACGTGGCAGGAAAACACCCTGGGGGCGGCCTTCGACGTCTCGGAGATCCCCGCGGACTTCCGGGCCGAGGCCGAGACCCGGCGGGACAATCTGCTGGAAACGCTCGCCGAGGTCGACGACGAGATCGCCGAGAAATACCTCGGCGAGGTGCCCGTCACGGAGGCCGAGCTCGTCCGGGCGATCCGCCGGGCCACCGTGTCCCTGAAGATCGTCCCCGTCCTGTGCGGCACGGCGCTGCGCAACAAGGGGATCCAGCCTCTCCTGGATGCCGTCGTCGACTACCTGCCGTCGCCGGAGGACATCCCGCCCGTCAAGGGCGTCAACCCCGTGACGAAGGCCGAGGAGACGCGCGCGGCCAGCGACAAGGAGCCCTTCTCGGCGCTCGCCTTCAAGGTCTCCATGATGGAGGGGCGGAAGATCACCTTCGTGCGCATCTACTCGGGGCTCTTGAAGGCGGGCGACGAGGTCTTCAACGCCGCGAAGGGCAGGAAGGAAAAAGTGGCCCGCCTGCTGAAGATGCACGCCAACAAGCGCGAGCGCATCGACGTGGCCGGGGCGGGCGACATCATCGCCGTGGCGGGCCTCAAGGAGGCGCAGACGGGCGACACCCTCTGCAGCGAGTCGAAGCCCCTCGTCCTGGAGTCCATCGAGTTCTACGACCCCGTGATCAGCCAGGCCGTAGAGGCCAAGACCCCGGCCGACCAGGAGAAGCTGCCCGAGGTGCTCGCGAAGATCAGCGAGGAAGACCCGACGCTGAAGGTCAAGTACGACGAGGAAACCGCCCAGACGATCATCTCGGGGATGGGCGAGCTGCACCTCGAGATCGTCGTGGACCGCCTCCTGAGGGAGTACAACGTCCACGTCAACACGGGAAAGCCGCGCGTGGTCTACCGCGAGACGATCCGGAAGGCCGTGGAGGCCGAGGGCCGCTTCGAGCGGGACCTCGGCGAGAAGAAGCATTTCGGCCATGTGAAGCTCGTCCTCGAGCCGCTGCCGAGAGGCTCCGGGATCGAGATCCGCAACGAGCTGCCTGCCGAGACCATCCCCCCGGAATACCATCCCGTCATCGAGGAGTCCCTCGGCGAGGCGGTGATGAGCGGCATCGTGGCGGGCTACCCCGTGCTGGATGTCCGGGTCCGCATCACGGGGGGTTCCTACAGGGAAGGCGAGGCCTCCTCGGTGGGGTACAGGATTGCCGCGGCGACGGCCTTCCGGGACGGCTGTGCCAAGGCCGATCCCGTTCTCCTGGAGCCGATCATGCGGGTGGACGTCCTGACGCCGAGGGACTTCATGGGCGAGGTCATCGGCGATCTCAACGCGCGCAAGGGCGAGGTCGAATCCGTCAACCCCAAGGGGCCCGTCACGGAGATCCGGGCGAATGTCCCCCTCCGGTCGCTCTTCGGCTACTCGACGGATCTGCGCTCGGCCACCCAGGGCAGGGCCGTCTTCACCATGCAGTTCCTCCGCTACGACACGGCCTAGCAGGCCCGTGACCGGAGGCGCATCCCGTCCCTTTTCCCTTTCCCCTGACCCGTTTTGGGTGTGTGCAAATTCCGCACGAAATCAGTTGAAAAACGCACGCCGCCCTGATATATACCGCATTCAAGCACATTCATGACGGAGCGGTCGCATGGGAATTTGCGGGAATGCCTTCCTCCCGGTTTGACCTCCTCGGCCCGATTCCCTAAACCCAATACCCAAGACTCGAAGGACAGTGGACTCATGTCGCGCATCATCGAGCAAGGCGGAACAATCCCCGCACCCCCCGTTCGGACTTCCTCCGCGTTCAGCATCGACAAGGACAAGCTGATCAAGGGGATCTACCGGATCAGCACCTTCCTGACAGCCCCCTCCAGCGTCGAGGACATCCTGGGCAAGATCCTCGACGAGGTCGTCGACTCCATGGGGTTTGACCGCGGGATCATCCTGCTGCTCGACGAGGCCCGGGAGAACCTCTACACGCGGGTGGTGAAGAACTACAGCGAGGAGGAGGCCCGGAGGGCCTTCTCGGTGCATTTGAATTTGAAAAAGCACGACAGCTTCGAGACCCGCGTGGCCAAGACGGGCCATTACATCGCCCTTGAGGATTCGGAGACGGACCCCCGCACAACGGAGACGGACCGGAAGATCTCCGCCTTCTACAAGCGCGGCTCCACGTTCTATGCCCCCCTGAAGATCGAGGAGGATGTCATCGGCATCATCGCCGTCTGGACCAAGGAGAAATCCCGTTTCTCCCCCGACGAGATCGAGATCCTGCTCACCTTCGCCAACCAGGTGAGCATCATCATCCACATCACGCGCCTCTTCGAGATCAACCGAGAGAAGATCGATCAGCTGCTCATCCTCCAGGAGGCCGTCTCGGGCCTGAATTCCACTTACTCGATCGAGCGCATCCACGAGATCCTGATCCGCAGCGCCCTGAGGATCGGCAAGGCCGAGAAGGCCCTGATCTATTTTCTCGACATCGAGAAGAACCGGGTCTTCATCAATGACGGCGAGCGCGGGTTCATCGACGACCGGAACGAGTACGGCGACCGGGTCGGCCGGACGATCATCCGCAGGGCGATGGACAGCGATGCCATCACCGTCCGGCAGCCCGGCAGGGAGGAAGACGACGCCGTGCCGCTCTACGAGGGCTACCCCTGCGAGGTGGCCATTCCCCTGAAGGTCAAGGACCGGTTCAGGGGGGTGCTGCTGCTGGCGATGAAGGCGGGGGTGTACTCCCGCGACCAGATCAACGTCCTGGACATCCTCGTCAACAATGCCGCCACGTCCTACGACAGCGCCATCATGCACTCCATGCTCTCCATCGAGGCCAAGTCGCTCAAGACGGAGGTGGAAAAACTCAAGGAGCGGGAAGACTTCCTCCTGGGGTTCCACAACATCCTCGGCAAATCGAAGAAGATGGTCGGGATCTTCCACGTCATCGAGGAAGTGGCCAAGCACGACACCAACATCCTCATCCAGGGCGAGAGCGGCACCGGGAAGGAACTCGTGTCGCGCGCCATCCACCGTCAGAGCCAGCGGCACGAGAAGCGCTTCGTCGACGTCAACTGCGCGGCCATCCCCGGGACTCTCCTGGAAAGCGAGCTGTTCGGCTACGAAGCCGGGGCGTTCACCGATGCGCGGAAGCGCAAGATCGGCCTGCTGGAATACGCCAGCGGGGGGACGCTGTTCCTCGACGAGATCGGCGACATGAGCCTGCCGCTGCAGGCGAAATTTCTGCGGATGCTCGAGGACGGCTACATCCGCCGCCTCGGCGGCAACGAGTCCATCCCGGTCGACGTGCGGTTCATCTTCGCGACGAACCGGGACCTCTCGAAGATGGTTGCGGAGGGCTCCTTCCGCGAGGATCTCTTCTACCGCATCAGCGTCGTGCCGATCATCCTGCCGCCCCTGCGGGAGCGGGGCGACGATTTGCTGCTGCTGGCGCGCAACTACCTGGAGGAGTTCAACCGCAAGTTCAACAAGAAGGTCAAGGGGTTCACGAAGGAGGCCGAGGAGATCCTCCGCCGGTATTCCTGGCCGGGAAACGTCCGCGAGCTCAAGAACATCATCGAGCGGATCATGATCCTGCGCGACGTGGGACGCTTCATCACGCCGGAGAACATCCCCGCCGAGATCAAGGCATCGGCGGCCCAGGACCCTGTCGTGCAGCTCGATGAGCTGCTTCCGCTCACGTCGGCGTCGGACCGGATCGACTACAAGCAGGCCGTCGACAGGCTCACCGGGAAGATCAAGGGGCGCATCCTCTCCCGCGCCCTGCAGTTGAGCGGGGGGAACAAGACCAAGGCGGCCCGGCTGCTGAACATTTCCCGGTACGCGCTGATCCGGGAACTGAAAAAGGCGGGAAAGGAAGCCGAAACGGTCACTTAGAAAGAAAGTGCATTATTCGCACGTTGCGTGCGAATTAAGAACATCCGGGAAAGCGCCGATTTTCAGGACCTGTTGAGGAATTGCCCGTCAAGGTGTGCGAATCAAGCACATACATCGGCTTCGCCGTCGCGGCCTGTTTTTGCAATATATCGTATTCATTGTGTTTATTTTTATGGCATCCTTATTGCTAAATGTACAGATGAGACCTTTGGATGACTGACCTTTAACATAAAGAGAGATAAAGAATTTATCGAATAGGAAAGGTAGATCCTCTCCAAAGGTCTCATAAAATAGACACCCAGCAACCATGATCGTGCTTTAGGTTTGCGAATCGGCGGATGGTTTTTGGTTCCCTCCTTTCCATCCGCCGACCCCCTGAAAGAAAAGGGAGGGGGTTGGGGAACAGCCTCTCTTTTTAACATAGAATTGGTGGATGAGCCGTCCGTCATCCACCAATTTTTTTTATCCAAAAAGCGGTGCGGACGAAGCAGGTTTTGGATGCAACGTCACGCGGCCTTCGGTAAACGTTCTTGGCGAAGCGGAGCGGCCGCAGCGCAAACTGTTTGAGCCCGAAAGGGCGAGTTTTTGCGTCTGCAGCGCAGCGAGCCTTAGAACGGTCCAAGGACGTCCAGTTGCAGGAAGAACTCCGCTGCGGCTGCAAAGCCCTACAACCTTCCTTCTGCCCTCAGCCTGTCCAGCGCCGCCTTCACCTGCGGCATCGCCTCCAGGGCCGCCTTCTCGCCTTCCAGGACCGCCTCGTGGCGCCGGGTGAAGTCCGTCGAGCCGATATGGCTCACCCGGGGCCGGATGACGATGTCGGCACGACTCAGCTGGTTCTGGGCGATCTTCGAGTGCATGATGACCACGGACTGCATGATCGTTTCCATGAGCGTCTTCGGCGGCGGGCTTTCGACGCCCATGGAGACGTCCACGGCGATGACCAGGTCCGCGCCCATTTTCCGTGCGTAGTCGACCGCGACGGGGCTCACGATGCCCCCGTCGACATAGAGCCTCGAGCCGATCCGGACGGGCTGGAAGATTCCGGGGATGGAGCAGCTGGCCCGCACGGCCGTGCCCGTGTTGCCCGTGGCGAAGACGACCTCCGCGCCCGTTTGGATGTCCGCCGCCACGGCGTAGAACGGGGTCCGGAGCTTCTCGATGGGGGTGTCCTTCAGCATGTGGTTCACGTAGGCCTCGAGCTTTTCGCCCTTGATGAACCCGTTGTCCGGCACGGTCAGGTCGATGATGTCCCCCTTCTCGACGGAAAAAGAGAGGCTCTGAAGCTGGAAGGCGTTGAACCCGTATGCGTACATGCTTCCGACGAGGCTGCCGGCACTCGTGCCGACGATCAGGTGGATCGGGACACGGTTGGACTCCAGGATCTTGAGGACGCCGATGTGCGCGAACCCCCGCGAGGCGCCCGCGCCGAGGACCAGGGCGACTTTGGCCGGCGGCTTGACGGCTTGAGGCGGGGGGGGTGTTTTCCACATGCAGCCGGCGCTTGCGCCGAGCAGCAGAAAGGCCAGACCGATTCGCAGGACTCGATTCATCGTGTTCCTCTTCCATAGTGAGGCATCATGAAGCGCGATAACGAAAGGATGCAAAAAGAAAGCCGGGGAGAGTAAGACCAAGGAAGTGGTCGTTGCAGGACGGAGGACGAGGGCAACGCATCAGATATGTGTTTTTCAACAAACCGGGCATCCGCGTAAGGATGTCCGGTTTCTCTACTTTGGCTATCTGAAGGCATAGAGGACGGCAGAGGGCAAGGCACGGGCGATTTCAACGTCGGTGGTCTTGCCCTTTGTGTTGTATGCGACGTGGGTTAAATTCACGCCCAGGGCCTTTGCCCAGAGTTGATGCCGCAGGGCCCCCAAGAGCAGAGGCGTGGAGTCGCGCTGGGCGGGTTGCTCCTGTCGCCACTTGGGCGGGGGCAACGCGATACGGCCGGTTTGGGCGGCCGCCAGCAACAGGAAGGTGTAGGCGGCCTCGACGAAGGCGCTGATGGCCTGCACGGCCGCAGGGGTGTGGACCTGAGCCTCGCCCACGCCCAGGACGGTCTTTTCGTCGCGGAAGTTGACCTCGATTTCCCAGCGCCACACGAAGGCCTGCAGCAGCCGCTGCAGGGGCAGCGCACAATCGGAGCACACCAGGTAGACGGGGTTGCGATAAAGGAGCTTGGCCCTCTTGCGGGGACGATAGGCCAGGGGACGGATGACCACGATGCGCACGTCGTGTTTGCCGCTGCCGCGCCAACGCACGGGCGAGCAGGTCTTGACTTCGAAGCTCTGGAGCTTACCCGCGGCCCAAGCCTTGACCTCGACCCAGGGGATGGAGGCATCTTGTCGCAGCTGCTCGGGGTTCGGCAGCACTGCGCCGTGGAAGCGTTTGCGACCCCGCCGGGATGTGACCGACTCTTGCGGCACGGCAAAGAGCTTGGCGTCCTTGCGCTTGATCAGCTGCACCTTGGTGGGATAGCCCATGGCGACACCTCTCCCGAATTATAGTCATATGACTAGATAACAAACCGACAAAAAGTCAAGGGATTTTCTCCCTTGACCCCCTCAATGTCTAGTTAATGGCCAAACACAAGAAACCGGGCATCCGTGTAAGGATGCCCGGTTTCTTCTTACAGCGTTGTTCCTTTATGCAACTACTTCTTGTCAGGGCCCGGAGCCGGAGCCGGGGCCGGAGCCCCCGGGGCCGGAGCCTTCTCAGGTGCCGGAGCTGCAGGAGCTGCAGGAGCTGCCGGTGCAGGCGCGGGCGCGGGCTTCTTCTCCTCTTGCTTGGCGCAACCCACGAACGAGAAAGAAACGGCGAGCAAAAGGGCGAGTACCAGTGCGAATGCCTTC
>Ga0208940_1004358_pt1 | contig 11242 bp, 8 predicted proteins | sample AD_JPNNA6_MetaG_FD_184445 | JGI IMG/M metagenome (GOLD analysis project Ga0208940, IMG submission 184445) | Active sludge microbial communities of municipal wastewater-treating anaerobic digesters from Japan - AD_JPNNA6_MetaG (SPAdes) (version 2) | ecosystem: Engineered > Bioreactor > Anaerobic >... | reverse complement strand
AATGCTGGGGGTATTTTCAATCCTTGCTCCGACACTGATAATTGGAAGATCTGAAAATCTCATGCGGAATTTGTTTAACTCTTCTTTGTCAACGTAATTGCTGATAAGTGTTGTAATCAGAATGAGTGAATCAATATTTTCAAGATTCATCAAACTGAAGATGCTGTTATACTGATAATCATATCCATGGGGAGAATTCAGATTGCGTCCTGGAAATACTATTAGATCCGCATCTCTTTGTTTTGCGGAAATCAGCGCTCCCTGCCACAATTTTACACCGTACCCGTATTCCAGTCTCGCAGTTTGGAGGCCGATTCTGAGTCTTTTCATGTTGATCTCCGCCGGTTACTTAATATTTCATTTATAATAAAAAAAATCAATCATTTTCTCTTTGTTTTTATGCTGTTTGCAGAACTTTATAAGATTTTAGTTTTTAGATGAATTGCTGAAGTGAAATTGAAGCTTCTCTATGCATGTCGTGTGATTCAATTTCCATTTATTGTTTCGGTCTTGAAGCGGAGCTCTGTTATTGGAGAAGTAAAAATAATAAACTTCGAAAAATATGTAATGCAAAAATGTTTTGTAACGCAAAAATATCTTGCAGATAATTATTTATTTGCTAAGCTGACAGTATGAAAAGCGTAGTTGCACTTTCAAGGCTTGATACATATAATCTTAAAGATGTTAAAGAAGCTCTTAATAAAACATTTACTCTTGCCGGGGGCATTGATTCTTTAAAGATAAAAGGAAGAAGAGTTCTTCTTAAACCGAATATGCTGATGGGAGCGCATCCGGAAGAAGCGGTGACGACGCATCCGGCGGTATTTGAGGCTGCTGCTTCTCTTTTTCTGGATCATGGTTTTATCGTTTCGGCCGGAGATTCTCCGGCTGTTGAATCTGTTTACAGTGTTGCGGAAAAATGCGGAATCGCACAAGCCGCACGAAGACTCGGCGTTCAAATTGTAGATTTCAAGGACACTGTTTCGGCCGAAGCACCCAACGGCAAAGTCACAAGAAAATTTAATATAGCAAAAGCAGTTTTAGATAATGATATAATCGTTTCTATGGCAAAGCTTAAGACTCATCAGCAGATGTACTATACCGGTGTCATTAAAAACATTTTCGGTGTTATCAGCGGTCTTGAAAAATCTAAATTTCATTTTCGTTTCGTCGAGAGAAAATATTTCGCCGGAATGATCGTTGATCTTCATGATCTGGTTGCTCCGTCATTTGCCATTATGGATGCTGTTGTATCGATGGAAGGTGACGGCCCGAGAAACGGTTCGCCTGTCAGCACGAATTTTATCGGTGCATCATTCGATCCGCTGGCACTGGACTGCGTCTGTTCGGAAATTATCGGCTACAAATCAAATGATATTCCGATTCTATATGAGGCTAAAAAGCGCCGTGAGATTTTTGAAGTCGAAGTATCCGGTGATGATGCAGTATCATTTAAACCTTCATCTTTTAAACTTGTTGAAAAAGTTACGGATATCGCTTTTCTGAGGAAAATCCTAAACCGCAGAATTTATAATCTCATCCGTAATGTTTTTATACCGGCTCCTTCAATAGGAGAAAAATGCGTTTTGTGCATGAAGTGTTTTTCGATATGTTCGCCTCAGGCTATTTCCGTAAAACAGTCCAAAGAAGGCAGGCATTTGAAGATTGATTTGTCTAAGTGCATCCGTTGTTACTGCTGTCATGAAGTCTGTGCATTTGAAGCGATGAACATAAAACGTCACTTTAAATTCTGATTTTGTTAAGATTATGTTTAGTCTTAATTTTAAATTTATACCCGCCTCAATCTATTGATTTGACATTTTCTGCGCGGCAGATCTACAATAATTACGACTTTTTCAATCGAGGAACTTATGAAAAGTAAAGGCATGCGTATCGGAATTCTGACTGCAGGAGGGGATTGTCCCGGACTGAATGCGGCTATACGCGGTGTCGGAAAAAGCGCCATTGTCGAATACGGCATGGAAGTTATCGGAATCTGTTCCGGTTTCAGGGGGCTGATCGACCGGGAGTATGTAACTCTTACTGAAAATCTTCTTTCGGGGATTCTGACTGAGGGCGGTACTATTCTGCGTACTTCAAGGGAAAAACCATTCAAAAACGACAACGGCACTCTCGATAAGGTTCAGACTATCAAGGAAAATTACAAAGAGCTTGGTCTTGATTGTCTGATATGCCTCGGCGGTAACGGAACCATGAAAACGGCCTATCAGCTTCACAAAGAAGGTCTCAATATTATAGGCGTTCCTAAGACTATTGATAATGATGTCTGGGGTACGGACGTATCTTTCGGATTTTATTCAGCTGTTAATATCGCGACTGAAGCGATTGACAGAATTCATACAACGGCCAATTCGCATAAACGCATCATGGTTATTGAAGTGATGGGGCATCATGCCGGATGGCTTGCTCTTTATTCCGGTATTGCCGGAGGCGGTGATGTTATTCTGATTCCGGAAATTCCTTACACCATGGAATCCATTTGCAGTGTTCTTACCAAAAGATATGATGAGCGTAAGCCGTATTCTATTGTGGTTGTTGCTGAAGGGATTGATACACCTAAGCCGAAAAAATCGAAGGGGCATTATATTGCAAAAAAAATAATGGAATATACCGGTCTTGAGACACGCGAGACCATTCTTGGATATATTCAGCGCGGAGGATCTCCTTCTCCAATGGATCGTGTAATATCCACGCGCCTCGGAGCTCATGCCGCGGAATTGGCTCATTCCGGAAAATTCGGTTTCATGACATCTCTTCGTGACACTGATACGGTTGCGGTTCCGCTCAAGGAAGTTGCCGGAAAAATTAAAACCGTTCAGAAAGATGATCCGCTTGTCAAGGAAGCGCGTCTTCTCGGAACAAGTTTCGGAGACTGATATGAAAAGAATTATTCTTGTGCGTCATGGAAAGGCCGTTAAGAATTCTGATGAAACCGATTACGCACGTTTGCTTTCGACTTCAGGAAGAAAAAATATCTATTTGCTTGCGGAAAACCTAAAGAAGGATCAGTCATGTACTATTGACGGATTTTATTCGAGTATAGCTTTGCGTGCGTTTGAGAGTGCGGTTATAATTGCGGAAGAGTCGGGATTTTCACGTGATAATGTTCAGATAAATGAAAGCCTTTATTCTCAGGATATGGAAGCGGTTCTACACTGCATTGAAACAATTTCAGAAAGATACAATAATGTATGCATTGTCGGGCATAATCCGCTTCTTGAAAAACTTGCATCATATTTCTATAGAGAATTTGTCTTTTCTCTTCCGACGGCTTCATGCGTCATGTTTGAGTTTGATGCCGAAAAATTCGTGGACATCAAAGAAAACAGCGGACTCTTTGTATTTTATAAATTTATAAATGATGATCTTGACAAGTTCGGCAAAAATATAATACGCAGTCTGAGAGATGAATCAGCCCAGATGATTGATTCATTTTTTGAAAATTCAAAAAATATTTCAGCGGATGATCTGTCTCTCAAGGCCGGTAAAATTGCCCGGAAGATTCTTGATTCATCAAGTGTCGTGACAGTTCGAAGCATTGAGCTTTTAAAGAAATCGCTTTTACTTACGGAAAAAAAAGAAAGAGAAAAGGAAGAGCGTGAGAAAGACAAGGTCATGAAAAAAATGGCAAAGATAGAAGAGAAGATGAATGAAAAGATTGTGAAAATGAAAAATAAAAAAGAAATTCTTCAGCGTCTGCTTGAAGAAAAAAAACTAAATGGTGAAGAACCATCTTCAAAAGGAAAAATGACTTGAAGGATTATAGGCCGAAGGAAATCAGCTGGATATCATTTAATGCAAGAGTTCTTCAGGAGGCGAATGATTCTGCAGTTCCGCTTATGCAGAGAATCAAGTTTCTTGGAATATATTCTTCAAATCTCGATGAATTTTTTGAAATCAAGGTCGCGACTCTTAACAGGTTTGCGCCTCTAGGCAAAAAGGCTTATCCTCTTATAGGCGGTGATCCGAAGAAGATACTTGCAGAGATCCAGGATATAATGTGGACGCGGCATCTGGAATTCGATACATGCTTTTCAAACATCATAACAGAGCTTGAAAAACGTAATGTCTTTTTCATGAATGAAAATAATCTTAATGAGGAACAGAAGCGGTTTATCAGGATTTTTTTCAATGAAACCGTCAGACCCAAGATTTTTCCTGTGATGCTAGGCAAGAATATAGTTCTGCCGCCACTTCGCGACAGATCGGTTTACCTCATGGTAAAACTTTCAAATTCAATCGAAAAGAAAGACCAATACAGTCTCATTGAAGTTCCGTCAGGGCTCATTCCGCGTTTTATCGTTTTGCCTCGGGACGGTGAAAAGAAATGTGTTATTTTTCTTGATGATGTCATTCGTTTCGGTTTGAGCGATATTTTCTCGCCGTTCGGATATGATAAATTTGAAGCCTATGATATCAAAATGACGCGTGATGCAGAGCTTGATCTCGGCGATGATCTGGGAGAGTCACTGCTTAATAAAGTCAGCAAGTCGTTGAAGAAGCGACATTCCGGAGCACCGGTGCGTATCAGTTATGATTCTACCGTTCCGGAAGAAATGCTTTCATATTTTCTCAAAAAAATGAATCTCAAACGCAATGAAACGTTTGTACCCGGCGGAAGATATCACAATTTCAAGGACTTCATGCGCTTTCCGAATATTCTTCCTTCCGAAGATTCTGACATCAGGCGTGAGCCGATAATCCATAGGGAATTGCTTTCGGAATCAAGCATAATTTCCGTAATACGTAAGCGAGACGTAATGCTTCATTTTCCGTATAATTCATTCAACATGATTATAGATCTTCTGCGTGAAGCATCTATGGATACTAATGTGTCCGAAATAAAGATAACGCTTTATAGGGTTGCAAAGGATTCGAGTATTGCGAACGCGCTCATCAATGCGAGCAAAAACGGAAAGAAAGTTACGGTTCTCATGGAGATTCAGGCGCGCTTTGACGAGGATAATAATATTTACTGGGCAAACCTAATGAAAGAAGAGGGTGTTAAGGTAATTCTCGGTATTGCAGGCCTTAAGGTTCATTCCAAACTCTGCATGATTACCAGGCGTGAGAATAATGCATTTAAAAATTACTGTATAATAGGTACAGGTAATTTTAATGAAGAAACTGCCCGTCAATATACCGATCACTATCTTCTTACATCGGATAAGAGAATAACTTCCGAGATATCGGAGCTCTTTAATTTTTTTGTAATGAATTTCAGGCATCATTCTTACCGCAATTTGCTGGTAGCTCCTTTTAACATGCGTGATGAATTCAAGAGACTTATCAAGAATGAGATTCGTAATGCGGAAAGCGGCGTTGACGCTGAAATATTTATCAAGGTAAATAATCTCGTTGACCGTGAAATGATAAAATATATCCGCCGTGCGGCAGAATCTGGTGTCAGAGTACGACTTCTCATTCGCGGCATGTTCTCACTTGTGCTTAACAGTTCTACGGTAAATATTGAAGCAAGAGGTCTTATTGACCGGTATCTCGAACATTCGCGGGTCTATTTTTTTGCAAACGGCGGAAATGAGCTTTGTTATATTTCTTCGGCAGATCTGATGAGCAGAAATCTTGATAATAGAATTGAGGTAGCAGTTCCTATTTATGATAGTTCCATAAGAAACGAGCTCCGTGAAATTCTTGAGATATCATGGAAGGATAATGTTAAGTCGAGAATTCTCGACGAATCGCTTTCAAACAAGTATTACCGCGGCGGAGAGGTTATCACACGTTCTCAGGATGAAATATACGGATATTTGAAAGAAAAACACGGGAGCTGATTATTCGCCCATGAAGCCTTCGAGGTTGCGGCGGTTAGGGGATGCATTCAGTTTTCTGAGAGCCTTTTTTTCGATCTGGCGTATACGTTCCTTCGAGAGACCATATTTGTCTCCTATCTGCTGAAGCGACATCGGTTTATGTTCATCGAGACCGAAACGCATTTTGATGATTTCTCTTTCTGATTTGGTAAGTGTTTCGAGAATGTTTTTTATTTCGTTGGATAATGTCTGATTTAAAACTTCTTTATCCGGAGAATCTCCCCTGTCATCTTCTATCATGTTGACGATCGGTGTATCGTCAGAGTCGCTCATGGCCGCATCAAGAGAAACGAATTCCTGCGGTATATTTTTCAGGTAGCTGAGCTGGTCATTGTTCATGTCGAGGCCTTCGGATATCTCCTCGGCAGTAGGTTCCCTGTGAAGTTTAGATTCGAGCGATTTATGAACTTTTTCGACTTTTTGAAGATCGGCGCTTCTGTTAAGCGGAATTCTTATCAGCGAAGTTTTCTGCGAAATCGCAAGCATTATGGCCTGCCGTATCCACCACACTGCATATGATATGAAATGAAAACCTTTGTCCGGATCGAATTTCTCAGCGGCCTTGATAAGACCCATGTTGCCTTCGTTGATGAGATCTAGCAGTGATATTCCGTTAGTCTGATATTTTTTTGCTATAGATACGACAAATCTCAGATTTGATTTTACCAGAACGTTTTTGGCTTCAGGATCGCCGTTTTTTGCCAAACGGGCATAGAGATCTTCTTCCTCTCTGGTCAGCATCGGAATCTTGTTGATTCTGTCAAGATACCAAGTTAGAGACGAATCTGTTGTATCACGGCTTTTTTGAAGACTGCTGTTCTTCATAATGACAATCATCTCCTGAGATACCTCTTTTTTCAATTAAAAATATTATATAAACGTCAGTTTCATGAAAAACTGTATTTCTCAGCACATAAATACAGTTTTCATGTAATAAACCCCTCGAAATACAGATTGTTCTAAAAAAACAGGGAAAATATAAAAAAATAATAAAAAATACCAACCGGACGGATTTTAATTGACAGTTTTACTATATCGCTTATTATGTCCTCATTGATAGCCGATTGTTCCGGTGCGTTATAATCCCCTTTCTAATAGCGCCGGGACATCGGATCGGCTGTTACATCTTCACCCTTCTTAATATTTTGTTGGCGGGCTTCGGCTCGCTTTTTTTATCTTCTGGGTGAATTGATTAATGAATTGACTAATAAGAAAATATGGCTTTAGATTGCATTATGAAAGAGATCAGTGATTTTAATGAACTTGTTCCCTACGAATACAGACGCAAGCTTAACGAACAAAAAAACCGCGTCATAGTTGAAGCATCCTACGACAAAAACGGCAGAATTATCGGCCCGTATATTTTTGTGGTGGGGCTAGGCGAAATTCATTATAAGGATTTTAAAGCGCGAATAGAAAAGATGATTCATTCTTTTGAATGGATGAAAAAACGTCACATTAAATTCATAATGAATGAATTGATAATAAATACTCAGTTTTCCATGCTTCGCCAGCTCGTTAAAAGAGTCGGACAAGGTGAAAAGGCTGCCGGTTTTTTTCACGTTATTGTTTATCCCTGCGCTGATTTTTTTTCTGCTTCAATACAGGAGTTCGGTGATTATTTCGATTATTACGGATATCTCGAATATATGGATTCGCAGAAATACGATTCCACCGACGAGAAGGTTTATGATAATATTTCTTCAGTAACAGATGAAAAAGTTAAGCTTATTCTCACGGCTGATAATGATATTGAGATTGCGGATAATTCAAACAAGATAGCCCTTGATGTCATCGAGAAAGCAACTGAACAGGATTTTTACGTTACATCGTTCTACAAGGACGGATCATATAAGTGGAAACGTATCTATTTCCGTGTTGATAATCAGTAGTCTGTTGAAGGATTAATATTGACGTTCTCGGCATATTTTTTAGCTTTGAGCAATGAAAAAAGCAAAGGGCATTTTATTATATTCGGGCGGGCTTGATTCGCTTCTTGCCGCCAAGGTTCTTCTGGAACAAAATGTTGAGATAATCGGTCTTCATTTTCTTCTTCCGTTTTTTCCGCCGCATGCCGATCCAAACGAAACCAAAGCATCACTTTATGCCGAAAGAATAGGTCTGCAGGTTAAGCATATCCGTACTGGATCGGAATATATGGAAATGCTTAAAAATCCTTCATACGGTTACGGAAAGAACATGAATCCTTGCGTTGACTGCAAGATATTTTTTCTCCGCTATGCCGCGGAATATATGAGAGAGAACGATTATGATTTTGTCGCTACCGGTGAAGTTGTCGGTCAAAGACCGATGTCGCAGCATCGTAATAAAATGAATCTAATAGAAAAAGAGTCTTCTTTGAAGGATTACCTTCTGCGTCCTCTATCGGCTAAACTGCTGAATCCGATAAAAGCCGAAAGGGAAGGGCTGATTGACAGGGAAAAGCTTCTTGATTTTAACGGACGCGGAAGAGACAGACAGTTTGCTTTAGCGCGCGGGTATGGAATTGAAGAGTATGCTTCACCAGCCGGAGGATGCCTTTTTACTGATGTAACCTATTCCGCAAGACTTAAGGATCTTCTTTCGGTACACCCCGATTATCGTGATATTGACATATATTTATTGAGTATCGGCCGTCATTACAGGCTTTCATCTTCCTGCAAGCTTATCGTATCACGCAACGCCGAAGAGACGGAAATTCTTGATAAATATTCGCATGAATCCGACATGTATCTTATTTCTAATTTCAGGGGCCCTGTAGGTTTTATCCGCGGCAATGCTTCTGAAGTCGATCTTGAAACAGCTTATACCATTCTTTATCGGCATGGAAAACCAAATATTGATCAAACAAATACTATTACCGTTCGCGGAATTAATTCCGAATTTACTGTTACGGTTGATAAAGCAGCCGAAAATGTATTTCTTGATTCAGTGAGGATCGTATGAAGAAAATTTCTTATCTTGTGTCAGGCCGCGGTTCAAACTTCAAAGCTATTGCAGAGAGTATTGCATCAGGTTATATATCCGCTGAAAACGGTGTTGTTATTTCCAATGTTGACGGTGTAAAGGCTTTTGATTCGGCGCGCTCTCTCGGCATTCCGTATTTTTATGTAAATCCTAAAAGCTATTCTTCAAAAGAAGAATATGAAGCCGGGATTTGTTCAATATTACGTTCACATTCAACCGATCTCATTTGCGCGGCCGGATATATGAGAATCATTTCTCCTTATCTGATAAACGAATTCAGAAACCGGATAATGAACATTCATCCGGCGCTGTTGCCTTCTTTTCCGGGTCTTCATGCCCAGAAACAGGCAATTGATTACGGTGTTAAAATATCAGGATGTACTGTGCATTTTGTTGATGAAGGAACCGATACCGGTCCGGTAATTCTGCAAAGTGCGGTTCCAGTAAGTGACGATGATACAGAAGAGTCTTTGAGTGCAAAAATATTAAAAGAAGAGCATAAAATATATCCGCTTGCCGTCAAATATTTCTGTGAAGACAGAATTACCATTAATGACAGGAAAATATCAATAAGGCAGATTTGATTCAGAGATGAATGATGAAGTCAGAAATCTTCCCGTTTTTCCGCGACTTGATGAGATTTGCTCGCGTCTTCTGGAAGAGTCAAATCTTATTCTTCAGGCTTCAGCAGGAGCCGGAAAAACGAGCCTGGTTCCTCTTGCCGTTGCTGAAAAAATACCGGGTAAAATTATTGTAACCCAGCCGAGGCGGCTTGCGGCTAGAAGCTGTGCCGAGAGAATAGCTTCATTGATCGGTGAGAAACCCGGAGGCAGAGTCGGGCTCATTACGCGCTTTGACAAAATCCGCGGAGAAAAAATTGAAGTTGTTACGGACGGGGTTTTTCTCCGCATGATTCAGTCAGATCCTTCTCTCGGCGGAATTGATGCTGTGATTCTGGATGAATTTCATGAAAGGACTATAAGTTCTGATTTGTCGCTTGCATTTCTTATTGACGCGAAGTCTCTGATAAGAAATGATCTGAAAATTCTTATTATGTCAGCAACGCTTTCTGCGGATTCTTTTAACGGATATTTGTCAGATTGGCCTTCCGTAAATGTTGAAGGTAGAAGTTTTCCTGTTTCATTGAAGTATATGCCTCCTCAAAAGAATGAATATCTTGAAGACGGAATATGCAGACTGATTTTTTCTGCTCTTCGTGATATTAACGGAGAAGGGGATGTTCTTGTCTTTCTTCCGGGATTAAAAGAAATGAGACGCACAGAAGAGAAACTTAGAAAAAATGGTTATAATGGAGAAATATTTTTTCTTCATGGAAGCATGTCGCCATCGGAGCAGTCGGCTGTAGTAAGGCGTACAATAAATGATATGCAGGCTGTTATTCTTTCAACGAATGTCGCCGAGACAAGCATAACAATAAATTCAGTGAGAGCGGTTGTTGATTCCGGATTGGTGCGCAAGCTTAGATTCAATCCGCAAAGCGGAATGAATCATCGAATTACTGTTGAAAGTTCAGCTTCTTCATCGGCGCAGAGATCAGGAAGAGCCGGGCGAGTTGCTCCGGGCGTCGCTTACAGATATTGGAACGAGAATGACTACAAAATGCCGCATGATGTTTCAGAGATATTATGTTCTGATCTTTCAGCATTTGCTCTCGAAAATGCGCTGTGGGGTTCTCTTTCTAATATGAGTTTGAATTTTCCCGAAAATCCCCCGGCATCAGCTCTTTCCGAGGCTGTTAATCTTCTCCGCGGTATCGGATTTATCAGCGATGATGAAGTCATTACTGAAACCGGAAAGTTCGCTGTGTCATTACCTGTTCATCCCCGCTTGGCATCCATGATTGTTAAATCTGATGAGCCGGAAAAACAGACTGCTGTACTTCTTGCTGTATTATTGTCCGATGATTTTCGCTCTTACGGAAATATTACGGCCGATATTGAGAATTTAATTGAAGATGTAATCACAAATAAGAATAAATACTCAAGAATTGTTTCTGAATTCGAAAAGCTTTGTGAAAGAATCGGAACAAAAGGAGACTTATTGAAAGTCGATGCTTCTTTTGCCGCCAAACTTTTGATTTCCGCCTATCCGGACAGAATCGGACGAAAAATCCGAACCGATAAAAATACTCACTACATACTTTCTCTCGGCAAACAGGCTGTTTTATATTCATCAGGACCGCAGTATATCGTTGCACCGCTTACGGAAACTTCTGCCGGAAATCACATTTTGCTATATGCCGAAATAAAAAAAGAGCTTATTGATGCTATTCTCCGTACCGCTTCTTGGAAATATGAAATCAGATGGAATGCATGGCAATGTTCGGCGTTCCGCAAAAAGATGATAGGCATGATGTCCGTTGAGGAACATCCTAGCGCTTTGAGTGATGTTGATTATTCTGT
>Ga0208940_1004353_pt1 | contig 11252 bp, 10 predicted proteins | sample AD_JPNNA6_MetaG_FD_184445 | JGI IMG/M metagenome (GOLD analysis project Ga0208940, IMG submission 184445) | Active sludge microbial communities of municipal wastewater-treating anaerobic digesters from Japan - AD_JPNNA6_MetaG (SPAdes) (version 2) | ecosystem: Engineered > Bioreactor > Anaerobic... | reverse complement strand
TAATTCAAACCAGGCTCACCGTATCGATCATTTACGAACCGATTTTTGGGACATTCTCCGTAACAAGCAAAAAGCATATCACATTCTCTACATTGTCGCGGCAGTTTATTAAATTTATCGTTGCCGAATTTTAGCTGTTGATCTGAATACATCATTGAAGTAAGTGTTTCGGAATAGATATTCCCCAACTTATATTCCGGGAATACAAAATGATCACAAGAATACACATCTCCGTTGAATTCCATAACGCCTGCATGTCCACATGTTTTGGCCATTGTGCATAATCCGGGTTGTTCGCCCACCCAATTGGCAAGGGTAGAATCGAATATTTGCACGAATGTTTTACCCACGTCTTCGCGAACCCATTCGTCGAATATGGCACACAAAAAATTGCCCCATTGTTTAGGTTTGATACTATAAGGCGCAAGGTCGGCATCTTTTTCGGATGCCGTAGCTGTAGCTAATGTCAAGGGTGAAGGATGACGGTTAATCCTCTCGACAATGGGTGTAAATTGCAGATATTGGCAGCCGATTTCCTTGAAAAAATGATAAAATTCTAATGGATAGTCGGCGTTATAATCGTTTACTACAGCCATGCAGTTAAATTCCACATCGTATTTTTTCAGTAATTCAATGCCGTGCATCACTTTAAGAAAAGATGGACGACCCATCTTGTCTCGGCGATACTCGTCGTGGAATTCTTGGGGACCATCGATAGAAATTCCAACGAGAAAATTGTTTTCTTTAAAAAACTTACACCATTCATCCGTGAGCAGAGTGCCGTTTGTCTGAATAGAATTATCGATTTGTCTGCCGTTCGCATATTTTTTTTGTAAGTCAAGGGCTTTCCGATAAAATTCGATCGGACGCATCAATGTCTCTCCTCCATGCCAGGTAAAAAGCACTTGGCCCATGGTTTGCGACTCCAGATATTCTTTTACAAATCTCTCCAAGAGCATATCGCTCATTACTCGATGTTTATTTTGCGAGTAGAGTTTTGTTTTTTCAAGATAATAACAATAATCACAAGCAAGGTTGCATGATGAACCGCCGGGTTTCAACATTACATATAATGGTTTTGAGAAAGGTGCAAACGTAGTCATATAGATTTTATTTATAGTTGAAAGATAAACCTTTTGTTTTTAAACATAGTTAAAAGGCAGAAAAATGATTACTAACAATACAAATTTAATTGCAATGGAATTAAAACAAAAATTTTTGCACTCCGGTTTATTATTTTTAAGAGTCGCATTGGGTATCTCCATCTTCTTACATGGAATACCTAAGATGATGGGTGGAGTTGAAACCTGGTCATATTTAGGTAGTTCGATGTCCTATTTCGGAATTACGTTTGCTCCTGCTTTTTGGGGATTTTTAGCGGCCTTTGCCGAGACTGTTGGCGGAGTTTTATTGGCACTCGGATTGTTTTTTCGTCCTGCAGCTATTCTCCTTGCCGGAAATATGACAGTAGCTCTGGCAACTCATTTGTTTGCCGGCGATAATTTCATGGTTTATGGTCATGCACTTGACCTTTTGATTGTTTATTTTTCTCTGATATTTATTGGAGCCGGAGAATATTCTCTCGACAAAAAGTTTTTTCCAAAAATCGCTTAGAACTGCTTTTTCGCAGTTTTCCCAAAAGCCTTTTCCTTTTATCAGGGGATAAGGCTTTTTTTACAACAAAAAAAGGGTAAGCTTACTATATCGCGCCGCTACAACCAATTACCCTTGCTTCGGTCAAGACCTGGGGGATTCGTTGGGAGCTGGCCGTATAGGACTTACCCGAAAGCAAAGATAGATATTTTTTTGTAAGCTTCAAAAATTAAAATAGATTTTTTCCTTTTAAACCCTTTGTTTATCTTTGTAAGAGATAAAGAATACAACCCGCCGGGCGATGTATAATAAATAAAAGTCTTTATTATGAACCTTATAGATCGATTTATTTCGTACGTAAAAATTGATACACAATCTGATGAAAACAGTGATCAGACTCCAAGCACCTCAAAACAGTTTAATTTAGCCAAAGAGCTAGAAAGAGAATTAAACGATATTGGTCTTTCGGAAATCTCACTTGACAATAATTGCTACCTGATGGCTACTCTTCCCGCCAATACTCACAAAAAAGTCCCAACGATAGGATTTATTGCCCATCTCGATACAAGTCCGGATATGAGTGGCCAAAACGTAAAGCCACGCATCGTGAAAAATTATGATGGCAACGATATCATTTTAAACGAGGTATCGAATATCGTTCTTTCGCCTAACGATTTTCCGGAATTGTTGAATCATAAGGGAGAAGATTTGATTGTTACCGACGGGAATACTTTACTCGGTGCTGACGACAAAGCCGGTGTTGCAGAAATTATGACAGCGATTGAATATCTTTTGGATCATCCTGAGATCAAACATGGTAAGATTCGTATCGGCTTTACACCTGATGAAGAAATAGGTCGTGGTCCGGATAAATTCGATGTCGAAAAATTTGGTGCAAAATGGGCTTATACGATGGATGGGGGAGAAATTGGCGAGTTGGAATACGAAAATTTTAATGCTGCTTCGGCCAAGATTTCGATTCAGGGACGAAATGTACATCCGGGTTATGCTAAAAATAAGATGATTAATGCTCTGCATATAGCTAACGAATTGGTGTCAATGCTTCCGGCGAATGAACGGCCCGAATATACCGAAGGGTATGAAGGGTTTTTTCATCTCACTTCTATACAAGGTACTGTGGATGAAGCTACTGTTTCGTATATCATTCGCGATCATGATCGGACAAAGTTCGAAAATCGGAAAAAACAGATGGTAAATGCAGTGAATTTTTTGAACACGATTTATGATCACCGCATCAAGCTCGAGTTGAAAGATCAATATTACAACATGCGCGAAAAAATAGAGCCTGTGCCTCATGTGATCGATTACGCATTTCGTGCGATGCAAGAGGTTGGCGTGACACCAATTGTACGACCTATTCGTGGAGGAACAGACGGGGCACGCTTGTCTTTTATGGGATTGCCTTGCCCAAATATATTTGCCGGAGGCTTGAATTTTCACGGGCGTTATGAGTTTATTCCTATTCCTTCTATGTACAAAGCTGTTGACGTAATAGTAAAAATAGCCGAATTGGTAGAAAAAGATTGCAAATAAACAATTTATGTCATATCGGTAGAAAATTTTAAATCGATAATCTTTTAAGTATAAGATAATTATGAAAAAAACACCCTTTACAGATTTCCACATTGCTTTGGGAGCAAAAATGCATGAATTTGCCGGTTATAATATGCCGATCGAATATTCGGGAATTATCGACGAACATTTGACGGTAGTCAACTCGGCAGGCGTTTTCGATGTATCGCACATGGGCGAATTTTGGGTTAAAGGTACAAAGTCGTTTGATTTTGTTCAGAAAGTATCGAGCAACGATGTTGCTTCCCTGTCGGTTGGGAAGGCTCAATATACGTGTTTTGTGAACGAAAACGGTGGAATCATCGACGACTTTCTTCTATATCATTACGAGCCCGAAAAATATATGCTGGTGGTGAATGCGGCCAATATCGAAAAAGATTGGGCTTGGTGTCAGAAACAGAATACGATGGGTGCCGAAATCGAGAATGCGTCTGATCACACGGCACAATTGGCCGTGCAAGGGCCGAAAGCCAAAGATACGCTGCAGAAACTTACCGATGTCGATCTTTCTTCCATTCCGTATTATTCTTTTGTTACAGGGGAAATAGCCGGAGTGGACAATGTCATTATTTCCAACACCGGGTACACCGGTGCCGGAGGTTTCGAGCTTTATTTCTATCCCGAGTTCGGGAAACAGATATGGGATGCTATTTTCGATGCGGGGAAAGAATTCGGAATCAAACCTGCCGGATTGGGTGCACGAGATACCTTGCGCCTCGAAATGGGCTTTTGCCTCTACGGTAACGATATCGACGATACGACAACGCCGCTACAGGCCGGATTGGGGTGGATAACGAAATTTGTGGATGGAAATAATTTCATAGGTCGTGAAGCGCTCGAAGCTGAAAAAGCAGCCGGCATACCTCGCAAACTTTGTGGCTTTACCATGATTGACAAGGGTATTCCTCGCCATGGATATGAAATAGTGAACGAGCAAAATGAAATGATCGGCAAAGTAACATCGGGCACCATGTCGCCTGTTTTAAAAGTTGGAATAGGACTAGGCTATGTGAAACCCGAATATGCCAAGCCCGGAACACCCATTTATATCAATATCCGTAACAAACCTGTTAAAGCAGAAGTTGTTAAGCCGCCTTTTAGGAAATAGCCCTCTCTTCATCGGTTTTCGAAAATCGAAAAATGAACATTGCCGTAGCTGCGTTTTTCGACAAATAAGGGCAGATCGGAAAAATCGACTGATTTAGAATGCTCCATGATAAATATTCCTTCCGGTTGCAGCAATTGTTTTTGCAGAATAATGAGGGGTATCGTTTTGCCCTGAGGAAGATCGTATGGAGGGTCAGCAAAAATAAAGTCAAATTTTTCGTTCGTTAATTGGAGATACTTAAATACATCGGTCTTTAGAGGATATAACTCTTCAGCATTCAGTAAATCTTTTGTTTTGCAAATAAACTGATAATGAGTAGGATTTATCTCGATGCTCGTTACATGTGGGCAGCCACGCGACACAAGTTCAAAGGCGATGCTTCCTGTTCCCGAAAAAAGATCGAGGGCAGTGGTTTTTTCCCATTCAATCCGATTGTTCAGGATATTGAATAAGCCTTCTTTGGCAAAGTCAGTCGTGGGACGAGCTTTTAGATTAGGTGGAACTTGTATTCGGCGAGATTTGTATTTACCGCTTATTATTCGCATATAATTCAGTCATCAGGTCAAGAGGTATTTGTTCACGTTTTACTTCTCGGAAAATCGTATTTGTTTGGATGTCGAGCTTCGACGTGTTTCTAATATGTTTTTTAAGCGTATCGAGTACTTCCATGTGCGTTGATATATCTCCGCATGCATAGAACATGTCATTCGTCTGATCGAGAGGAAGCTTTTCCCAAACCCCAAAGAGATAATAAAGTGGATCGAACGAGTGTTCTATCGGAAAAGTATTGATTGATAGGAGTTGCTGTTTATGAAAACAACAAACGTCGAGCATCCGATTGTGGAAGTTGGCCAAACAATATTTTCCGTCCTCTACGACATCTGCAGAAGTGGAGAAAAATCTGATCAACGTGGCGGCATGATGCGTAAATACCGGATTGCATAAGTTGCGTGAGAGAAAATAGTACAACTCCGGACCGATGTCGTATAACACACGGCATTTGATTTCGGCTATTTCGTCCGAAATTATTTTCCCTTCATTGTCTTTCACGTTGAAATCGAAAAACTTGTCCGATTGTTCGGCGTCAAAAAAATGATCCGGAACGATCGTGTATTTAGGAGAAACGATGGTTACACGTGTATGGTGGAAGGGTAGTGTGAAAAAGTTGTAGTCGAATATCAGTTTTTTAATACTTTCGTTATAAGAGAAATGATCTCTAAAAGTTGTTTCCTTATAGAAAAAAACTTCGGGATCGGATGGGCAATAAAGAGCAAAAGAAAATCCACCCGGCAATAGCCGGATGGATAGATTGTATTTTTCGGACGAAGATAAATCGATATTTTCGGGTAAAAACATGATTTGATACTTTTTCGACCGGAAAGTTATTCCCAGTTTCCTGCGTTGTTGTTGGCAACAGTGAGTGATCCGACCTTCAACCCCGGATAATTGCGATCACCCGGACGATCTAACACTTCCTGAATCTTTTGTCCCAACAGTTTTTTGTCCAGATCTCCCAAGAAGGTCGTATATGGAGTTTTGGCTTCGAATACCTGAACGGGATATCCTGAAGCAGTTTCGAGTACTGCAGTTCCCATTTCAAATTTTGCGCCGTTCCCGTAAGGCACGTAAGGGAGTGAATCTGCCAATGTTTTGGGACGATTTGGGAAAAGAACCTCGAATGCAGGAGCATAAATAGAATCACGTCTTAGTTGTGGACGGTTGTTTTCTTCATCCCACAGTCCGGCCGCACGAATAGCTTTTTCATTGCCGGTGCGAATGATTTGCATCGCTTTTTCTTCCGTCATTCCACTTTCGAGCTGTTCTTCCGTCAAATCGCCATAACGACTGAGGGTGACAACCTTCCCGGTTTTTACGAAATCTACCAAACTGTCAAAACTCGCCGTATATCTACCATTTACATCGCGGAAAGCGACTTGAGATGTACGAATGTCAATCAATCGTTGAATGACAGCTTTTTCGCGTTTTGCTACTTCTCTCTGAAACTCGATAGGGGCTTGGATACTTCTCCAGCAAAGAAACCCTAAAAGTAGGATGGCGGCAATCAGAATCGCCCTTAATACAACTTTCATGGACTTGTTCTTTTTAATTTTATGTTTTGTGAATTTTGATTTTCTGAATTTCGACTACAAATTTAGAAAAAGAATAATAAATGTACTATTTTTACGGAAAAAAAACAGAGAAAAAATGATAAATCGATTTTTTATCGATAAAATCAGTGCGAATTTTGCTTATACCTTCACGGAGGATCAACGTAAGGCTATTGAAAAAATTGTAGATTTCCTCTTTTCAAAAGACGATGACCATATATTTGTTCTGAAAGGTTATGCCGGCACCGGCAAGTCTTCACTGATTGGAAGTTTGGTTAAAACGATGAATGATTTCGATCAAAAAACAGTGTTGCTGGCACCAACCGGAAGGGCAGCTAAAGTGTTTGCCGGATATGCCGGACAACAAGCTTCAACCATTCACAAAAAAATCTATAGACAACAAAGGGTGACGGACGCCGGATCACGTTTTAAACTGTCCGAAAACCTTCACAAGCACACTTTGTTTATCGTTGATGAAGCATCAATGATTAGTAACGAGTCGGGTGAATTTTCGATTTTCGGATCGGGACGTTTGCTCGACGATTTGGTTGAGTATGTTTATTCGGGTGTTGGTTGTCGTCTGTTGTTTTTAGGTGATACCGCTCAACTCCCTCCCGTTATGCAGGAAAATAGTCCTGCACTCGATGTGCCTACCTTGCAATCTTACGGATTGAGTGTGACGGAATGTATGCTGACCGAAATTGTTCGACAGGAAAAAGTATCCGGTATTCTTTACAATGCTACCATGCTTCGTAATGCCTTGCGCGATGAGGCAGTGGACGATTTTCCGAAGTTGCGCCTGAATTCATTTCACGATGTGAAAAAAATCGGTGGCGGCGAACTAATTGAAGAAATATCCGATGCTTATCGTCGCGACGGAATTGAAGAAACTATTGTAATTTCGCGATCCAACAAGCGTGTGAATGTTTTCAACAACGGCATTCGAAATGCTGTGCTCTATCGGGAAGAAGAGTTGTCGAACGGAGATTTGCTCATGATCGTCAAGAATAATTATTTCTGGACAGAAAATTTTGAAGAAACCGATTTTTTGGCCAATGGCGAGTTTGTGGAAGTTGTACGCATTCGCAATACGGAACAAATGTACGATTTCAGATTTTGCAATGTGCTTTTGCGACATAGGGATTACGGAATCGAATTCGAAGCAAAAATCAATATGGATGTCCTCCACACCGAAGTGCCGGGTTTGACTCGTGAACAAAATGACGCATTGTATGCTGCCGTGTTGGAAGACTATGCCGATATCGTTCACAAACGCGACCGTTTGAAGAAAATAAAGGAAAATCCATATTTTAATGCGTTACAGGTCAAATATGGATATGCCGTTACCGGCCACAAAGCACAAGGTGGTGAATGGAAAAATGTTTTTCTTGATGTTGGCTATATCGATAGATCCTATATGAATTCATCCTTTTATAGATGGCTTTATACCGCAATCACACGCAGCTCGCAAACATTATACCTCGTAAATTTCCCAAACGATTTGATTGCTCTTGCCAAATAATTGCTACTTTTGCATCGATTAAGCAATTGAAACTCGGTCGCAAGATCGCAAAACAATACTCGTGTTGGACAAGAAAAAAGAATATTCGAATCTACTCCTGTCAACCGTCAGACGGTTGGAACAGAATATTGAATCTTCAATAAATGAAGATGTGTTTTCGTTTTCATTCTTCAAAGAGTCTTTCGATCAAACCGAGAAAATTATGCGTTTGCTGCACGAACTCGAAAATATGCAGGTGGACGAAATGAAAATGCAGATGGAGAAATTGGTGAAATTTCTTTCCGAAACCGAAAACAGAATGCAGGATAAATCGATTGATCGGCAAGAAGAAAAATATAATAATGAAGAGGAAAAGCCGGGTGAAAAAAACTCGAAAGTTGACGATCGCTCAAATCAGATTATAAAACCGGAACTTTCATCCGATTCAACACATCAGCACAATAAATATGCGGAGAATATCGTTTTTCCTCAATACATGAAGCCGGAAAATCGAAAGGCTGATGTTGATGCCGTTTCCGTTTCTCCTAAAAATATTGAAAGCACCAAAGAAACAGGTGATGCGTCCATAAAATCATTCAACGAAACGATTGGAAAGGAACCTGCCGTTATCGATCTGAAAAAGGCCATCAGCTTAAACGATCGTTTTTTATTTCAACGTGAGCTGTTTGGTAATAGTCGAGATGCAATGAATGATATGATTACCAGATTGAATTCTTTTGGTAATTTTAATGAAGCCGAAAAATATTTGAAAGAAAACACTTCGTGGAACTTCGACGATTCTGTGGTACAGGATTTTTTGTTTGCTATCAAAAAAGGCTTTGAATAATCAATCAGTCGTTTATCGAAACCGGATATTTTATGGGAAAATTAATACTGGTGCCAACCCCGGTGGGTAATATCGAAGACATGACCTTGAGAGCAATCAAGACCCTCAAGTCGTCCGATTTGATTTTGGCAGAAGATACGCGCACGAGTAGTTTCTTGATGAGACATTTCGAGATAGAAACGCACCTTCAGTCGCATCACAAGTTCAACGAACATCAAATGCTTCCACAACTCGTCGAACGACTTAAAGGAGAAATTACGATTGCTTTGATTACCGACGCCGGTACACCCGCTATTTCCGATCCCGGTTTTCTTTTGGTGCGCGAATGTGTGAAAGAGGGTATCGAAGTAGAATGTTTGCCCGGTCCTACGGCTTTTATTCCGGCCCTTGTTGTCTCCGGCATTCCTTGCGATCGTTTCGTTTTTGAAGGTTTTTTACCTCAAAAAAAAGGACGACAAACGCGAATGAAAGAGTTGGCCGACGAAACCCGAACAATGGTTTTTTACGAATCGCCTTTCCGAGTTGTGAAAACATTGGCTCAATTTGCAGATTTTTTCGGCGAAAATCGTTATGCCTCGGTTTCGCGAGAAATTTCAAAAAAATTCGAAGAAACCGTTCGCGGCACACTTTCGCAGTTGATTGCTCATTTCTCTGAAAATCAGCCCAAAGGAGAATTTGTTATTGTTGTGAGTGGAAAAGAAAATTAAATTGACGTATTATAGCATCAAATATCGAAATCGGATAAACATTTTAATTGTTAATTCGTTGAATAGTGTAGTGAATAAGTACATAAAAAGAAATAGTAAATAACCAAATAAGTGAAGCAGGCAGGCGTTAGATTCATAAAAATTGATGTTGGTTTCACGAAGAATTACAAATAATACAACAATATGAAAAAAGGATGGATTTTATTTCTTGGCATGGGATTGATATTCTCGTGCACAAATGTGAAGGAATCGAAAGAGTATAAGGCACTTGAGGCCGAGCGCGATTCTCTATTGCAGTTGACGGTTACGGCTGATGCCGAAGTTGCGGAAATGATGTCGGTAATTAGCGATGTGGAGGCTAATTTTGACAAGATCAGAGAGGCCGAAAACTATATTTCGACACAATCATCGCAAAGTGGCGAGATGAGCCAGGATACAAAGCAGCGTGTGGAGGATAATTTTAAAATGATAAACGAAATTCTTCAAAAGAATAAAGCTCAACTCAATTCGTTGAACCAGAAGCTGGCCGGTAGCAATAAACAGGTGGCTGCGCTCAAGAATACCATCGAGCGCCTTAATCGCGAAATGCAGGAAAGTGCTGCGCGCATCGATGATTTACAAACCGAACTCGCCAAAAAAGACATTGCTATTGCTCAATTGTCGAGTGATATTTCTTCACTCGCCGAAGAAACACAAACACAGGCTCAAACCATTCAGGAACAAGACAAAACCTTGCATACAGCCTATTACGTTTTTGGTACTGCCAACGAGTTGAAAGAGCAGAAAATTTTGTCGGGTGGCTTCTTGCAATCGACAAAAGTGATGAAAGACACCTTCAACAAGGACTATTTTCTGAAAATAGATATTCGTGAGGTTACACAAATTCCACTGTATGCAAAAAAAGCCAAACTTTGGTCCACTCATCCCGAAGGAACGTATGAGTTTGTGAAAGGAAGTGATGGAAATCTTACTTTCCATATCACGGATACGCAACGTTTCTGGAGTCTGACCAAGTTTTTGGTGATTGAAGTTTCATAGGATTTTTCCAAAAAAATAAAATTAGTTCGCGGAGCGACTTTTGCACTGCCTGTTTCACAAGGCGGAGAGTGAAGCCGCTCCGTAATTTTGTTGCAGTGATGAAATATAAGAATCTGTTTATCGATCTCGACGATACGCTTTGGGATATTCACCAAAATGGGAAAGAATGTCTCGAAGAAATTTTTAGCGATTATCGTTTCGATCGGTTTTATTCTGCGTTCGACGATTTTTATAATGTTTATATGCCCTCAAACAATCATTTGTGGGGATTATACCGACTCGGTCAAATCACGAAAGATGAATTGATTGTCGAGCGATTTTTAGTGCCGGTGCGTCCGTTTGGTATCGATGATCCTGAATTTGCGAAGAAACTGAGCGACGATTTCCTCGAACGAACGACGCACAAAACCGGACTTGTGGAAGGGACAAAGGAGTTGCTCGAATATTTAAAACCGAAATATCGAATGCATATTCTCTCCAATGGTTTTCGAGAAGTGCAGTATAAGAAAATAGAAAATTCGGGATTGCGTCCCTATTTCGACAAAATCATTCTTTCGGAGGATGCAGGCAAAAACAAACCTCATCCCGACATGTTTACGTATGCCCTCAAAAATACCAATTCGCGACGTGATCAGACGTTGATGATCGGCGATAGTTGGGATGCCGACATTGTTGGCGCCCACAACAGTCGCATCGATCAGATATGGTTTAATCCTTCGGGAGCAGGAGCGGTAGGTTTCGAACCAACTTTTACAGT
>Ga0208940_1004350_pt1 | contig 11253 bp, 10 predicted proteins | sample AD_JPNNA6_MetaG_FD_184445 | JGI IMG/M metagenome (GOLD analysis project Ga0208940, IMG submission 184445) | Active sludge microbial communities of municipal wastewater-treating anaerobic digesters from Japan - AD_JPNNA6_MetaG (SPAdes) (version 2) | ecosystem: Engineered > Bioreactor > Anaerobic... | reverse complement strand
GTTGAAATATAATTTCCACGCCTAAGAATTGAAATATTAAAATCAACTGAAGGTATTGAAAAATTACCGTGCATTGGATGTGATTCGGGGTGTAAAACAATCCCCTGATATCCAGTATATGCAAATCCCGCATCCGGGTTTTTCTGTAAAGCATTATATAGCGATTCAAGATAATTAGCCGGAAGTAAAATATCATCATCACAAAAGAATAAAAACGGCTGAGTTGACTTTTTAAAGCCATCATTCCGTTTTTTGGGTGCACGACCCTCATCATCGTTTACGATTATCTCTACTGGATTGTTTGCCTCTATTAACGGCAATACATAATTTTCAAAGAAGTTTCTTCTATTCTTACTTAACGGTACTATGACACTTATTGGTAATCCTTCATCTACTCTGTCAACTTTAATCATTCTTCATAAACAATTGGCAATTCCATGTTATATTTTTCTACGAATTGCTTTCTGTTATTGTCCCATTGTTCATTTACCATTCCAATTGATTGATGCAATATCCTGATGTCCGTAGTAACACCGATATTACAACCATCCAAATAATTCGGAACGCAAAAACTTAAATCATAGAAATGAAACCCCTTAAATTCCTCATCCCATTGATGTTCAATATTATTACAGTCTACTGCTATAAATAGTCCGTCAACCAAAATTACTGGTTTTGTATATCCCGGACGTGGCACGGCATATTCACTTACCCATGTTTTGTAGCCGTCAGTGTGCTCAACAACACCATACATTTTGCTTCGGTCATTCCACCACACACCATTCTCTGCAAGATATGTCGTACCTGCAACACCAATAATCCGAACTATTGAATTTATGAAGCAACAATCTACCCCACGTTCTGGTTCTGATTGTTATGTCATTATGACAGAACACCATAATCGCACTTTCATTATTATGTTCTTTAATTGCCTGATTATAAATCTGTGGCAATGAGAACTGATTGAAGTTTGGATAGCAAACAACGGTGTGCTTCACACCAATAGTGTCATGAATATGTTTTATAAATTTATCGTTTGCCTCATCTGAAAGATGTGACGAAAATACGACTATGATATTATCTTTTTTCATTTCGCAGTTTTTGCAACTGCAAACATAAGAAATTTAAAATAAAAATGCAAGGATTATTGCTTTTTAAATGCAGTTAAAATTGCCTCATAATCAGCTTTTACCTTCGTAAGCGGAAAAGGTATTCTTATCAATGCACCATCCGGTATGTCGAATTCATTTACATACTCAGGATTTGCATATAAAATAAGAAAATCATAAAACGGGTTTCCGTAATACTTCATTGCCAATTTATCAAATCTACTAAAATTAGTGTTCCAATACTCAAACTTATCGCTGGAATTTATTGGCAATCTAACAAACGGCATAGCATCAGTAGTTCCGTCATTATTCTTTAAAATTGCATATCTGTTGTAATCAATATGTGGCATTTTCTATTAAGTATTAGTTTGCGGATACCTTTGAGGATTTTTCTTTTCATCTTCGGCTTGTAATTGATTTTGTTTGGTTTGCAACACACCTTTCATATATCCCTCTTGTTTAGATGCAGCATCAGAAGGCAATTTATACATTCCCTTATCAGTAAATGTTGAATTTGCATAATAGTTGAAAGTAACTGCATTTTGAAGTGCATCGATAGGTCCTTTGAGTGACTGACCACCAAGGATTTTTATATTTAATGTTATATTTGCCATCATTGGCTGCATACCAAAGCCTTCCGGGTTCATATCCCAAGTACTATCATGATAATCAACAGTTAAATTCTCAATGATTATCTTTGTGTAGAAGAAGTCACCAACTCTTAAAATACAAATTGGTTGACGACCAAACACAGAATTTCTTGCACGTAAATTACCACTTTCATCTGCAGTAGTAAATCTTCTTGCAGAACCCTGTCTTGTACACTGATGTAAAAAGGTCAATCTCTTATGAAAATCTTCAGGTGTTTGTGAATGAAATACCGGATACAAGTAGTTACCACTAATTGACTGAAAACCATGAAGTATTCCACCATCACCTACACCATCACTTCCAGTGGAAGCTCTTGGATTCATAACACATTCAATTGCTTTCCTTTTAAGTGCTTTTATTTTATCTTGTACATCACTCAACTCACCCTTTTTACTATCAACAACATATTGCTGTGAAGGTGATAATTTTACTTTCTTAGGTTCTACTGGCTTTGAATTTCGCAATATTTTAATTATTGCATTTCTTTCTTCCTTAGTATCTTTTTCTGGTATTGCTACTTTGGTTGCATTTTCTTCCAACGATTGGGTGTCACCAATAGTTCCTGTACCAAAATATGTAACTTCAATACCATCAGCAATTGACTTGCCAAACATTGTTTCAAGTCTTCTCTTAACCAATTGAATTACAGCGTCTGCTCTTCTCTTACCTAAAGCAACATTATAGGCTTCACCTTTTTCAATATCATTTGGATTTAATTCAGTGTAAAGTTTTGATGCTGCACCATATACATAAACACTATAATATGGTCTATTTTGTTCATTACCAAAGACCTCTTTAAGTAATTCATTTAATGTACACGGATAGTTTTGTTCACCCGTCAATCCTGTTGCAGTATATTGTGAAAAATTAGCCACAGCATTTTTATCTAAAACAAACACTTTATCGCCCGGTTGTGCAGTCAATCCAGTAATAAAGAAAATGTCTTTATTTAATCCGAATTTTGTGCCATCTGAAGAATAACATAAATCTATTATTTCGTAATGATAATCCTTATATATCTTATCAATAATCGTATTTAAATTATCGGTAACAAACGGTACGTCATTTGGAAATACAAATTTTAATTCCGCAGGTTTTAAAACTTCTGGTTCAATTTGTTCTGTTTTTCCTTCAATTTCCTTTATCTCATCTTCAAGCTGCTTTGCCCTTATTTCATAATTTGAAACCTCAACTTCATTAATTGGAGTTGAAGTACCACCAAATGCGAAGAACTCAGCAATCGCCTTTTGTTTATCCTTACCCCTAAAATTCTTTAATTGTTCTGGATAATCAACAAGCAATGTAAATGTAATCGTACCGCCCCTTTCTGAATTCTGATAATTATACATTGGTTCATTTCTGCCAACCATAACGGTTGACTCCCATTTTGCGGTTGCGTTTTCATTAAATTCCAGATTATAGGGTGGAAACCACATAACACGTCCATTGAACGGTCCTACTTCACAAAGAGGAATAGGTGAACCATATTCATCATCAATTATACCATAACTTTCGTTTTTTATTACCCCAACTGCAAGATTCTCAATTGAAAACATCAAATTCTTATTATCAATTGTGTCACCTTTAAGTACTGGATGTATCTGTGGGATTACTGTATTATAAACAACGGAGTTTTTATTACCACCATAAACAATATTACCATTAAAACGAATTGCTTTTGCAAACCTATCATATTGGTCTAATGCACTATGTTGACGCACACCTTTACGCCCAGCGAATTCTGGTAATGCGGTTGAAGGTGCTCTCCAAATACCTGCACCATTAAAACCAACCAATTCAGTCCCTCTCGTTCCCTTTTTAGTAAATGCTTTTCTGGTAATATCACCGATTTGTCCTTCACTGGCATTAATTAAATTTTTTGTATATGCCAATAATCCGGTTCTTACATTAAAATTCGTTTTTAAATCCTGAGATAATGAATTAATAATTTCCTCATCACTATCACCATGCAATTCACTTAATTTTGCTTCTGCTTTATCACTAATACCGTCCCTACCCCAAACTATTTTATTAAACGTAAAATCCGATTTAAATTCGGTGTATGGGTCAACCCAACTATTCATATTATCATCAGCAGCGTTTCCTAATTGAGAAGCATCATCCTCAATACCCACTTTTTTTGATTGACCAAAATTATTATCAACAAATTCAATTGTTGGTGCATACTCCTGCCTTACATTATCATTTTGTGATGTGGTAACATAACCATCAACCATTGAGGCATTGGCATCTTCAATTGATTGGTCTAAATTTGAATTCTTACAAGATATGGATTAAAAACAGCGTCATTAAAATTATAAAATTTCTTATCTGGCATAAGAAAATTACCAATCAATGCGCTTCTATCCATTATCTGAGTACCCGCATCTTTTGCTGCAGTATACAAATACTCGTCACTTTGCTTGTAAACGTTACGATTAATGTTCTTAAATAAAGTGTCCAACTGACCCAAACCAGTTTTTTGAATATAATCACTGTTTTGTGGAAATTTTGGATTTGGATTTGAGTCTTTATCAAAAGGATAATCCTGCTTTGGATACCAGAATTGTAATCTATCAATAAAATTTTCAAATGTACTAACTTCCGCTTTTGTGGTTATCCTGTAATCAACATTTCTGGTGAACAATTTTGTGTTGGCTTTACCGTCAAATAAATTTGACACTTTCATTACCGGAAATGATTGTTGTGCAGTATGTGACATTAAATTTAACGTCAATTGCTTGCCTAACATTACCAGACCAATATCAGTTAATGGTGTGTTATTGGTTATAAGCCTTGCATAAAAGGTGTTTTCTAAATTATATGATTTAAATGGAGTCAAGCCACCAATAATAGTATTAATGGAGTCAACAACCTTATTAACGTTTGTTTGATTCTGTGACGGATATTCAGTATCAGGTGCATATAAATTACGTGTAGATAGTTTATATCTGAACTGTTCTGAATTTGTCAATAATCTCGAAGTTGCAAAACCAGTACTATTATTTGCTGCCATTAAATATTTTTTTTTATAAATACTTGCAGAATTGTTTTCTATGTTGTAGTTTTACCTTGCCAAAAACTGCCCCAACCAAATTGATACTAACAATCCTATATACTATCGCTTAATTTGGGGTGAAAATTTTCAATAATTATTAAAAATGAAATAAATTGATTATATTTGAATTTTTCGTAGAAAAATGAGTATAGCTATCCCATCATGTCAAGTTTTTATTCAATCCGCAGGAGCGAATAACAAACATTGTAATCTTTGTTCTTTGATTCGCAGAAGCGAAGAAAAAGTTTTGAAATCAAGTTTGATATACTGTCGTCAGACAGACCTTGTAAAGATTTGATGAAAAAACTTGTCAAAGTTACAAAAAAAAATTGACAATTTCAAGACTTTTTGTCAGGTGTTGAAAAATTAAACTACATCACCTTTTCCATGTCTCACTGATTCATGCTTTTGCACAGCAAGATTTACGTTATATGCTTTTTGCATAAATTTTTGACCATCTATTGATAATGTGATGTCATTTACCATTGCAACTCTACCTTCAGCAAATTCTACTTTAAGTGGTTTATTTAATAGATTTGCTAAATCGGCAAACATACCACCGCCTCTAACATTTGATTTTGAGATTGATTCAACGGCATTTTGAACTGCAATAAAATCTTCTTTTTTACCTGAAAGTACTGCATTAATTTGCTTAAATGATTCTCCAACGGTTGCAAGTGCAGGTGCATTCTTTGAAATACTTTTCATTGTTCCAGCAAATACTAAAAATCCAGCAGCACCCGCACTGAATCCTAACATTGACGCAGCAACTAATGCAATTCCTTTTCCTGTTTGTACCATTGCTGGTCCTGCATCTTTACCTGCAGTTACTAAATCTGCAAGTCCTTTACCCATAAATCCAATACCAGCAGCAGCCATACCAATACCTGCACCAACTAAAGCAATTGCACCACCTAATACAATTAATCCCACTGCACTTGCTTCTGCTGCTTTACCTGCCAATGTGATACCAACAGCAGCTACTGGAAAAGTTATCGCCAATGTCATGGCAATTGTTTGAAGTGCTTTAACTTGGTCTTTATCAAGTTTTGCCATACTATCTGCAAGTTTACTAATTCCCACAGCAGCAAGTCCAATACCTGCTCCCATACCGACAGCAGCAGCACCAACACCTGCTCCAGTTCCAAGTGCTTTCATGCCTTGTCCTTTAGCTAAAGCACCAGCACCAATACCTTTACGCTGTTCAGCAAGTCCACTAATACTTCCAGTTGCTTCAGGTATTGCAGGTCTTTTGCCACCCAATGCACCACCTAAAAATCCCTTTCCACCACCACCAGATGCCCATTTATCTGCAACTTTACCTAATTGGAATGTTAATCCTTTCCATAACATACCTGCACCAACTAAAGTAGTTGCAGCAATGGCAATACCGCCCCAGCCAGTACCTGCAAGTTTACTAAGTTTATCAGCTAATTTTGAAAGTGGTGGTAGTAAATTATTATTAATATTGTTTAATATCGGTAATAATGCTGCTTTTAATGTATTGATTGTTGCCTGAAATGTTTCATTAAATGTCATTGATTGCTTTGCTCTTTCTTCCAAAGAAACTCTTTCTTTAGCAAAAGCTGAAGCTTGTGCACTTGTAAGTTTTGCAACATCTTGCATTTGACCAGCAATTTGAACTTCAAATCTTCCGGTTTCTTTATTGAATATTGCAGCACCTTCAATAAGTTGTTTTTCTTTTTCACTTAATCCCATACCAGCCATTTGCTGACGCATTCTCCCGATTTCAGCTTGTCTTTCTGCAATTTGTGTAAGTTCAGAGGCTTCCATGCCCATAGATTTTGCAACTGCAGCCAAACGGTCACGGTCTGCAGGACTTATAAATTTTTCGAAAGTACCATCAGCCATTTTCCTGAAAGAAACAACGCCTTTAGTCATGTCAGCTATTTTTTCAGTGAATTTAGCTGGGTCATTACGTGAAAGGAATAATAATTCGAACGGGTCTGTTTTTGCAAACTCACCGCCCATTACTTGTAACTGTGCAGCTAAATCAATTGCACCTTCAAGACTTCTTGCAACATCAGCAGCATTAAGTGCTTGATTTATGTCTATGCGAAATTTTTCAGCATACATTGCCATTTGTGCAAATCCTTTTACACCTTGTTGAAATGTATATGTATTAAGTCTTTTAAAATTATCATTTACATTTTTTAGAACTTTTGTGGTATTAACACCCATTCTTTCACTGGTATCAACAACGCCTTGTACATATTCCATTGTTGATTTTGCATCAAAACCCATAAGTTCGAATTGTGCACCAAGACGTGCAGCTTGTTCAACACCAAGTCCAGTACCTTTACCAATTGCGGTAATATCTTTAACCATTTCTGCTGACATAACACGTGCCCTACCTGTTTCATCAGCATATCCAGTCATAATACCTTGAATATCTTCAAGACTACCACCTAATCTTGTAACAAAGCCAGCAGATTGTTCAAAAGACTGACGCATTAATTCAGCTTTTGTACCGGACATCCCTAAATTAAGAATGGTTTGACGAATAACTTTGTCAGATGCTTGTAAATATTGCCAACCAAGTTTTAATTGATTACCAAATTCTCTTACAACTGCAAGCGTATTTTTTCTCCAAGTATATTCGTTTTTAACCTCTTTATTAATATCCCTTTGAGTTCTTAATACATCATTAAGTTCTTTTTTTTCTTGAGCAGTAAGATTGGAATTTTCCTTTTTTGAAGCAGATATTAGTCTTTCTTGTTCAGCTTGAATACGTTTTTCATTGGCAATAGCTTCTTCTTGAATGCGCATCTTCTCATCCAAACTAATGCTACTTGCCAATTGATTATTGTATTCTTCCTGCAATCGTTGAAGTTCTCTAAGAACATCTAAATTCCCCCTATCTGCCATAATGTATTATGAATATTTTTATATAAATACAAAAGACCAAGATTTTTATTTTCTTGGTCTAAAGCTTTGTTTTTGTTTTGCCTGTTCCTGTAATTTTTCAATTTCTTCGTTCTCTTTTTGTAACAGGAACAAGAAATGTCGCCTTCTATACACGGGGAGATTTTCAACATAGTCAGCTTGAAACTTAGCGTGTTTGGTCAAAATATATATTTCTTCATTGACCATTTTTTTATACTCCCCCGCTAAGTGCTTGGGAAAAAAAAATCAAGACCGAGTGTTAAATATGCCTCAAATTTATAGCCGTCTTTGGCAGTAAACTGATATTTCATATCAACATCAGGACTAACCGCCATAATTTTTCTACGAATTGTGACTGCATCTAAAGCTGGCATTGCATCAATAAATCTGTCAATATAGCTCCTATCGGTTTTGTCATTAATGGCAACAATGTGTGATTTTAATTTCATTGTAGAATAATCACTAACTTCATTACCATACGCTTCCTTAATTTGTTCAGCTTTTTTATATAAAATTGCATCTTCACCTGAAGTGATGAGTCTGAAAGTAACAACTTTTTTTCGCATAGGAATTTCAACCGTAAAATGTCCAAATTCATCTGGCATTTCAGTTACTTCTTTATATTTCAATTGAAGTAAATCTACTTTTGAATTAAAAACAATACCATTACGTGGGTCAGTTACTTGTACAGAATAATCTGCACCATAACTTGAAGTACGAAGAAAAAGAATAATAGCGTTTCTATCGCCTTGAAGTAATTCTTCTACAACAATTCCCGGTGTTTTAATTTTTCTTTTTAAAAGCATGTTTAAAAGTTCACCACTATCAATTAAAGAAGGGGTTGTAAGCAAATCTTCATCCCTTGAAGTCATATATTCAACAGCAACTTCGGAAATTTTGTGTGAATAAAAAACGCCTTTTGATGGTAATTTAACAATTTCATACGATGTCATTAAATCCGGGTCGGTTTCCTTTGACATCGCTTTTTCAAATTCCTGCTGATTGAAAACAGGCGCATTTGGAATCGCATTTCCAACTGCAGTCGGTGCTTTTGTTTGAGTAGTTTGAGTTTCTTTATACTTCTTCAATACATCAGCGATTGATTCTTTCTGTGGTATTTCTCCTTCTCTTGCCATATTTTATAAAATTTTATACTTTATTATTGTTTTCGATAAATACTACAAAAAAAATTTTTTACCAAAATTCAAGATTTTTAATTGTATGTCGTATTAGTATATGTAGTTAATACATTTTTAAATGAATAATATTATCTAAAGTAAAACTTTATGAATAAAGACGAAAGAATTTTATATATGAGAGAGTATCGAAAAAATAATAAGGATAAAAGAAATTCATATATGAGAGAGTATCGAAAAAATAATAAGGATAAATATAAAGGAATTTTACGTAAATATTTTTATAAAAGAGATTACGGTATTTCAATAGAAGAATATAATAAAATGTTTGAAAATCAAAAGGGGTGTTGTAAAATATGTGGAAGGCATCAATCACTGTTCAAACAAAGATTATGTGTTGACCATAACCATAAAACAATGGAAGTGAGGGGATTATTATGTCACACTTGTAACAAATTTTTAGGATATATTAATGATGATATTAATAATATGATTTTATATTTAGAATAAAATGGAAGAAAAATTAATAATTGTAATGTATATTGGGGTTGTTGGAATTCGTTCTGAAGACATTCCAGAATATGTACAAAAGGTGACAAATAGAATTGCTCCTTCATTTGAAGGGGAATTAATTGTTATCCCGGTTCAATCAACTGATACAAAAATTGAATGTATTAATCCAAAATACATTACTGACGAAGAACTTGTTCGTCAACACACCGACATGATGAAAAAATTACAAGAGGAACTGCAATTTCAGGCAGATTTATTAAAGAAAAACAAAGATGAGTAAAAAACTGAAAGTAGGAATTGACATTAATGAGGTATTAAGAGCCAGATGGCTTCAGTTTGATAGGTTTTATGCGCAGGAATTTGGCGAAGAAGGAATTCCAAGCGAAACTCCACTGGCATATACATATGATTTTTTTAAAACATATCGTTGGGAAGATACTACCGAAGTAATTAAAGAATTAAAAGAACCTGAAGATATGCCAGATGATATTAATCCAGTACATTATCAGGTAGACGAAAAAACAGGTGAAGCCGATGCTGACACATTTTTATTTAAAAAACCTGAAGAAGTTAAATTATCGGCAAAAGAAGTGTATAATCGTTTCATGTATGAAGATTATTGTCTTGAAATACATGGAAGCGCACCAATTATGTATAAGGGAATGGATTTACATGTTAAAAACTTCTCTTTGATGTATGATAAGGCAGTTGATTTTGTTGTGATGTCAGTTGAAAATCATTTCAGCATACCACCAACACTTTTCTTTTTAAGTAAAATGACCAGCAGATTCAAAGAATATAAATTTGTTGATAATTCACTTGATATGTGGAAAAATGTTGATGTGCTTATCACATCAGACCCTGAAATATTAAAGCTTGGTGAACCTTGGGGTAAGAAACTTATTAAGGTGAGAAGACCATACAACGAAGACATTAAAGCAGGTTCATTAGAAATTCTCCAAATCAATGATTTGATTGAGAATCCAACATTCGAAAAAATAATTAAATATAAAAAATAAGTAAAATGGCAGACGTATTAAATGATGCAGCACAGCAAGCTGAATTAGAAAAAATCGAAAAGATTAAAATATCATTAGATAGAATTGCAAATAAGAAATCAAAATTCTTATTCTGTGTTCCAGATGCACCAAATCCCATTGCATCAGTATATGAAATTTATTTTCACGCAACCGTTGTGAAAAGTATGGGTTATGAAGTAATAATGATGGTTGAAAGAGGCGACTATGTTGTTCCGACATGGATTGAAAAAGAACTCACCGAATTCAAACATGTTCCAATGACCGACCCAAAACTTACGGTAGGACCGGAAGATGTTATGGTAATACCCGAAGTGTATTCGAATATTATGGAACAAACAAAAAATCTTCCATGTTTAAGGGTTGGATTGCTTCAATCGCTTGATTATATGGAAAGTGCTTTGATTCCGGGAACAGATTGGACTTCTTTTGGTATTCGTGATATGATTACCACTTCACTATCACTCAAAGAAACCTTTGAAACATTTTATGGTAAAAACAGACTTAACATAAAAACATATACTGTTGGTATCCCGGATTATTTTGAACCTTCAAAGAAACCACAAAAACCAATAATTTCAATTGTTGGCAGGAATCCGAATGAAATTTCAAAATTTGTGAAGCTATTCTTTGCAAAATATCCGCAATACAACTGGATGACATTTGACCCAATGCTTACCAAGAGTAAACCGCCTCAGACAATGAGAAGGGTTGACTTTGCAAAAAGATTACAAGAAAACTTCGCAGCAGTTTGGATTGACAGAATTGCATCTTTTGGTACTTTCCCACTTGAATGTATGAAATCCGGGGTAATACCAATCTGTTTAAGACCCGACATCATG
>Ga0208940_1004346_pt1 | contig 11262 bp, 12 predicted proteins | sample AD_JPNNA6_MetaG_FD_184445 | JGI IMG/M metagenome (GOLD analysis project Ga0208940, IMG submission 184445) | Active sludge microbial communities of municipal wastewater-treating anaerobic digesters from Japan - AD_JPNNA6_MetaG (SPAdes) (version 2) | ecosystem: Engineered > Bioreactor > Anaerobic... | reverse complement strand
GCCACCTCGACGGCAAGGACATCCCGGTGCTGCGCGCCAACCTCGCCTTCCGAGGCGTGGCCATCCCGGCGGGCCAGCACCAGGTGGTGTTCTCGTACCGCAATCCCGACGTCGTGCGCGCCTGGATGCTGGGCGGAATCTGTCTGCTCCTGACGGCCCTGCTGGGCGGAGTGGCCATCTGGCGGAAGTGGTGACGCTGCGCTGATTTTCCAAAGGGGGAAAGCGTCCCCCTCGCTGCGGCTCCGGCCGTGCGGCTGTGGTCCTGTACGGGCGAGGCATGCCTCGCCCCTACGGACGGGCGGCACGGCCGGGATCCTTCGCTACCCCCTCTCCGGGGTGGAACCCCGGACCCCTTCTTTCCGCCACCCTGGCGGGTGGCGGGCTTTCCACGGTGTCTAACGACATCATGGTTGTCGACTCCGTCGACGGTCGCTCCACGGGGGCGTGGCCCGACGCCCCCGTGAACCCCTCCGGGCCAAGGACCCTCATGCCGGGTCCTTGGATCCAGGCACCAAAGGGAGCGCTGCTTCCGGGCGACCCGGCAGGCATTTGCACCCATCGACCTTGCCAGGCCGATGGTCGTCGGGTCGCCCTCCATGAACGCGCCCCCTTTGGAATCCCCGACCGTTTTCGGCGGCTCACGCCGCGGGTCGGCGGCGATGGTGATGCATTCCGCCTGGCGGCGGAATGAGAGAGGATGGGTACCCGACTTGAGTCGGGGTTAGCTTTCAAGTATGGATCTGAGCCATCTTCTCTCCTCGCTCCTGGCCTCCAACGAATCCGAAGTCGTGGAATTCAAGGAAGCCAAGTCCAGTTACGACTTCGGCAAGATCGGGCGATATTTCTCGGCACTGAGCAACGAGGCCAATCTTCAGGGAAAGCCCCATGCATGACTCGTCTTCGGGGTGAAAGACAAGGGGCACGCCATCGTTGGAAGCCTATTCCGAGCCGACCGCAAAAGCCTGGACTGCCTCAAGGGAGAAGTTGCCGACAAGACGACAAATCGGATCACCTTCGTCGAGATCCACGAAGTCCATCACTCCGACGGCCGAGTGATCCTCTTCCAGATCCCGGCCGCACCTCGAGGTATTCCCGTCGCCTGGGAAGGCCACTACTACGGACGAGACGGCGAAGATCTTGGCCCACTCAACCTCGAAGAGATCGAACGCATCCGGTCCCAGGCCACACGCGATGATTGGTCCGCGGGAATCATTGCCGAGTCCGGGTTGGACGATCTCGATGATTCGGCGATCCAAGTTGCTCGCGCCAATTATCGCAGCAAGTTTCCGGACAAGGCTGCGGAGGTGGACACATGGGACGTCCAGACTTTCCTCAACAAGGCCAAGCTCACCATCAAAGGCAAGATCACCCGGGCTGCGCTCCTGCTCTTGGGCAAGGAGGAATCGGAGCACTTCCTAAGACCTGCCGACCCCAAGATCCGGTGGCTTCTCAAGGACAACCAAGGTCAGGACAAGGATTACCGGATCATGGGCCCGCCGCTGCTTTTGGCAGTGGATCAAATCTATGGCAGGATCCGCAACCTCAAGTACCGCTACCTCAAGGAAGGAACCCTCTTTCCCGAGGAGGTGGACCAGTACGAGCCCTACTCCATCCGCGAGGCCTTGAACAACTGCATCGCCCACCAGGACTACACCCTGGGCGGGCGCATCAACGTGGTTGAACTGGACGATCAGCTCGTATTCACCAACCTGGGAAGCTTCGTTCCTGGCAGCGTGGAGCGCGTTGTCATGGAAAACGCCCCGGAGGAGCATTACCGAAACCAGTTCTTGGCATCGGCCATGTTCAACATCAAGATGGTCGACACGGCAGGCGGCGGCATCCGCAAGATCTTCCAGTTCCAACGCCAACGCTTCTTCCCGATGCCCGACTACGACCTGACCGCCAACCGGGTCAAGCTGACTCTGCCCGGCAAGATGCTGGACCTGGAGCACGCACGTCACCTGGCCCGCAATCCCCAACTCACCCTGGAGGAGGTCATCGCCTTCGATCAAGCTTGGAAGCACGAAGCCACGACCCACCCCAAGCGGGGAGCCCGGCCAAGTTCACCAGAAACAGCACCCAAAAGTTCACCGAAAACCGCACCAGAAAGTTCACCAGAACCGATCGATCCAATCCTGGAAATTTTGGCCCAGGAGCCTCACCTGAGCACCGAACGGCTCGGACAGCGGCTAGACATTTCCAAGCGCACTGTTCTCAAAAGGATCGAGCAGCTACGTGCGCTTGGACGCATTGGACGAGAAGGCGCCCAAAAGAACGGGCGATGGGTAGTCGTAGCTGGCCACGCAGGTTCACCAGAAACGACTCACATATGTTCACCAGAAACTGCATCAGAAAATTCACCAGAACCCACTGACCCAATCTTGGAAATCTTGGCAAGGGAGCCCCAACTAACCACAGAAGCGGTGGGACAACGCCTCCGAATTTCCAAGCGTGCCGTTCTGAAGCGCATCGAACGCCTGCGGGCCGAAGGGCTCATCGGGCGCGAGGGAGCTCAGAAGAATGGGCGCTGGGTGGTCCACTGGGGCAGAAGCGCAAATTGATGAGAGATTTATGAGACATCGATGAGAGGCGCGAAGATCGAAGCCCGGCCCCAACAGGGCTCGCGGAACCAGCGGCGTTCTCCATAGCTCATTCCCCTCTGTGGAGGGGTGATCTTGTTCCTCTGCTCCGTCGGGGCGATCGCACGGCATTCGAATGGTTACTCCGTCGACGGTCGTTCCACGGGGGCGTACAGGGTTCCCGGATTCGCATCGCGAATCTGGGAGGGACGACGGAGTGGCCCTCGTGAACCCCGGCGGGCCAAGGGCCCTCATGCCGGGCCTTGGATCCAGGCACCAGGGGGCCTCGCCCTCTCGGACCGCCCGCTGGTGTTCGCTTCCAACGCCCCCTGCCGGGGCGTTGACCGTTGGGCGGTCCTGCGATTCCGCCCCACCCCCCTGGACCCCCTCACAGTTTTCGGCGGCTCGCGCCGCGGGTCAGCGGGGCTGATGCCTGGCGACATCAGGAATTGACCCACCGCGGACACCGCTTTTGGGCGGCAAAACGCGAGGAGAACGTCTAGTTTTCGGAGAGACCCAGCAAAGCGAGCCGTCTTGACCCTCGGTGATTCTCCAGCTCGGCACCCCTACGCTCCCGCCGCACCAACAGCGGTGGACACGTTCCTACACGGGATCCCGAAACAGAGCACCCTCGCGACTCGTCGCCTCTCAGCATCGAGCCAAGCTCACCGCAGAGTCACCCGCACCTCCGCAAAAACGGGAATTCGACATAATGCGAAATTTTGCGTATTAACCAGAAGCAGGCAGGGCCAAGCCAGCCCACCGCCGCCCCCAGAAGCCCACATAACACGAAATTCTTCGCATAAACCGGAATTCCACATAAGAACGAGGTTAGGGAGACCCTCCGGGCGGAAGAAGCAAATTTTGGAAATTCATGCTTTTATCAAACACCCTAAATCTTTGCTAGAATCCATATCGCAACCGAAATATCTTCACAAAAATAAGGCGCAACATGCAAAGCAAAATCCTTTACTATCCTACAATTGAATTTTCTGATGACGATTGGGTGAAATCCTCCTTATGCATATGGGATAAAATCTACCGAATTGTTCCGAGATCATATTCGCCGCAAGATTCCGATGAAGTCAAAAAAGCAATTGATGCAGAGTTGGTAGAGAATATTTATCTTGACCCAATTGACTTAGATAAAACAGCGAAAGATTTTGAACGGTTTTGGAATGCTGTCCCCTTTATTCCCGCTGGTGCAGAAACTGCTGAAGATGAATATGTTAGACTTCATCCAGAGAAAGTAGATAACAGAATTCGGCCCATCCTCGCTTCATTATCACGGAAAGCCACATCATCAGAGTGGCTAAAACTCAACAAAGATGTAGCCAATTTGTATATGCTATTTCTTGCTGAAACAGTATCGCGCAGAAGAGGAATTCCGAAGCTAGCGCATGATCAAGATATGTACTCTATTATGCATTATTTTCAAAACAATGGAAACTTTGATGAATCAACGTATAACTTGGAGCAAGAGGAAGCGACGGCAACACTTACGCTGCCCAATGTAATGCCAAATAATATCGGAATAATGACGATTGATCAAATTTTAGAATTCAGGAATCGCACTGGCCAAGCTAGGGCGAATTTTCGTCGATGTATAACAGAATTCTCCGAGAGATTATCAAAGATCGAAGATCCAAAGTTTGCCAAAGAATATGCGGATGAATTTATTTCTGATTTAGAAAAGAGCCAAGCCACCATAGCGAAATCTTTAAAAGTTGCATTGAGTGAGTTGCCACTTTCTCTGTTGTCCGTTGGAATACCCACCACGTTATCAGCAATTGGGATTTTTGGCGCTGCGCCATTTGATTTGAATGCGATTGGAAAGAGTTGTTTTATCGGCGCAGTTTCATCAATTGCAGATGCAAGCAAAAGCGTCCGAAAACTCTGGCAAGGAAATTGTGCGAATTATTTGCACAAGCTAAATGGGTATACTCGGACAGCAAGCGGAGTAAGTTATTCGATTTCAAAATATGATCGATTGTTTGAAGAGTTTGTAAATGACTGATAATCAGCGATTTCGGTATTTTCGAGATATCTGGTGCGCAATTTTTTGAAATGGACTAACGAATGATTGATGAAACCAATGTGGCAGAAGATGAATTGGATCATGAAAATGGTGCTGCAAATTCAAATGCCGAAAAACGTCGGAAAAAGGAAGAACGCTCGAAAATTGCGAAACATGCTTTGCTTCAGTCTCTGTACTCTGGGAAAGCAGAATCCGTTAGCGAAAGAGTTGCGTTGGTATTGAAGCTCAATACAAAGGCACGCAACAATGAAATTGAGCTATATAAAGATTATTGGACCACCTTCGAGTCTGAAAATTTGTCATCAAATCAAGGCGTGAATTTTGAAGAGTTTTTAAAAATCACAAGGCCGATGACGCTAACTAGAATGCGCGCCAAAATCCAAAACGAATTTCATTTGTTTGAAGCTGACGACACCATTAAAAAGAGAAGGGGCGTCTTAAGTGAAGAGAAGCGAAGTGAAATGCTTGACATGCAAGCATCATTTCCTGTATTCTCAGTTTTTGCAGATGAATCGGGAAAAACTAGCGGCGAATATCTGATTATTGGTAGCCTATGGTTTGCAGATGCTAGATCTGAAATTCAGACTATCCAAAGAATTCGCGCATGGAAAACAGAATCCAAAATAAACCATGAATTTCATTTCGCTGAACTTAGCCCCAATCAGCTTGAGGAATATAAAGCATTTATCGATCTGCTCTTAACGGATAATCATACACTTTCATTTAAGGCTGCCATTGTTAAAAAATCTGGAATTAAAAATACTCACAATGCACTTTTCCATCTTTCGCTTTTTTTGCTTAGAGAAGGAATCCTCCATGAAAATTCTACGGGGAATGCAAAGCTTCCTCGAAGAATAGAGGTCAGCTTCGATTCAGAAAATCCTGAAGCCGATAAACTTCGACTGTCAACAATAAAGACCCTTTTGCATTCGGAAATCAATGATGTTGAAAATAGACTTCGGTGCGAAAGTTTTGAGCCCGTAGATTCAAAAGGTAATCATCTCATCCAGTCCGCCGACCTTTTTGCAGCCTCATTGAACAGGAAGTTAAATGAAAGACCCGGAAAACTCAATCATAAAGATGCATTGGCTGACCATCTCTTTCAAAAACTCGGGATAATTCAGTATGCTGCACCGAATGTTGGATTTGAAAATAATGCTGTAAAGATATTCTCGCTCAGCACAATCAATTCGGATGATATTATTGTCACATGAATTATTCGTTTCTTTGAGGTTGTTCAGAATGATATCTTGCGGATACTAGCGAAACAACCTTAACGGAGTTCTATGAATGAACAATCGACCGTCCCTAACAAAATTATTCAATGTTGATCGCGCCGATCAACTCGGTCTTCTGTCGCTGGCGCGACAACATTAATAAATGTGTTAGCAAGCCGCATCATCGCAGGAAAGCCAAAGTTCCAATGATCTAGCACCGAAAAGACCCACTAAGCGTTTCGATGCAAGCCGCCAAATTCACATCTGCGTAAACGTTCCCTCAATACTCCCGAAAGGAATACGATGTCCCTCGAAAAACTCAAGAGTGTCGCCGAGCAAATTCTTGGAAGAAGCCCTTCGCTCAAAGGGCGCGGTGAAGAGGCAACGAAACAAGCGCTTATTCTTCCAATGCTTGATGCCTTGGGGTATGACATTTGGAGTCCGACCGAAGTTTGCCCGGAGTATGAAGCGGATTTTGCGATCAAAAAGGCTGAGCAAAAAGAGAAAGTGGATTTGGCCATCACGCTGAATGGGATCCCCAAAATCTATTTTGAAGTGAAATCCGTAGAGACAAATCTCGACGGGCACGAAGGCCAGTTGGCGCGATATTTCAACTCAACAAAAACCGTAACCCTTGGGATTTTGACCAACGGGATCGAATGGCGTTTTTTCACGGATACAGGGGATCCGAATGTGATGGATTCGCTTCCGTTTCATGTTGCGAAATTTGAGGCGGCTGACCAGGGTCTCGAAGTCATGTCCCGATTCGGGAAAAGCGTTTTCTCTCCAGAAGCGATTCGGGATTACGCCACGGAGCTAAAGTATACCGCAAGCATCGCGAACTTTTTGCGTGACGAACTTGATCTCAAGGATAGAGATCCATCCGAAAATCTGATCCGATGGATTTTGAAATCCGAAAAGATGTACGACGGGATCGTCAATGCAAATGTCGTGGATCGATTCCGTCCGATCGCAAAGGCCGCAATAACCAGGGTCATCCGCGAAATCGTCCGAAGGTCGCTTTCCGCAATGGAATCCGAGGCGGCAAACAGCCCCATCTCGCAGCCGGCACAGCAAGAAATCAAGCCTGAGAAATCGCAAATCGAAGCTGAAGGCACAGACACAGTCAAACCGATTCAAACGACAGAAAAAGAACTGAAGTGTTTTGAGATCGCCAAGGCTTTATTTGATTCAAGCGAATTCAGCAAGATGTCGATCTATGATGCGACTCTCAGAAAAGATGTCCCAATCGAACTCTCTTACAAAGATACAACAGGGTATTTTGGAATCTATGTGAACAAGCCTGCGTGGTGGGTCGCGCGAGTTGTCATCGAAGCAAAAAAACCATGGGTTGGATTTCAACTCGAAAAGTCCGTCGCCGAGCAATTGCTCCCCGAGGGCTACTCCTTGCTCGATTCTGGCGCCTTTGCTGAAGCAAGAGTTGGAATCTCAAGCCCCGAAGACTTGCAGCAGCTGAATAAGCTGTTTGCGGCAACGATCACAAAATTGATAAACGAGCGAAAAAACGCGGAATAGCCAAGAGACAAGCGCACCCCGCTGCGTTGAGGGCGGGGTGTGCACAGCCCCCATACACCGCGAACAGAGCCCAATAAGTAGTCATTAGCTTCTTCGACGCACAAATGGAGATTTTACGAGAATGGCAAACGCCAATAAAATCCAAACAACGATTCTGCTGGGCGTCGCAAATGTTATCTGCCCGGGGCTTGGGTTTTTCATTTTACGCAAGCTAAAATTAGCGGCGCTTCAGTACGCCGTGTTTGTGGCGATAGATATTACACGCTTAATTCTTCTGCCTCGCTTCACTTCTGACGACAATACGCTGGTTGGTTCGTATTCCGTGTTGTTGGTAGCTTGGGGTGTTTTCCATCTGGTTGGATTGATCTACCTCGCCACTGCTGTTTTTGGCGAAGGGTGCGAGCTAATTAGATTTCGCAAAAAATGGATATCACTATCATTTGCGGTGATATTTTCGCTTTCAACACACGGGTTGATAGAACAATACAAGACTTTAGATGGATATCGCGTACCTGCTGGCGGGATGGAGCCAACCCTTCAGCAAGGTCAGAAATTCATGGTGAATTCAATCGCCTACCGAGATTCCGCACCTAAACATGGGGATATCATTATTTTCACGTACCCAGAAGACACCTCAATCAGATTCGTCAAAAGAGTTGTAGGCTTGCCTGGCGATACCGTTGAACTTGAATATAACGAATTACGCGTTAACGGCACACTCAAAGTCGAGCCTTACGCAAACTATAAGTCCAATGCGCCTCCACCAGTGCGCCCATACGAGGACTATGCGAATTTCACCGCCGTCGTTGGTGAAAATACGGTTTTTGTGCTTGGCGACAACAGATATGCCTCGCTTGACTCACGGAACTTTGGCGCCATCCCGTTCGGAAATATCAGAGGGAAAGTCATATCCACTTTCACCGATTTCCCACCAAGATTCTCAGTATTGCGTCACAATTGAAAACTCTCCATACCACAACAACACTCCCAGGACAAACGGTTCCTTGTCGTTGGCTGCGCCGCAAGTTACAAGACGAAAGAAATCGGCACAAGGTATTCGTCCATGGCTTGTTGTGTTCTCCAAGTCCGGAACGCCCCATGCTGCATAGCGTCAAAATTCTCGTGCAGAAAGGCTGAATATGAGTTACGACATCGAGGAAACCGTTAAGTCGTTTGATGAGAATTTCGACGCATTTGTCATGCCCTATCTTGAGCAGTATGGATTCAAGCTGAAATCTAGGCAGATCGAAGAATCGATTGGATCCTATCAATTCTCTGTAGCCCGAACCCAGGGGAAGGCGCAAGCTACGATTTGTTTCAGGTTTTGCAATCATCATTATGATCTTTTCGATGGGATAACCATTACATTGCAGAAGACAAGCGACGATGGCGAAATCACAAGTTATCGTTTGAATGACATCCTTGGTGACGGCAATTACAAAAGATACAGCCAACTCAAGTTGGATACATCCCTAAAAGACGCGGCACAAGACATCAAGACTCATTTTGGGAAATATATCGAACAAATTGAACCGCAACTTGACCCAAATCACTCCTTCCACAAGAAGCTCCCGATGACCGATGACACCTTTGAAGATCGAATCGAATCATACCAAGATGATGAGGATGCCTCAAAATTGGTGGTCTATGCTCCATTTTGGCGGCGGCTTGTTGCCCTGTTCATCGATACGGTTATTCTTGCCGTTCTTGGGGCATTTATTGGCGTTTTGATTGGCCATCTGTTTTGGGACAAAGATATCCTTGGGCGTCTGATCGGGCTTGTCATTTCTGGTAGCTATTTTGCTTACTTCAACAGCGAGGCTCAGGGAGGCCAGACGTTTGGCAAGCGGCTGTTGAAGATCAAAGTGGTCAACCACTTTGGCGATTACATCAGCATCAAGCAATCGTTGCTTCGCTACGCCGTGATCGCCCCTCCACTCATGTTCAACCATCTGATTCTGCCCCTGAATGTTTGGTCGATCGCATTGGCTGGAATCATCGGAGGCGTGCTTTTGAGTGTCCCACTTGCCAATCTCTACCTCTTGATCTTCAATCGAAGAAGCAAGCAACTGATCCATGACATCATCGGCAAAACGATCGTGTTACAAAACGATAGCGCCGATGGTACATACGAGACAACAGGGCGCACCAACATCGGTGTATCTTTGTCGATCTGCACAGTGATCTTCATCGCGATTGTCGGTTTGGCAATTGCGAACTCCAGGGTTGAACTTCCAGAAACATACCAGAAAATCAGCAATTTACCCGACGTGTACGCTGTTGTAACAAGCACGGGCTCAACCACAACCACCTCGTTTAACGGAGAATCAACGACACGGAACCACTTTGTGGCAAAAATTCGCGTCAAATCGATCCAATCCATGGATAGCACCTTTGCGAAGAAAGTTGCCGAAATCATCAAGCAGGATCAAGACATCGAATCAGGGAATCAAATCATCCGCGTGGTCCTTGTTGGCGGTTACAATCTCGGAATCTGGAGCTCCACGGTGACCAATACATTCAACGTCAAATGATCCCTGTTTGACCATCACGCACTACAACAACACCCCCAAAACAAAAGGCTCTTTGAATGCGTAAATCGCTCCTCTCTCTTTTTTCGCTCCTTGCCGTTGGTTGCGCCACGAGTTACACTGCAAAAGGGATGAATACAGGGTATTCTTCCCTGCAGCTCAACGAATCGAGCTTCAGGGTCAATTTCGATGGGGACGGGCAGACCAGTGAGGAGCGGGCCAGGGATTTTGCGTTGTTGCGTTCTGCCGAGTTGGCGAGCAAGGGAAATTTCCGGTATTTTACGATTCTTCGGGATGAATCGCATCTCGAGAAGAGAACAAGGGCCGAGCCATCCACCATAACCACCAAAACGACATCCGTGACCAAGGATTCCGTCGCTGGCAGCAAGAACGAAGGCAGCCAGAGCACGACGACGGTCACCCCCGGGAATACCATATCTTACGACGTCCCAATGATATCCTACACCATCACATGCACCAACGAAAAACCTGCTCAATTCTATTACGACGCGGCAATCGTTTCTGCCGAAGTCCGGAAGAAATACAAGATCGCACCACCAACGGATGCAAAATAACCGGCGAGCGCCTTTGCCGCTCCTTCCTTTCTAGATTGGATCCCCTATGAGCAAGCTCGAGTCGATGCTCTGTATGGAACTCGTATGCACATCCTTTCTGGGTGGATCATTTTTACAAACACAACACACCTTTCAACCCAAACGGAACCTGAAATGAGAAAATCTCTCCTTGCGCTCTGCCTGATCTCCATCATGTCGTTCGGCTGTTCGGCGCAAATTGGCAACTTGTCTGTTGCGGCGACCAAGAATATCGAGTTTTCGCAGAAAAAGAAGGTCTTGGTGCAAACAGGTGTCGAGGGAGAAGACATCAAGAGCATCATTATCATGTTCCCAACAGGTCAGTCTCAAATCGACAAGGCGATCAGCAATGCTGTCTCGTCGGTTGGCGGCGACTACATGGAAAATGCCCGGATCACGAATAAATTCTGGCTTATTCCATACATCTATGGCCGAGCCGGATTCAAAGTCACCGGCGACGTATATCGGCTCGAACCCGACTCGACCAAATAAACGAATCCCCAAGCCCTCCCATTCCGCCATCGCGGAATGGGAGCCCGCTGACCCGCGGCGCGAGCCGCCGAAAACTGTCGGGGATTCCAAAGTGGCCGCTGGCTTCGATACAACCGCCTACGGCGGCCACTCAGCCAGCGGCGGGATTCTTTGGCGCTACGGTTCTACAGGTCGCATGGTCACTCGTCGCCGGTGGCTGAGTGGCCCGCCCCCAGGCATACAATGGTGGCGGGTTGTATCGAAGCCACCCGGCATGAGGGTCCTTGGCCCGCCGGG